>Ga0129297_10001777_pt1 | contig 11006 bp, 9 predicted proteins | sample I18A1metaG_FD_94708 | JGI IMG/M metagenome (GOLD analysis project Ga0129297, IMG submission 94708) | Lake sediment bacterial and archeal communities from Gulf of Boni, Indonesia to study Microbial Dark Matter (Phase II) - ​I18A1 metaG | ecosystem: Environmental > Aquatic > Freshwater > Lake >... | reverse complement strand
CAACTATTGTGGTCATAAGTGCTGAAATTTCAAATGTGGAGGAAGATGAATATGAAAAAAGATACGATTGTCATCAGCTTGGAAGCTGAAAAACTGAGAGCCATCAAGAAATATATGGAGAAAAAAGAAGCTGATCTGCAGGCCGAAATGGCAGATCAGCTTCAGAAGCTTTATGAGAAATATGTGCCAGCCAATGTCAGAGAGTACATTGATGAGAGAGAGGATGAGGAAATCAAGCCAGAAAAGCCGAAAAAGCCTGCAAAAGTGACCTCGGATATCCGAAACCACATTACTGCGCAAGATGGGCAGGAGTAACTCGGCACCGTGAAGCGTTATTTGCCCCTGTGTGCGATTCTTTGGCCAGGAGTGGAGCAACGATACCCATAACAGTCTTTTGAGCAGAATTTGGGGCGTATTTGCGACAGTTGAAGTTGGGAGTGATTTCGGATTTCTGCGTTGTAGAGACGGTGAACTCGCCAATTGATTCTGGTGCAGGATAAAGAGAGGTGGTCGCACAGCGCCACCTCTCACCCACATCGCCCGGCAGTGCCGAGCGTTCAAAGATTTACGATAGGTGGTCAGAATCGCGTAAATGGGACAAACAGGTGGTCAGATACGGAATGAATGCCCATATTGCAGGGTATTTCAGGTGGTCAATTGTGTGGACAAGATTGGTAAATGACGATATGGAGGTGGTGTGATTGAGTACATTACAGAATAAAGCCAAGAGCAGAACGGCAGTGTGGCTTTATCCTGAGACAATGAAGCGCATGGATGACATGCTGGAAAAGGACAACGTGAAAAATCGGAGTGAGTTCATCGAAAAGGCTTTGCAGTTTTATATGAGCTACCTTAACAGTGAAGGTTCAACGGAATACCTGTCCAAGGTTATCGTCTCAGCAATGCAAGGACTGCTGAGAGAAACAGAAAGCAGACATTCAGGAAACCTATTCAGGTTGTCTGTTGAAATGTCCATGATGATGAACATTCTGGCTGCAGGGCTTGAGATCAGTGATGAAGATTTAAGAAAACTCCGTGGCAGGTGTGTCAATGAAGTGAAAAAGACAAAGGGAAAAATCAGTATGGAGGAAGCGGTGAAGTTTCAGCAGGGAATTGAAGAATGATTCATGAAGGGAAGGTGACCAATGCCAAGGATCGTTTTAAAATGCCCATATTTAAGAGGGGGCACAAAAAAGTCGGCTGCTCACCTTTCCAATCTTGTAACCTACATGGCGACTCGAAGCGGTGTTGAAAAGTTACCAAAGGAAAGGAGCAGTCTTCCTTCAACATTGAAACAGGGGGATTTGATTCAGCAGATTATTAATGAATTCCCTGAAGCCAAGAAACTATTTGAGTATGAAGATTACATTGAAAGCAAGACGGTAGAAAATGCATCTGAGTTTATCACAATGGCGCTTGAGCAAAACATGGATAAAATCGGTCAGCGAGAAAACTACGTGGATTATATCGCCAACCGTCCAAGGGCACAGCGAATGGGGACTCACGGTTTATTCACTGGTGGAGATGATGAAATTGCCCTTAGCAGAATTGCAGAGGAGGTTGGCAATCATCTCGGCAACATCTGGATTCCTATTATTTCACTTAGAAGAGAAGATGCTATCCGCACGGGATTTGATAAAGTCGAAGCCTGGCATAATATGCTTTCCTATTGCACCCCGGAAATTGCGGAGGCGATGAAAATACCGATTCAGAATTTTAGATGGTATGCAGCATTTCATAATGAAAGCCATCATCCTCATGTTCATATGGTCTGCTACTCGACAGATCCCAATGAAGGGTTTCTTACGAAAAAGGGCATTGAGCAAATGAAGTCTGGATTTGTAAAAAACATCTTCAAAGGTGAGTTGCAGGAGATATATGCTCAGCAGACGGAGAGACGGGATCAGCTAAAACGTGAGAGTAACGAAGCACTGCCTAAACTGATCGGTGAAATGAAAACAGGACATGCTCAGAATCCCAAAATCGAAGCGCTATTCTTGGAGTTATCAGATAAGTTAAAGCATTCAAGCGGTAAGAAAGTCTACGGTTATTTGAAGCCAAGTCTAAAAGCCATTGTAGATGAATTGATAAATGAGTTTTCAAAAGAAGAGGTTGTAGCGAAGGCTTACGAACTATGGTACGAAATGCGAGAAGAGGTACTCCATAGTTACATGGATGAGCTCCCGGACCGACTTCCGCTTTCAGAGCAGAAGGAATTCAAATCCATCAAGAACATGATCATTGCTGAGGCAGATCAGTTTTCCTTTGAGCCATTTGAACTTGAGGAGATAACTGCAATTGAAGAGTCATTCAATGATGGAGTCCCGGAACCTCTTGGTTATGAAGTGGATGAAGAATTACAGGGTATTGTCTATGAGCAGGTTGAATCAGAACTCAGTGGTGTTGGGAATAATCAATCCCAAGACTTTTATGTGGATTGGACCGATGCGTACAAGGAGGCTCGGGAACTTTTAGTTGGAACAGAAGAAGTTGCACAGGATTTTGAGACAGCAAGAATTAAGCTAGAGGAAGAAGCGGAAACAGGGAATGTGCTTGCGATTTATTATTTAGGCAGAATCTATGCTTTGGGTCTTGGTGTGGAGAAGAATTCGGATATTGCAGATGAATACTATGTAAAAGCTTTTGCCGGATTTCAACAAGTAGAATCGAGAAAGGCATGGAAGTACACAGAGTATCGTATTGGCAAAATGCATGCAGCAGGACAGGGCACGGACCAAGACTATCTAAAAGCAGCAGAATGGTTTCAGTTATCAACAGAGAAAAAATACAAATATGCTCAGTACTCCCTTGGAGCACTGTATCATCGAGGACAAGGCGTTGATCAAGATTTAGATAAAGCGTTTGAACTGTATCTAAAGTCAGCAAAACAAGGATTTCCATATGCGGATTTTGAAGTGGCCAAGATGTATCGGGATGGTATTGGAACAGACAAAGTTGAAACAAAATCAAAGCAGTATTTTCAACGAGCCTTTAGAGGGTTTGAACGCTTAGAGCAAATCAGTAAGGATGATAAAATTCAGTATCGGTTGGGCTGGATTCTCCAAAACGGTGTCGAATCAGAGCTGGATTTAACAAGGGCGAAAGAATACTATCAGAAATCAGCAAAGATGGGTAATGTCTATTCAAGCTTCGCATTAGCAAAGATCGTTCTTAAAGAAGAAAATACTGAACCCAATGAATTAAAAAAGGCGATAGCGCTTCTGCAATCAGTGGCTGACAGTGATGAGGTTTCTTTGAAAGGCATCAAGAACTCAGCCGTCTATTTATTGGGGAAGCATTTTCTTGAAGGTAAGGTTGTGGCTAAAAATATAGTTCAAGCGATTCATTACTTTGAGACATCGAATGAGTATGGCAACCCGTGGGCGAGTTATCAGCTTGGAAAACTGTATTTGCAAGGAAAGGAGATTCCCAAAAACATTGAAAAAGCGATTCAATATCTCACAAGCTCTGCGGAAGTAGGCAATCCATTCTCGCAGTACCTTTTAGGCAAAATCTATTTGCTCGGCAAAGATGTGCCAAAGGATAAAGAACAAGCAATCAAATGGCTTGGCCTGTCTGCGGAGCAGGGCAATGAGTATGCAAAGTTCTTTCTTGATAATATTGATAAGTATGGAGAGCCTTCTGTGGCGCTTGTTGTATCTCGTTTGTTGAAACATATGAGTAAGATATTCGAAGAAACTAGGATGCCATACGGAAACTCAAATGCTATGAAAATTGACAGCAAACTGCTCAGAAAGTTGAAGGAGAAAAAGGCTGCTCAAGGCCACAAAGGAAATGATACAGATCATGAAATGATGATATAGGAATGCGATTTATATCAAGACGCAGATAAGTGTGCTTATAAACCGAGAGGAGAGGTCAAATGAAGAAAAGCCATAAAACTAAATCAAATCCTATCTATAGAAATAATGAAAAGCAAAATATCAATCCCTACATGAAACGCCGTCCGGTAAAAAGGACGGCGTTTCATCGTATAGGAAGTAGAAAACAGTAGGAGGAACGCCATGGGTACATACATTCATTTTACGGATGAACAAAAGCAGAGAGCCAATAGCGTGGATCTTACCGTTTTTCTAAAAATGCATGGCGAAACACTATTGCCTTCCGGAAGAGAAAAGCGTCTTCAAAGTAATCACAGTATAACTGTGAGAGGGAATGAATGGTTCGACCATGCAACGAAGGAAGGTGGTCATGCTATTGATTTCGTCCAAAACTACTACGGCAAATCATTTCCTGATGCCGTTATGATGCTTTTGAATGGTGAGCAAGGTGCACCCTATGCCATGACAAAAGACCGAGTAGAATCCCAAAAGCCCTTTGCACTGCCGCCGAGCAACAATGACATGCGAAGAGTATTTGCATACCTGATAAAGCATCGACTGATAGATCGTGAAGTGGTGAGTTTCTTCGCTAGAGAAAAGCTCATCTATGAAAGCAAGGAACCTTCTGAAGATGGATCAAAGGAATATCATAATGCCATTTTTGTTGGTTATGATGAAAATGGAGTGCCACGCCATGCCCATAAAAGAGGGCTTTACACGGAAGGGAAAGGCTTTAAAGGAAACATTGATAACAGCAATCCGTGCTATAGCTTTCATTACATGGGGAGTAGTGATCGGGTGTATGTGTTTGAAGCACCTATCGACCTGCTATCCTTTATTACAGCCCATAGGAATTCAGACTGGAAAAAGCATAGCTACCTTTCCCTTTGTGGATTATCTGAACAAGCCATTTTCAAAACCCTTGAGTGCAACAAGGAACTGGCGCATATCGTTTTGTGCTTGGATCATGATGCAGCTGGGATTGAAGCCAGCGAGAAAATGGAAGATATGCTGGCTGAGAGAAATCTAAGCTGTAGTAGGTTGGTATCTTGCTTCAAAGACTGGAATGAAGATTTAAAAGCAGCTCAAAATATCACGGCTATTACGGCTGAAGAACATCCTCAACATCAATTGAAAAGCGAGCTCTGTGAAGAAATAGTACTTCTCATTAAAGATATAAAGGCCACACGTATTGAGCATTCCGATGGGGAACAGATATTGAGACAAGCGCAGAACCAAAATGAGAATCAGGCTGAAGCTATGAAGTTAGCTACAGTCATTTTTTTATGTTTAGCCATGAAAGAGCACAGACAATTGGGAAGTCCACTGACGGCTGATGAAATTGTTAAAAACCTGTGTGATCAGTTCCGAACATATCAAAACCGGAGTCGCTTCGATCCAAAGCTCACTGAGGCAATTGAACTGTTTTCTAAAATTGAAAAGCCAGCAACGATCATAGGCGAAACAGAAAAGATGAACTGTGCAAATGGGTACTTTGGCGTAGCGCTAGAACTCTTGAAAGCCACAATTAAGTTAGAAATCCATGAGCAAAAGCAGGTCCATGCATCGGTTCTGAAAATGGCATGATCGGATGAGGCATGGGAATTCCTGTGCCTCATTGTATTGAAAGGAAGTGAAAAATGAATTCACAAGTTTATATGCTAATTGCAGCGGCAGCTATAATGTTCTCCGTTATTGGAGGTTTGTCACTACTTGCCCATTACTATACCTTGAATGGCATCAAATCGAAAACCGTGGGGGATGGACAGCATGGTGTCGCAAGATTTGCAACGAAAAAGGAAATTGAATATATCTATCATCATATTCCTTTCAAGGTGAAGGAATGGAGGCAAGGTGTTAACCTGCCAATTGATGAAAAAGGAAATCCGATACAAGGGCTTATTGTTGGGTGCAAAGGATCAAACAACATAGTGACAAGCATTGTGGATCCTGGAGATGTCCACTGTTTAATGATTGGTGCAGCAGGCGTTGGTAAGACGGCATATTTTCTATATCCGAATCTAGAATATGCCTGTGCCAGTGGAATGTCGTTTATCACAACTGACACCAAGGGCGATCTTGCCAGAAATTATGGAATGATTGCGAAAGAAAACTATGGTTACAATATCGCGGTCATTGATTTGCGTAACCCAACCAGAAGTGATGGGAATAACCTGCTCCACCTGGTCAACAAGTATATGGATTTGCATCGTGAGGATAACAGCAATTACTCAGCGAAAGCAAAGGCTGAAAAGTATGCGAAAATCATTTCTAAAACGATTATTTCAACCGATGGGAACAATGCAGCAATGGGGCAGAATGCATTCTTCTATGATGCGGCAGAGGGGCTCCTCACTTCGGTGATCCTCTTGATTGCAGAATTTCTCCCACCAACTATTGAGGACGGCAAAAAGGTCGACAAGCGGCACATCATTTCTGTTTTCAAAATGGTGCAGGACTTGATTGCACCGAGCAAGATCAAAGGGAAAAGTCAATTTCAACTCTTGATGGATAAACTACCACCAACCCATAAGGCAAAGTGGTTTGCCGGAGCAGCTCTTAATTCGGCTGAACAAGCAATGGCATCTGTACTATCAACGGTATTGTCACGACTAAATGCATTTCTAGACTCAGAGATGGAGCAGATCCTTTGCTTTGATACGGCGATTGATGCGGAAACTTTCTGTAATGAGAAATCAGCAATCTTTCTCATTCTCCCGGAGGAAGATAACACAAAGTACTTTATGGTGTCGCTATTCTTACAACAGTTTTACCGAGAGATGCTTACTGTGGCAGATGAAAACGGTGGTAAGCTCCCAAATAGAGTGATGATATACGCAGATGAAATTGGGACCATCCCAAAGATTGAGTCTTTTGAGATGATGCTGTCTGCTGGTAGGTCGAGACGGATATCGGTGATCCCAATTATTCAGTCATTCGCTCAGCTCGATAGAAACTATGGAAAAGAAGGCAGTCAAATCATAACAGATAACTGTCAGCTTACCATCTTCGGTGGCTTTGCCCCCAACTCTGAAACTGCTCAGGTACTATCTAAGGCTCTTGGCAGCAGAACTGTGATGAGTGGCAGCATTAGCAGAGGTAAGAATGACCCGTCTCAAAGTCTGCAGATGATAGAAAGACCACTGCTCACAGCAGATGAACTAAAGGCATTACCCAAGGGAAACTTTGTTGTTATGAAAACCGGTGTACATCCAATGAAAACAAAGCTGAAGCTCTTCTTGGACTGGGGGATTACATTTGAAAAGATATATGAAACGGAGGAGAAGTCCCATCGGAAAGTGTACTACGCAGATAAAGAGGAGCTTGAAGAAAATATCGTGAGACATACTATGGCTCTGGAAGTTGATGATGAAGCTGCTGATAATGATAATACTGAAACCGGTAAGCGAGGCGGCACTATTCATTCTCCTTCGATGGATCCAAGCGATGAATCTGCCGTGAAACGAAAAGCTATTATTAGAACTTAGGAGGTGAGACGGTTGAGTTTCTTTGGAAATCTATATCGAGAAGAAATACCCTCTCGAGCCAAAGCAGTATATATGTATTTGAAAGACAGAAGCAATGCAGAAGGCGAATGTTGGCCAGCTATAAAAACCATTGCTAGAGATACTTCTATGTCAGTCAGTACAATAAAACGAGCTCTAAATGATTTGTTGAAGAGTGGATTGCTTCGTAAGGAATGCCGCTATAGGGAGAATGGCAGCAATTCTTCAAATCGATATTTTATTAAATAGCAGTATGCCAGTCATGAAATAAGTATAGTTTTCCACCAAGGGGGAACTATGCTTTTTTCGTGGACTGAGGTGGGGTTCAATATGGACTGACAAGAAGGACTCACTTGAAGAATTAATCTAACCTCAGAGAAAGAACAAATATAGAGGCAGAATACTAGAGGATTAATGCTATAGCGCAGCAAAGCACGTCAGCAAAGTACCGTTCAATAGGATGTTTGTTATTTGCTTATTTATGATACTATTTTCGAGATGTTGAACGATTGTGTTGAAAGACTATAACGTTATTGGTATAATTAATTTGGTAGTATCTGTATGAACAAATGTAGCTGTGTGGCTTTCACAAAATTTGATAGCTGTGAAGAGGTGTAAATATGGGCGTGAGCTATAAAAGACTTTGGAAATTGATAATTGATAAGGACATGACGAATGTTGAAGTGCGAAAAGCAGCGAAGATAAGTCCTGCTACATTTACAAAACTGAAAAAGAATGAGATCGTATCTCTCGACGTATTGATCAAGATTTGTCTAATACTTGACTGTGATATCGGAGATATTATTGAGATTGTAAAGGGCAGTTAGAATAAATAAGGAATACAGAGATTAGATAACACAAACGGACTTTTAATGTCCTGTTTAAGGGACAGTTGCAATGATAAAATATAAAGGGATGTTACAGCTGAAAAGAGGATGTGAAAATGGAAAAGTTTAAATGGACAACTTCAAGTGCGTGGATTGATGAAACAATTGAAGTGTTTAAGCATATTGATGAAGAATTCACTATTTCCAAAGTGAATGATCTGGTCAAAACGGGTAGGCTCTTTGCTGATAGAAAGGAGAGCTCTGCAAAACGTGTTTTTACAGCAATAAAGTCAAGATATTTGAATGAAGGTTACGAGCGAATTGTTTCGTTATCAAAGGTTATGAATTCATCAATATCTGAACAAGAAAAGAAAAATTACCTGCTGATATTCTATATGGAATATGAAACTTTAGCTCAGTTCTTTATGGCAGAGTACGTTTGCGACAATTTTAACAAACTGTCGCAAAAAATATTTACTCAAATGGACTTAGATAAGTTTTTCGAAATTGTTTTGACGGAGTACAAGGCATTTTTGCCTGAAAAACTTCAAACTGATATAAGCAAAGCAAGTATGATTAAAGTCAGAAATCAACTTTCGAAAAATCTTGAGGCATTTGGTTGGGTTGAAGAGAAAAAAGATACCTTTATGATTAAAAGGCCAAGTCTTACACCAGAATGGTTTGTTTTTACTCTATACATGTATTTTGGGTGTGATCATATCAGTGCGAAAGATGTTTACCATTCTAAAGTTTATAAGCGATTCTTGCTGAATGAATATGATATTGAATACCTCATAGCTGGAGCAAAAGTTAAAGGGCTACTTGAGACAAGTAGGCTGGGAGATATCAATACGATTACTATGAAGGAAAAGGGGTTAACTGACTATGCGAGAAATTTTAGATAGTGTGACAGCAGAAGTTAAGAGAGTAATCAATAAACCGCCATCTAGACCAATTAGGTTGATGCTATTTGATACAGCAGCATTATGTAACTTGGTACAAAACAAGATAAAAGAAGAGTTTGACAATAATGAAATCATTAATATTAACAATTTTTATTCCAGTAATCAATGGGAGAAAAATGCGGATCGAATTTCTGAAGCTGAAAGTAAGTATGGAGTAGATAATATTAAGTTTCAAAAGATTATCTGTGAATCGTTGGAAAAGTACATAGTAGAATATGTAGAGCTAAACAAACCGAGCAAATTGTTGGTTATAGAAGACTCAGAACTCTATAGTAATGGATTTGATCCTATACATTTTCTCTCTGCGTATATGTATGAACATTATATCGTCCTAGATAATGAAATACCGATAATATGGCTTACTGTTGGTCAAAAAGAAGAATATGGGACGAATGAATATAGGTATTATAAAACTGAGTATACAAGTGGACGTCAAATTAGAATTACACAAGATAGCTTTAGTAGCTGCGTTTTTGATTATAAATCTGATTATTGATGGGGGATAAAGAAATGAAGAAGGTACTCGAACTATTTGAAAGAGACATTAAGAGGGAATTTAATGACGTTACGACCGTTGATCGTCATATTACTGCTTTAGATATAGATGAATATGTCATGACAAGGAACGTAGAAAATATCTTAGGTAATTTTGTCGCATATTTCTTCGATGATCCTAAATATCCGGCACTCAATATGAAATGTCAACTATTACAAGACACGTATAGAGATAAGATTGGACCAGGTGTTTGGATAAGAGGCTTCTTTGGAGCTGGTAAATCTCACATGTTAAAGATTATGCATGCATTATTTTCAGAAGAGACGATTGATTATAATGACGAAAATGGACAACCAGCAAGTTTAAATGTGACTAAGGCTATACAAGATAAAGTGATTAGCAGCGATATAGCTGAGCTTATTGGAAACATTAAGCCTTCAGAATACGTTACCTTTATCTTTTCTGCTAACCATATAACAAAGTCAGGAGACACCATTGTTGATTGTCTTCCTAAAGAAATCTCTAGACAAATGGGATTAGCTTTTGATGAAGACAAGGAGTATTCCGCATTAGATGTATCGGAGTTTCTTAAATCTACTTTGGCAAGTTCAGGCAAGAGAAGAATGATTATTTTCATCGATGAAATTCTTGATGTACTTGACACTTCAGAGAAAGTTAGAAAATTTGAGGGACTAATTGAACTGCTAAATAATGATATTTGGTTTGTTGTAACCTCATTAGAAGCTAAGACAAAGCTCCTATCTACTTCAACTGCAGAACGAATGATCCACAGATTTGGACAAGAACAAATATTATATCCTGAAGAAATGATATGGATTGTTAAGCGAAGATATTTGGCAAAAGATGAATATGCTGTGACTGACATTGAAAGTAAAGTGAACATTGCTAAGATGCAATACCTCTTTTCCAATGCATATTTATCAGATACTGAAGATGGAAAGATTGAAATGCCAAATATGATTGGATCATATCCATTCTATCCATTCCAGTTGGCATATATGAAAGAGCTTCTAAAAAATGAAAGCAAGGGTTCTGCTCGGAATATGATGAAGACGGTAAAGTCTATTGTCAAAAATCCGGAGGTCTATGATAAAGAAGTAGGATACTTTGTAGATATTGAACTTATTTATGAAGAGTTAAAGAGTAAGAGGAGCATTGAGGAAGAGTATAGTGATTTAATTGGTGGACTTGAAGGTGCACCTATTAGTGATGCGAAAAACAATCCGGTTGATAAAAAGCCATTACTAAAAATATTAAAGGCGATTGTTTTATTGTCTCAAGTTAAGCCAGAAGGAATAAAGGCAAACATGATATTGCCGTTTGTATATAGTGAAACAGGCATTAATGAT
>Ga0129297_10001775_pt1 | contig 11014 bp, 12 predicted proteins | sample I18A1metaG_FD_94708 | JGI IMG/M metagenome (GOLD analysis project Ga0129297, IMG submission 94708) | Lake sediment bacterial and archeal communities from Gulf of Boni, Indonesia to study Microbial Dark Matter (Phase II) - ​I18A1 metaG | ecosystem: Environmental > Aquatic > Freshwater > Lake >... | reverse complement strand
TTGTTGCTGTACATCGGCGGGCCGGCGCGGGCGTTGTCGAGGTAAACCTGACGCGATCGAAGTGGGATCTGTTCTCTCACTTCTGCGACATACAAGTCAGACACTTTCCACGGTGTGATTATCCGGCTTCCATATAGAGCTTGACAATCCCGAGCGTAGCTCTCGCTAGATACAGAATGGCCGAAGAAGATTCCTGAGGCTTAGTTGGCTTCTTCACTAAACTACGTTTCGTCCGCTGACTGTTTCAGAGCTTTCTTCTTGAGCGGGACAGATTTCTTTTCGACAGCCGCAGATTCAGGACCGAGACCGCTCATGGTCTTCTTGGGAGCCTTTGCCAACTCCTGCTTCTGGAACTGCTTCCTCGTAACAGCAACGTAAGCTAGAATTCCTGCGCCTGCCAGAAAAGCAGCGATTATTCCAAGCGCAATCGTCATGTTTAACATCGTTGCGTCGGTGCCCCAGGAAGCAATGACTGTTTTCGGTTTGTCCATGACGACCGTGGCTGATTGGCTGCTGGACTGTAGGTCGCCCTGCCAACCGTTGAACACGATACTCACTCCATAATTCGTGCTTACTGGAGTCGAGACGTAGATCTCTGCGGTGCTACCTGCGTCATACCAGCCTTCCCCGTAGGGTACTCCTTGGTCTGTCAAGACCTTCAAGTAGTACTGGGTCTTGTACTGCGCACTCGCACTGTGAGGCGCATCCATTTTTAGTGTCAAGGTGACTCCCGACTGCACAGTTTTCCCGTCCACACTCCACCCTTGGAAGACCAAGCGACTGCCAGCTTCGCCTCCGAGAATCTCGCTCGAAACCGTCAGCGTCACGGTATCACCTGCGTTGTACCATCCTTCTCCCTGCGGTGAAGCCGCAGTTGCGGGTTGAACGTCTACGCTAAGGTAGTTCTGCAGCTGGTATACTGCAACCACTTTTCTTGCTCCATTCATTGAGATTGAACCGCTAGTGCCGACGCCCGAATAGTCCCCGCTCCAATGGGAGAAGACGTATCGTGAATTCGGTGAAGTCTGGATGACTGTCTGGGTTATTGAGAACGCTGCAGATGTGCCTTCAGTATAAGTCCCGCCACCACTAACGGTCGATAGATCAGCTGGATCTGTGCCAACAGTCAGCTGATACTTCTTCGGCTGAGTGTAGTAGCCGTAATAGTAATCATAGGCATAACCGTAGTAGCCGTAGTATCCGCCATAATATCCGTAATTGCAGTAATACTGGTAGTACGGGTACCCGTAATAGTACCAGTACGTACTGGAGTACGGATAGTAGTAATAGTAGCATGCCTGCGGTGTCGAAGGTGCTGCTGACAGCTGGCCGAATTGCCCTGACAGGAAGAATAGGCCCGCTGCGAGAATTAAAACCGCCACTGCAATTCTAGGAACGTAACCTTTCCCCAAGCTCATCGAGTAGCAACGGTCTCTGATTCCTATTTCTAGTTTACTCACTACTATGCAAGGTGGTTGCCGCTGGCTACGTGTAGGTGTGCGCCTCAATTTGCTTTAAGTAGGGACCGTGAGCTTTACGCTCCGGGTGTTTTCTGTGGTCGTAAAGGCATACGTGCTGATTCAGGCCCAGCTGGGAAGTGCACGCGCGGTGGCCAGGGCAATCGCGAGGGTGCGCGGGATCAAAATGGTCCACGCAGTGACGGGCGTGTATGATGTCATAGCCTACATGGAACTCCCGGATATGACATCGCTTTCTCAACTTGTTATTACAAGAATCCAGTCAGTCAAGGGTGTAGAGAGAACTCACACAGCGATTGTTGTGTGAGTTCCTCTCATTTCTTTTCATAGCGTACTACATCTGCCCGAAAGATTCCATTCTGCTGACGAGTATTTTCGAGAGGTCAACTCCAGCATCAGCGCTTGCTCTTTTGCTGTCAATTCATCTCGCTCCATCCGTGCTCGGTGCAAGTCTTCAATCGATTCTGTGAGTTGCAGCTTGACGCTGTCGATGCTCGCAGCATTGCCGACCTGCTGTTGTAGCGTAGTGACTGGCCGCCGTGCGCTTCTCACGTACTTTGTGTCTGTGCTCTGCGCTCCGGGCGACAGAACTTTCTCAAGCGTTGCAGCGTCGGTCAAAACGAGAATCGAGGCGTGCCAGAGTGCGACTTGGCGATTCGCGGCCGCAGCCGCACCCGAAATTTTTCTGCCTGAGATTAGGATTGAGTTGGGTGGATCGAAGACCGGGTCCATGCCAAAACCCCTCAGCATTCCTATGACAATCGATGAATTGAGTTTGAACAGATCCGAGATCGAGAATCCTTTCCACCGCGGCACAATCAGGCTAACGTTGACGTTTCCCTCATCGTGGTAGACCGCGCCGCCGCCAGTAAACCGTCTGGCAATCTGGATGCTATTTCTGCGGCAGAATTCTGTATCGACTTCGCTCCTCACTTCTTGAAAGCGTCCCACGATGGCAGACGGCGGATTGAGCCACAGCCTAACGGTGGGCCGGACAGATTCTTGTGTCGCTTCGCGGTAGAGGGCTTCTTCAAGAGCGAGGTTCTCAAATACTGTTGGATAACTCAGGTCTAGAAGCCGCCATTTCTCCACAGGCGTTCAATCCTACCATTCGCGGCACGTTTCTATGATTCTCTTTGGAATAAACGGTTCCAGCTGGGACTTTCTCAGGATTTTCCCCAGCTTGGGTATCAGGCCGACTGCATTGGTTCCGAGCTTGCACATCAACGAATGTGTTGTAAGAGTCAACCACTCCGTAGAGACCAAGTCTCGAGTAAGATTGGCCTTTCGAACAGCAAATTCCAAGTGCTTCCCGAGGCAACCGAACACCAGTACTCGCTCAAGTCCGGACGTTATCCAATCTCGGAACAGGTCAATCTGGGCATCGGCCAACATGCCACCGATTACTTGAGTGTCGAGCTGCAAACTGGAGATGCCAACAATGACCCGGCATCCAGGAAACAGGCAGTAGTTTTCAGCGATTTCCCTTACCGAGAGCCTTCGGCCGTCAGCAAGCTGGGCTCGTAGCTGGTTGAGACCGACCTCCACGTTTATGGCTGTAGGTGATTCAATCCCCAAATCGACCTGAAGCGCACTGCTGGAAAGACCGGTTACTATCCCATTGAGTGTGTCGTGTTTTTCAATCTGCGAGAGGTCGGTTTTGGCTGACCCCAGCCGGCGTGCAACGAGTTCAGCGAATATCTCCGAGTCTTCGCCGCCTATCTCGATTCTGGCCCAACCTTTTTGCGAGAATCCTTCCAGCCTCAGCTGGGCGGAGAGCTCTCCTTTCATGGCTGAAAGAATTGTTAGTAATTCTGAACAGAATTCTTGATGATTGGTCGGGCCTGGCCGTTGAAGAACTGTTAGCATCATGCGGGCCAGTGCTGGTCTACCTGCTCAGCTCAGCCTCCAGTCTTGCGATCTTGTCTTCGAGGACGGTGACGATGTCTGAGTTGTCCGAACTTTCGAGCTGGCTGGCGCATTTCCGGCATTTGAAGGATGATTCCATAGCCTCTTCGAAGGTTACACGAACCTCCCCATCTGTCTTACAGATGAAGAAGCTATGTTTTCGCTCAAAGTCCAGGCGCTGCTTCAACTTGTCAAGAGTCCTCCTCTTTCGACTCCGAATGAACGCGTCCAGCTGGTCCGGCTGAAGCCTCCAGTAGAAGATGTACCATCCGGTCTTTTCGTCCCTAACACGTGTGCAGGAAACCAGTCCGTGGTCATACAGCTTGTAGAGGATTTTCCTAACGGTGTTTAGCCGAACTCCGCAATCATTCGAGATCGTTTCGTCAGTACCCTCGCCGAGTTTCTTCAGACTCTTTACGACCGTGACTGCTTCCTCTCCTCCAAAAAGATTCGCCACTTTGAGGAGTTCCTCGTCGAGCACTGACAAAACTCAAGCCACCGGAAGTGAATGCTTACAGAAAACACGTCATACTTTGCATTAATCCTTTGTCAATTGTTGCCCCGGTCTTCTGCCACCGGGCAATTCTTTTATACAAACCGGCTGGTGTTAGCGGGCGCGAGCTGACTGAGTTGAAGGAAACTCTGGCGACCTTGGGCTTCATGCTGTTTTTCGCCGGAGCGATGTTGGATATCTCAGGCTCCCTATTCGTGACCCAGGGCGGGGTCTCGCCGGCCACATATCTCAAGGTCGGGATCATGGAACTCGTCGGCACCATAATCTTCCTAGCTGGAATTTACCTCATCATCAAGACTCGCTGAAGCACGGTTGAGTTGCCTGAAAACCGAAAGAAGCATCAACTCGTAATTCTCCGTCTCGGCCACAGGATTCCACGTGATGTGCGGGTAACAACACATGTCTGCCTGACAGCACGCGCTCTCGGGGCCGACGGAGTCATAGTGGCAGACACCAGCGACAAACAGCTTGTCGACACCATTAACCGAGTCACGGCAAGGTTCGGTGGAAGCTTCGACGTCGAAACTGGGAAACCTTGGCGTTCGGCCATCAACGACTGGAAGAAGTCCGGCGGGAAAGTCATTCACCTAACAGCCTACGGGATTCCTCTGCCAAGAATCATTGGCCGAATTCGACGCTCGGCCGCCAACAAGCTGGTCGTTGTAGGTTCCGAGAAGGTGCCTGGAGAGGTCTTTCACCTAGCCGACTGGAATGTCTCAGTGACGAACCAGCCCATCAGCGAGGTAAGCGCCTTAGGGATATTTCTTGACTGGTATTACGGTCACCGCAGACTCGAACGCATATTTCCGGATGCCAAGCTCCGCATAATTCCAACTGAGCGGGGCAAGAGAATCACAAAAGCCTAGAGCGGAATTTCCGATTTCGCCTTTCCTTTGACCCTGATGATGTCACCGAGTGTTACTTGAGCGGGTGTTGATGTCTTGGGAGCGGCTGGTTCTGTGCGTGGAATAAGTAATTTCACCCGAAGCTCATGTTCCAGTTCTCGGCAGAGCTTCGCATCAGGCGCCATTTTTCCGGTCTCCAATTTTTGGATCACCGAAAGTTTTTCCTTGACCCGCTTTGCGAGCTCTTCTTGGGACATGTTCACCTTGATTCGCTGCTTCCGTATCCGCGCCGCGTAATCCTCGGCTAAGTCGAATTCCTCGAGTCCCCTAGGCAATTCAGGCGCTCTGGCTCGGGCAGGCCTTGTGAGCAATGGCTTCCTTGCAGGTTGTTGCAAGGCAGCGGGCGGTTCGACGTATGGTTTGCCTAGCCTCTGGCATGACCTGCATGCCAGCATCACTGCACCCTCGATTTTGACCTTGAATCCTGGGCCCGCGATTTCCCTCCCACATACCTCGCAGTTCAATGGGGAAGCTCCCTTTGGGCGGACTTGCAGCAATCGCAAGTTTAAATTGTTTCTTCACTTAGCGAGCGGCTGATCGATTTGGACTCGCCGACCCCGATGCAGCTCAGGAAGTTGACCGGGATCGCAAACTATCAGTTCGGGCCCGGCGCAGGCTCGGCATTGTTTAACAGGCATGTACGAATAGTGTGCTCGAAACGCACTGGAAGAATAAGGCATGTTTACAGGAACAAGAAACTCATAGCCACTCTGAGGCCAAGAGACGGCTATCTTGCGCTGACTGTTTCCGGTGCCAGCATACTGCTCCCCAGAATGCGCCGCCTACCCAATGTTGTGGTCGGAAGGAGTGACGTTTCGGAGTTCATCAAGACTGGAGGGGACCTCTTCGCGAAACATGTAGTTCACGCCGACGAGCATCTTCGGCCTGCCGAGGAAGTCATCGTGCTGGATGAAAGCGGAGTGTTACTCGGTGTTGGTCATGCCGTACTGAGCGGACGCGACATGGTGCACTTCAAACGTGGTGTCGCAGTCAAGATCCGTAGAGGTATAGAGGAAGAGGCGGGAGCCGCGGATGATAATTAGTTCCGATTTCAAGGCATTGGGATTTCTTCTGGCCTTCTTCTGATTCTCAGTACGACTATTACGACGGCCAGTCCGACTAGGAGACTCACCATCACAAGAACAGGAATCAGGTTCGGCATTTCAACATTTGTCGGTCCCGGGGCTTGTTGCCATTGCGCAAAGAGTTCCTTGCTGGAATTCATCTCGAGTTGAATTCTCGGTGAAGAGGAATTGACGGATCCCTTCCAGCCTTGGAATTCGAAGCCAAGCACGCTTGTGGGTGAAACTGAGACGGTCGCTATTGAACCCGCATCGTACCAACCTCCTCCAGTGACATTACCCAGGTCCGAGGCTACCAGGAGGAAGTACTGTAACCTGTACTGGAACTCGCGCACTCCTCCGGAGGAGAAAGTCCACGGCGTACCATCAACAACGTACCTTGCTCCTTTGCCAATGTCTATAACTGGAGTCAGTTCGAGCGTATGGTTCCCATCGCGTCGAAATTCAAGAATCATTGTTTCGAGCGAGTTGAGACCAATCGTGGCTATTTCCACTCCATCTAGAGTGACTTCTGTGCTGAAACCTTCCGAGTCGGAACTTATCTCGAGTTTTACCGAGTAGAGTGTAGGTGCCTCCCCGCTAGATGTCAACGCGTTGAGTTTTCCCCACCCCCAAAAGTTGTTGGGGGTTTTCCCAGTGAAGTCGTCCTGTTGAGTGTCTTTTGTCAGAATCTCTTTGATCTGATTGGGGCTTAGGTAAGCATTCATCTGAAGCATTAGGGCTATGACTCCAACTACGTGAGGAGCCGCGAAACTACTTCCACGGAATACTTGGTGAAAATCGTCGGGGTCGGAGAATCTCTGTTCTTTATCTTTCGATCGGGCCGTTGCAATGTTTCCGCCAGGGGCAGTTATCTCAGGCTTGATTCTTCCGTCTCTAGTCGGTCCCGCGCCACTGCTGAATGTCAGATTTCCATCGGCAGTCGCCACCGGGCTCCACCAGAAGCCCCTTGTGCCCGCATCGCGCTGGTGAGAGATACAAATAGTGCAATCTGCATGCCATGCGGTTCGCAATGACGTATGCTGCGCATAGGAACCTACTGTGATGACGCCTTTTGCCGTTCCCGGATAATCAATTGTGATGGTCGGGTCGATTGTGTATTGCCCCATGATGGTCCCTTGGCTTCGAGTGAAGTTCCCCGGCTCTGTCCAAGCATCCCATCTTCCGTCCGACGCCCTAACCCTCGTTAGCGTGAATGACCAGGGTTCTGTCCATAGCAGAGGCGCGCGAGTCAAGGATGTGACGTTAATCCACCACTCTTTGCCGTTTCCGCGCTGATCCGCCAGGATGATGATGTTGGCATCTCTCGCATGAACGCCTGCGTCGGGGGTAGGGCCCTGAATAAGTTGGTGCCAGGGTGTTCTGAGGGATAAAGTGAGAGAGTCCGAAGCCGGATACCAGAGGTCAACTAGGCTGAATGCTTCGCCCTCGCCCGCTTCCCAGGTGACCGTTACAGATTCTCGGCTCTTGATGTTTCCGCTGACATGCATTCCACGGTTGCGCTCATTTCCCGCAGATACTACAATCGGTACGCCCTTCGATGCGAGGTCATCCATTGCCAACTCTAATGGTTCCGTTCCATCATGGGAACCCAAAACATCGCCGTAGCTGTGGTCAATGACCACCGGCCGTCCCAGCTCGCGTGCTTTGTCGATTACGTAGTTCATTGCGTCTATGAAATAGTTGTCCGTCATGTCCCTAAGTTTCACGAAGACGATCGAGGCGCCAGGGGCAACTCCATAGAACCTCTTGGAGGCTTCCCCCGTGCTTGCGGCTATCGCAGCTACAGCAGTCCCATGCCCTTCAGGGTCTCCCACTTTGCATGACTTGTTCCGAATATCAGCGTTATCGCACTCATTTCCGTAATCAAATTCCTTAGGAGATCTTCCATCAGAGGACTGGTCCCAGATGTAGAGAATCTTGCTTGTTCCGTTCGCGAAATAGAAGTCCTTGTGTTGATAGTCGATTCCGCTGTCAATTATTCCGACGATGACACCGGTCCCGTTGACGGAGTTTCCCGAGGAATCTTTTACTGTCGTCCAGACTTCGTCCGCCAATATCCCAGGAACGCTAACGTCAAGTTGAGCTGTCAGACGCCTAGGAATCGAGATCCTCTGTACGAAGTAAAGGCTTGCAACTTGCTCAAGAGTCTCCCTTGGGATCTTCATCGTTGCGACATGTCCAGTGAAGGTTTTGATATTGCCAAGAGACCGGAGCATCATCAGCTCCTCACCGGAAGTGACATCGCTTAATGTCAGAACTACGTTAATCGCGTCACCTGCTGCAAGAGATGTTCGAGCAAGCACGGATCGGAGCGCAGGGTCTGATTTCCAACGAAGCGTGACGGTGTCGTCGAAGAAGTAGGAGGCGCTCACATTTTCAATAATTAGCGAGGCAAGTGCGAGAGTAAGGATGAGTGTTAGCAGTAGTTCGTGTTTCAGGGGCTTCAACAGGTCACAGCATGCCTCTGCAAGTCCTATTCATTAAGGATGACATCAAACTTCCGAACTTACGCCCGCCTACGCTGAGTTTCTCTATATAAGCATCTTCAAAATGCCCAGACATGAATTTCTATCCTTCTGGTCGCTACGCGGGTCCACGGCAGAAAGCTAGCTGTCAATCGCAACCCACATCTTCAAACCGCAGCACTATCTACAGAAGCGGTTAAGGCTGCAATCAAGTTGAGTGTCGCAATTCTTCTCGATGGCGAATCTCTAACGGTGGAAGATGTCGTCAAAGTAGCGCGGCAACAACGCCCAGTGGAGCTGTCGGAGAAATCGGTGAAGAAAATCGAAACATCTCGTTCTGTGCTGGAGCGTGTCGCACGCGAAGGGAGGACCATTTACGGCGTAACGACCGGTTTCGGGGCTCTTAGCAACACGCGAATATCATTAGACCAGGCCGCCCAGCTGCAGACCAATCTGATCAGAAGCCATGCTTGTGGGGTTGGCGAAATTCTTCCAAGCGATGTTGTACGCGCCATGATGCTCCTCAGGCTGAATACTCTTGCCAAAGGATTGTCGGGTGCGCGCCTTTCAGTCGCACAATTAATTGAAGCCTTCCTGAACGAGGGAATCCACCCTCTAGTTCCTTCGAAGGGTTCCGTAGGCGCGAGCGGAGATCTTGCGCCTCTTTCTCATATGGCACTTGCTCTAATGGGCGAAGGGCCGGTGGAATTTCGCGGCGAGCAAATTGGTGCCTCGGACGCCTTGCAGAGAAGGGGGTTGAGTCCACTATCGCTTACCATCAAAGAAGGGCTTGCATTGAACAACGGAACTCAGCTTTCAACGGCTCTCGCTGCATTGGTCGTGCACGACGCTGAGAAATTGTGTAAGGTAGCTGACATCGCGGTGGCAGCCACACTCGAAGCGTTACAAGGATTCATTCAACCCTTTGATGAACGAATCCATAACGCAAGGCCATTTAGGGGCCAAGGCGACTCAGCCAGTAACGTTAGACTTCTCATCTCTGGGAGCAAGCTCGCGAGGGAGCAAGTAAGCGGCGTCGGTGAGCTGGCACAGGATGCCTATTCATTGCGGTGTCATCCCCAAGTTGCGGGCGCAGCGAGAGAGTCGGTCGCTTTTGCGCGGAGCTTGATTCAGACTGAGATCAACTCTGCGACAGACAATCCTCTCATATTTGCTGAAAGCTCAGACGTTCTGTCAGGCGGAAACTTCCACGGTCAGCCAGTGGGAGTTGCCATGGATGTTGCTTCGATTGCCTTAGCCGCTCTCGCGAATCTTTCGGAGAGGCGAACATTCAGGCTTCTCGATTCGAACCTCAGTAAAGGCCTCCCATCATTTCTGGTCGGCACTAAAGGGTCGGAGGGCCTTGAGTCAGGTCTTATGGCAATACAATATACTGCTGCGGCTCTGGCGTCTGAGAACAAGATCCTCGCGCACCCGGCAACTGTCGATACGATACCGACATCGGGAAGCATAGAAGATTTCGTGAGCATGAGTTCAACGGCAGGCCTCAAAGCCAGGATGGTTCTTAGAAATGCTGTACAGGTCTTGGCAATCGAGTTGATCTGCGCCATGCAAGGAATCGAATTCCGTGACCCTTCAAAGTGTGGAAAAGGGACCAGGGCGGCTTACGACAAGATTCGTGGAAAGGTTCAGCCTGCGATCAATGATCGCCCCTTGTCATCGGACATTGATGCAGTGAGTGGCATGATCGAAGACGGCACTCTTGTACAGGCGGTCGAGCAGGCTGTGGGTTCTCTCAAGTAAATAATGCAGCAGTCTTAATGTGTACGATACAATATGCAACAGGTGTTGAGGACAAGTTGGCCTACAAGGCTTTGAAAGCTGTTCGGGGCGTCCCTGGCGGGCGTGACGCCATGCGGATGATGCAGAAGATGGGAATGAAAATGGACCAACTTCCTGAAGTTTCTGAGGTTGTCATTAGGACCTCCACGAAGGAAATTGTGATTCATGAACCAACAGTGACCACCGTTAGTGTACAAGGACAGACGATGTATCAGATTGCCGGGGGCACAGTTTCAGAGAAAACGCCCCAAGTCTCAGCCCAGCCAGGAATGGACGAATCGGACGTTCAACTTGTCGCTCAGCAGACCGGCAAGACGCCGCAGGAAGCTAGGAAGGCTCTGGCAGAGAGTGGGGGCGACCTTGCTCGTGCCATACTTACGCTGAAGGGTCAGCCCTCTCGGTGAGAATCAAGCGGCCGCGATAGGCTTCTCTGATACATCTTCTTTGGCCATTCGGCTCTTGATTCTCTTCAGCCTGAAGAAGTCCTCTCTCTCCGCTTCCTCCAAATGCATCTCGATGTAACGGATTGTGGCCAGCATTCGGGGAATGATCACGTACTCTAGTGAATTCACGCGCCTCTTCGTGGCTGCGATGGCCTGAGCGAGTTTTCTGACAGCGGCTTCGGCGCTGGAGAGTTCAGCCACCGCTTTGATCGCTTCCGCCATTTTCAAAGTGGCTTCATCCAGCCGTATCGATGTGTCATACACACTATAGGGGAATCCTGTGAGAGGCTTAATGCTCACTTGGATGTAGGGAATTGTGACGCCAATGACGTTTCGGCTCTTGGACTCTATAGTGAATCTATCCTCGACCCCGACAGAGGTCTGCTCGAGTTTCAAATACCCCATAGCCATTT
>Ga0129297_10001774_pt1 | contig 11018 bp, 9 predicted proteins | sample I18A1metaG_FD_94708 | JGI IMG/M metagenome (GOLD analysis project Ga0129297, IMG submission 94708) | Lake sediment bacterial and archeal communities from Gulf of Boni, Indonesia to study Microbial Dark Matter (Phase II) - ​I18A1 metaG | ecosystem: Environmental > Aquatic > Freshwater > Lake >... | reverse complement strand
CCATGGTTTCCTCCGCGAGCGCGCGCTTTCCCTCCTCGCCGATCCGCGTCAGTATCGCTTCGAGCCGCTTCCGCTCGCCGGCGGCGAGCTCTTCGCCGTAACCGGGATCGGGCTTCATGACGACGGTGGTCCTGTGCGTGTTATCGAGCAGGTGCTCCCGGATGAGCGACTCGAAATAGCGCCCGGAACCCGCTGCGTCCGCTTTCACGGATTCCAGCGGCGCCTCGAAGGCGACGAGCGAGAGCGGGTCTTCGTCGTAGAGCCAGGTGGCGAGCGCGCGAAGCATGAGCACCAGGCCGCGCGGCATCTGTCCCGTGTTGTTTTCCCTGAATCGGAACTCGATGGTGTTAATTCCCGCCTCGACGGTCCGCGGATCGATTCCGTCCCTCGCGAGCGAGGCGAGCGTGTCGAGCACCAGCGTTTCCATCGCGCCCGCGTTTTCCGGCGCGATGCCGCGCAGCCCCGCGGAGAAATACATCTGGCGCAGCTCGTTGTTGAGCCCCTGCCCCGCGATCCCCTCGCCCAGTCCCGAATCGAGCAGCGCCTTGCGCAGCGGCGAGGCGGGCATGCCCATCAGAATGTACTCGAGCACCTGGAAAGCCATGTTCATGACCGGGTCCGTGGATTCCGTGAGCATCCAGTTCACGGTGACGATTCCCTTCGCGGCCTCTTCCCCTTCCCCTGCGACAAAGGGCTTCTCTATCGTGGAGCACAGCGTGCGGCGCGCCTGGAGCGGTATCGCCGAATCGACGGTGCGCGCACTGAATTCCTTTAAATACCCGTCGAGGATCAAAAGCCTCCTGTCCGGGTCATCGTCCCCGTAAAAATAGATAAACGCGTTCGAGGGATGATAGTAGCGCGTGTGGAAATCCATGAGTCCCTCGAAGCCCAGGCCGGTGATGTGCTCCGGGTCTCCACCGGCTTCAAGCCCGTAGACATTGTCGGGAAAGAGCGAGTACTGCGACTGGGAGGCGCTCAGGCTCTCCGGCGACGAGTAATCCCCCTTCATCTCGTTGTAGACCACGCCCTTGAACTCGGGTTCCCCGCCCTCCTCGAGTGCGACGTGCCAGCCCTCCTGCTCGAAGATGCGCGCGGTGAGAGCGGGAAAGAAGACCGCGTCCAGGTACACGTCCACCAGGTTGTAGAAATCCTGCCGGTTCTGGCTCGCGACGGGATAGCAGGTCTTGTCCGGGTACGTCATTGCGTTCAGGAAGGTCTTGAGCGATCCCTTGAGCAGCTCCACGAAGGGCTCCCGTACCGGGTACTTGCGCGAGCCGCAGAGCACCGAATGCTCCAGGATGTGCGCAACTCCCGTGGAATCGGCGGGCGGGGTGCGGAAGCTGATCCCGAACACCTTGTTTTCGTCGTCGTTGACGATGGAAAGCAGCCGGGCGCCCGTCTTCACGTGACGGTAGATGAGCGCCTCCCCGTTGATTTCACGTACCTGGCGCCGAGATATGAGCTCGAATCCGTTCGCGCTGTGCATGTGCCATTCTCCATTTTCAATCGTTGCGGCAGGGTCGGCATATGCTACACGCGTGCGCGGGAATGGCAAGTAATTATCACGCGTATGGTCCGCTGCGCTCCTCCGGGAAAAATTTTTTTTTCTTGATGAAGACGCCCGGTCCTGCATCCTGATCTTATTTAGGAAAGGAGGACCGAGGGGGAACGGTAAAACCATCCACCTGGACGACCATACTGTGCGCGTAATAATTCTTATTTCATTTTTTCTGCTCGCATGGACCGCTCCCACGTCCACCGAGCCCTGGTATGACGACGCGGCGTTCGCGCGCTTCTGGGAATCGTTCGCGAATGCGGCCGTGGCACATGACAGCACGGCGGTTTCATCGATGACGTGGTTTCCCTTTAAATACACCCTCACCTACTTCGGAGCGCGGAAGGAGGAGCAGTTCGACGCCGCGGCCTTCAATGCGCGTTTCAGGGAGATGTTCAGCGACGACGCGGTGACGAGGATCTTCAGGGGGGCGCGGCTCAACCAGGCAGTGGTCCAGAAGCTTGACCGTGGAGGAAGCTGCTCGGTGACCCTTGCATACCAGCCCGCGTCGGGCACCTACGCAGCGGTCATGCAGAAGACCGGCGATGTGTCGAGCTCGGCGGCGTATCACTTCGTGCGCTCGGGGGCCTCGTTCGTCTTCTTCGCCTGTGAGGCCCATTCGAACTGAGACGTCGATCGGCCCCCCGCGCCTTAGCCCGTGAAGAGAAAACCCTGGCGGCTCATGCGGCGCGCGAACTCGTCCTCGATCGACCGGAGCACCGTTCCCTTGTGGATTCCCCACAGCGGCGCGACGAGCGTCGCCGGCGGACGGTCGCCTATGAGCCTGTGTATGAGGATGCCCGGCCGCAGGCGCTCCAGGAAATCGCATACGGTAGAGATATATTCTCCCCGCGAAAGGATGGGAAGCGCCCGTGATGCGTGCATCTCTTCAAGACCCGTCCCGCGGATCACGTGAAGGTGGTGTATCTTCACCCCGGCCGCCGGGAGCGACGAAATGATCCGCGCGGTCTCCATCATGTCCTCCCAGGTTTCGCCCGGAATTCCCAGTATTACGTGCACGCAGACGGGGATGCCGAAGGCCGCGGCGCGCGTCACGGCGTCAACGGTGCATTCGTTCGTGTGATGCCTGTTGAGAAACGCCAGGCTCCCGTCGTGCGCGCTCTGCATCCCCAGTTCAAGCCAGAGCTCGAATCCCGCGCGCGCGTACCCGGCGATAACCTCGAGCGCTTCGTTCGGGACGCAGTCGGGACGTGTCGCGATCATGAGCCCCGTGACGAAGGGCTCCTTCGTCGCGGCATCGTACAGTCTTCGCAGTACCGCGGGAGGCGCATAGGTGTTGGTGAACGCCTGGAAGTAGGCGATGTAGCGCGTCGCCGCGTCCGATCGGCGAAAGCTCGTGCGGGCGATTTCCATCTGCCTGGTGATATCGTCGACGCCCGCCGCGGTTGGCGATGCGGAGCCGTCCTCGCCGCAGAACACGCAGCCGCGGCCGTCCAGGGTGCCGTCCCTGTTGGGGCACGAGAGGTGCGCGTCGATGGGAAGTTTCAGAATGCGGCACCCGTACCTGTTCCAGAGGTAGTCGCCAAAGAAGTTGTAGGGCCTTCCCGTCCCGCGCCCCTGCTCAGAGCGAGCGGTCACGGTCCTCCGAGGCGAAGAAGGAATTTTTAAGGTATTGATGGTTCTGGTACATGCAGGGATTGAGCCGGGCCTCGCTCACCACGAGTACGTTGGTCACAGAAAGGTCCTCGCCCAGCGTCACCAGGTAGAGCCCGGGCCCAAAGGCGAACTTCTGGCCGTTGATCCACACGTTTCCGAACGAGCGCACCAGCTTCGCCGCGGTTTCCCAGTCCGGCTTGAGCGCCTTCTCGATCGCCTCCTCAATGGACATTTTGTCCTCCACGGGAAAGATCACCGGCGTGTTGAGCGGCATGCGCTGGTAACCGGGCGCAAAGCAGGTGTCGGGGCAGAGCTTGACCGGCGTCCCGGTGTCCGTCGCGGGAAGGACCAGGCGCGAGGCCTCGGCGGCGTATTTCATGTCGAGCGCGACGAGGAGCGCCCGGCTGTTGATGGTCTTTTTCGCGAGTCCCAGGTAGGCGCTCGCCTCCCTGTGGTTGTTCCCGAGCAGGAGCTGCCTTCCCGTCTGGTAATAGGATTCGGCCTGGGTGATGATCGTGCGGATGTCCCTGTACGGCACCAGGTGCTGCTGCGAGAACCCGTCGGACAGCCTCCCTATCTCGTCGATCACCTCGAAGGCCTTGGCATACTCGAGCGTCTTCACGTAGAAAAGCGCTATGCGCGAGAGTTTGAAGATGGTGAGCATGTTTTCCGGCACGTCCTTCACCCTGACCGGGGCGGCGCCCGATATGTCCACGCCAAAGACGTCTTTCGTGGTTTCCAGGAAGGTATCGTACTGCGCGCGCGCGATCATCTTCCTTTTCTCCTGGTCGCGCAGGAAGGCCTCTTCCTCCGGGCTGCAGATGAATCCCGTTTCGTAGATGAGGGAAATGGGAAAGTCAACGAAATAGGTAAAGCGCTCGTCGCCCACGCATCCGTTCTCCCAGGCGTTCGATTTCATCCCCTTGTCCACCAGTTTCGACTTGAGGGTCTGTGCGTACCTGAGCGAAAAGCCGGATGCGTCCACGCGGTTGTAGAGCGTGAGGAACCCCCTGAAGGCGAAGCGCACGTTCGCAAGGAAGCGCGCGCCGGTCTCGTCGGTGGTGATGTGAATGCCGGGTATGTTCACATACCCGTACGCCTTCTGGGTCTGGGCGACGTTGTTAAGGTGCTGGCTTATGGCCATGAAGGCGTTCGTTTCGAGCGCGCGCTGAACGATGCCATGCAGGAATATGTTGTTGTAGGTGTCGCTCCTTCCCCTGAGAACCTGCAGATAGTCGTCGGTGGTGCGCACCTCGATCATTGGGTTCGCCGCGAGGAGCGCGTACAGCTCCCGCGCGAGCAGCATCGAATAGTATTCCTCGGTCACCCCCGTGCAGCTTATCCTGTTGGTGGCGGCGCCCTCCCAGTGCCCGTTCGCGTACTTGCCGTGCGCTGGACCGAAGAAGATGACGAGCCTGCGGCCGTTTTTGAGCTTCTCGTAGAGGTCGCCGTAGGTCTCGTCGAGGCGCTGTGACATCGCGATAATCTGCTTCGCGTTCGGTATGCTCTGCTCGCGCGCCACGATTTTGGCGACCGCCTCCGGCTGCCCGGTAAGGGTGTAGGGATACTGCGCCCCGGCAGTACCGGGAGCCAGCAGGGAGAGCAGGCACGCAAGCGCCGTCGCCGCGATGGTGGGGAATGTCGTTCCGGAAGTCATAGGGTGGCCGCCATGGTGTACATTTAATTAGAAGCGTAATGTATTAATAATATCGATCGTCTGCAAGAAAATAATTGAATTTTTTACCCTCAGGTTCTATCTTGAGGCTCGCAGCAAACTGAAAGGACAGGTGCTCCTATGCGGAGAAACGCCATCAAGTTCGAAGAGCTCTCCTCTGACATAAAGAAAGAAATCGAAAAATTCCATAACCGCCAGAAGGAATTCGGCGAGCGCTGCACCATGGAACAGGCGATGGCACAATGGTTCGAAGAGGAATTCGACATCTGGATGGTCATGAATTTCTCCTCCAAGCTCAAAGGGGAGCGCCGCGCCGCCGAGCGCCGGAAGCACATGAGGCTCGAGGTCGAGGAAGAGGAAAAAAAGAAGAAGGACAGGAGAGCGGCCCCGCGCAGGAAAAAGTTCCGGCTCGACATCGAGGTGCCGGTAAAGATAGTCGAAACGCTCATCGAATCGTCCTCGGAGGAGCGCGACGCGATCGATTTCATAGGCACGCTGGTGAACATCAGCCGCGGCGGCTTCTACTTCCGCTCCGTCAAGGAGTTTGAACCCTCCAGCATCATCAAGGTCAATATTGATCTCTCGAAGCTGGACACCGAGCTCCGCGACATCGAGGCGCTCGCCATGGTCATCCGGTCGGAAAAAATCTCCGCCGAATACTGGGGAGTCGGGGTGATGTTTTCCAGCATCTACCACGACGCGAAGGAGAAGCTGGACACCTTCATCTTCAAGCACCTTGCGTATTACGTGTATTCATAACAACATTCTCAACGGACCATCCCATGCCAGCAAAAAAAACAGCGGCGCAGAAGGTGCTCGTAACCGGCGCAACCGGATTCATAGGCGGGCACCTGGTCAGGGCCAACTTAAAGAGAAAGAAGAAGGTGCGCGCCTTCGTGCTCCCCGGCGACCCCGGCGAGGCCGCCCTCGGGGCCCTGGGGGTCGAGGTCGTCCACGGCGATATCACCGATTACGAATCCGTGAGGCGCGCCGTCAAGGGTGTGAATATCGTGTTTCACTGCGCCGCGGTGGTGACCGACTGGGCGCCGTGGAGCCTCTTCGAGCGCGTCACCATAGGCGGCACGGAAAACATATGCCGCGCAGCGTCCGAGGAAAAGGTCAGCCGCTTCGTGGACATGAGCACGAACGACGTCTTTGGCGTCGACGAGTCCGCGGTCATGGACGAGACCTTCCCGCTGCGTCCGTGGAAGGAGCCCTACCCCGACTCGAAGATCGAGGCTGAGGAAATATCCTGGCGCTACCACAGGGAGAAAGGGCTCCCGGTAACCATGGTGTACCCCTGCTGGGTGTACGGCGAGGGAGACCAGACCTTCGTTCCCCTGATCGCCGACGCGATCATCAAACGCGACCTTATCTTCTGGCGCAAGGACGTGCTCGTGTGGCCCACCTACATAGAGAACCTCGTGGATTTATTGATGCTCATTTCCGAGGACAAGCGCGCGGTGGGGAACGGCTACCTCGTCCACGACGGGGAATCGGTCACCTTCCAGGAATTCTGCGCGCAGATCGCGGGGACACTGGGCGTGAAGCCCATCACCACGCACATCCCCTACTTTGCGGCGTACGCGGCGGGCTTCGTCATGGAGCTGCTCTGGAAGCTCATGAGCAAGAAAACGCGTCCGCTCCTCACCACCTATACGGTCATCAACCTCGGCTCCCGCTTCCGCTTTTCCATTGCGAAGGCGGCGCGCGAGCTCGGCTGGAAGCCAAGGGTGAGCTACCGCGAGGGATTCGCGCGCACCATGGCATGGCTTAAGACGCTCGACCTCGAAACGCTCAAGCAGAAATGACAGGAGTCCGGAATGAAAGATTTTGCGAATAAAAACGTATACATCATAGGCGGGTCAACCGGCATAGGGCTTTCCACAGCGAAGCTCCTTGCGGCGCGGAGCGCGCACGTCATCATCTTCGCGCGCACGAAGAGCAAGCTCAAAACCGCGGTCGAGGAGATCGGTGCCGCAAAAATCAATTCCCGCCAGAAGATCGAGTTCATGGAGCTCGACGTGTCCGACAACGGGCTTGTCTCGAAGGTCATGAAGAAGGCCGCGGCATCGTTCGGAGCCCCGGACCTGTTGATCAACTGCGCGGGGCGGGCCTATCCCCGCTACTTCGAGGACATCACCTTCAAACAGTTCGAGGACACCATGAAGACAAACCTGTACGGCATATGGAGCAGCATCTCCGCGCTCCTGCCGTTCATGAAGGACCGGGGCGGCCACATCGTGAACGTCTCCTCCATGGCAGGATTCGTGGGCGTGTTCGGGTACGCGGACTACGCCGCGAGCAAGTTCGGCATCATCGGCCTTTCGGAAACGCTTAAAAGCGAGCTCAAGCGGTATAACATCACCGTATCGGTGCTCTGTCCCCCCGACACCGACACCCCCGGCTTCCAGACCGAGAACATCACCAAGCCCGAGGAAACGAAGGCCATCTCGGCGGCAGCGAAGGTCATGACGTCCGACGATGTCGCGAAGGCGCTCGTGAAGGGAATAATCAAGGAAAAATTCATGATCATCCCGGGGTTCGACGGCCATTTCACCTGGCTCGCAAAGCGCTTCGCCCCCTGGCTCGTCGAATGGGTCATGGATGCGAGCGTGAAGAAGGTCCAGAAGGCCCGATTGTCGTAGAAGGGGCGAATCGCGATTCGCCCTGTTCTTGGTCAGGCGCCCATCGGGGCGAATCGCGATTCGCCCTTACATCCAGGAAGTCACCACGCCATATCCAGTTCCCAGAGCGCGCAGCGCGTGATGCGCACCCGTCCGCGGGAAAAAACTTCCACCATCTTTTCCGGATCGTTAAAATAGAAACGCGCGGTGCCCGCAGCGGAGTACCCGCAGGCGAAGAGCTCCACGGATGACCGGTCGCAGTACAGGTGCATGTCCATCATCCCGTCGTTCATCAGGGAAACGTGCGCCTGGAATACTCCCTTTTCCCCAGCTGAAAGCCTGCTCCTGTCGATCACCACGGTCGATCTGCCCGCATCATGGTAGACTCTCAGCTCTTCTCCGTCGCTGTTCGCGATCACGACTCCGCAAAGAGCATCGTCGTCTAGCGGCTGGAACGTTATGATCAATTCAAAAAGGTCGATCGACTCGTGTAGCGGCACGGTCGAATTGTCCAGATTCCTGTCCACGAGTTCGATGAGAGGAGTGGATGTTTTTCTTAGAGAGCGTAACTCCTCCACGGGGCGCTGTACGAGCCTGCCCTCATCGTCAAGTGTAAGCTCCCTGGGCAGGGTGAGCGCGCCTGTCCATCCCCTGGTATGGGTCACGAACTGGTTCCCCCAGTTCTCCATCCACGCGATGACGATCCTGCGTCCGCGATCGTCCAGGAAGGCCTGGGGCGCGTAGAAGTCGGGGCCAAAATCGAGCCGGGCGCGCTGCGCGGAGACAAACGCACCGTTCCGGAGCGTGCCGGTCATCGCGGCGGCATAAAACTCCTTCTTTCCCTCCCGCTCCTGGACGACCGACGCAATGAGCACGTTCCTGCCGCCAATCGCGAAGAAATCGGGACACTCGAACATGCCAATGCCGTCGCGCTCCGCGCGGTAGAGATCGCCCCTGTATTCCCAGTACACCAGGTCGGCCGATCCGTACAGTATGATCTTCCCCCTGCCCCCATGGCTCGTGCCGAGCACCATGCGCCACTCGCCGTCCTCCCGCCAGACCTTGGGATCGCGGAAGTCCTCGCCCGCATCCTCCGGCCGCGCGCCTATCACCGGGTTCCCCGGAAATTTTTTAAACACGACCCCGTCGGCGCTCGTCGCCAGGGCCTGCGACTGCATGATCCGGTCGGGGTGGTAGCGCATGTCCCGGTGGTCGGTGTAGACGATCGCGAGCTCGCTGCCGTTCTCCACGGCGCTCCCCGTGAATATCCCGCTGAAGTCATCCGCGTGGCCGGTCGTGTCCGGCGCGAGCGCCATGGGCAGGTGACGCCAGTGCACGAGGTCGCTGCTCACCGCGTGAGACCAGTGCATTGGGCCCCAGAACGATGAATAAGGATGGTACTGACAGAAGAGATGATAGAGTCCCTTCCACTGAACGAGCCCGCATGGATCGTTGATCCAGTTCCTCACCGGCGTGAAATGGAAGAGAGGCCGGAAGGGGTCCGACTTGTAGTGGCGTCCGAGCCTCTTCCCGTCGAGTACCTCGATCTTTTCCCGGTCGACGATAAAGAAAACGGCCCCGTTATCAAATACTGTTTCGTCGTACATGCAGCATTCTGCGATCACGCAGTCGCCAGTGCCCGTTTCGAGGAAGGCATTGACCCCCTGGTGCGCCCCGAGGTCCCAGTCGACCGGGATGAATACATCCACGGGAACCTGATCCAGCTTCACGATGATCGCATCGTCGGCAGCGCGTTTAAGCGCGATAAATGCGGATACGTTTCCTGCGCCTCCCTTCACCCTGAATGTAAAATGCGCCCCCGGACCTATGGTGAACGTTTCCGATTTCATGCGTCGGCCCCCGAATTAATGAGCTCCTTTACCTCTTCAAATCCCGGCATCGCGCTGATCGCGCCCTTCCGGGTCGTCACCAGGGCTCCCGCCGCGTTGGCGAAGCGCGCGATGTCCAGGAGCGCGTCCTTTTCCAGCGAAGCGGGATCCCTGACGCCGTCGCGTTGAAGCCGGAAGAGCACGGCCGCCATGAACGCGTCACCAGCGCCGGTCGTGTCGACAGGCTCGACCCGGAACCCATGCATGTAAAAAGCATCCCGCTCGCTGCAGACATAGCATCCGCTTTCACCGAGCGTCACGAACACGAGCCCTGGCCCGCGCTTGAGTATCATGCGCGCGGCGGCCTCCACGGAAAGCTCGTTGGTGATGAACACGAGCTCTTCCTCCGAGAGCTTCACGACGGTTGCGGCCTTCATTCCCCTGAGGATCATGTCCTTCGCGCGATGCGGGTCCGGCCAGAGGTTCAGCCGCAGGTTGGGATCATAGGACACGATTCGCCCTTTCTCGCGCGCAAGCCTTGCCGCGGAGAGCGTCGCGTCGCGTGCAGGCCGGGAGATGAGGCTTATTGAGCCGTAATGAAATATCATCGCGCCGCGGATGAGATCCCGGGGGATTTCATCCGCCCCATACACGGTGTCCGCCGCACGGTCGCGGTAAAACAGGAAGGAACGCTCTCCGCGGTGATCGAGCGACACGAAGGCGAGCGACGTCCTGTGATCGGATGAGCGGAGCAGGTGCGTCGTGTCCACACCGGCGTCCGCAAGCGCGCGCGACAGGAAATCACCAAAGAAATCCTTACCTGTTTTTCCCGCAAACGCCGCGATTCCTCCCAGGCGCGCCACGCCGGCGGCAACGTTGGCCGGGGCCCCGCCCGGCATACGGTAGTATCCCGATGAATCATTTCCCGCCTGAATGGGGATAAAATCCACAAGGAGCTCTCCCATGGTTACGATTTCATCCATTGCTCATCCTCATCCAGTAATAATCGTTGCGCATCCTTCCCGAATTCATTGGCCTCTCCAGCGCCGCGAGTGCCATCCAATCCCAGTCTAACACCTCCATCCGGGACCCGGTCAATTACTATATGTCCCGGAAACCATAATGCGCTCCCCGGTATTCCCGCGTCTACCATGCCCAAATTGCATTTGACTTTCCCCGGCTTTCCGGTTCCCATAAGCTCCCGGCTCGCCGGAAACCATTCATGGAAGGTCCCCGCATGGCACGGCTCGGATTCGGTAAAAAAATTTCCTACGCGATGGGGGGCGTCGCCCTGAACCTGGCCAACCTGGTGATATCCCAGTGGCTCCTGAAACTGTACGTTCCCAACCGCGACGAGGCGCTCGTGGACGGGGCGGTGTTTTCGGCGATCTTCCTGCTGGGGCGCATCACCGACGGCATCGCCGAGCCCCTGGTGGGCTACTGGACCGACCACCACAGGTCAAAGCTGGGCCGCAGGATCCCATTTATTCGGTACGGCATCATCCCGGTCGCGCTCGTGACATTTTTACTCTGGACTCCCCCGTTCCCGCACGAGGCGCACTGGCTCAACGCCGTCTACATCTTCGTGATGGTGCAGGCATTCTTCATCCTATGGTCGATCGTGGCTAATCCCTACATGTCGCTCCTTCCCGAGATCGCGCGCGATTCGCGCGAGCGCGTGGACATTTCGACCATGCAGGCCGGGTTCATCATGG
>Ga0129297_10001772_pt1 | contig 11025 bp, 13 predicted proteins | sample I18A1metaG_FD_94708 | JGI IMG/M metagenome (GOLD analysis project Ga0129297, IMG submission 94708) | Lake sediment bacterial and archeal communities from Gulf of Boni, Indonesia to study Microbial Dark Matter (Phase II) - ​I18A1 metaG | ecosystem: Environmental > Aquatic > Freshwater > Lake >... | reverse complement strand
GGGTACATGTTTTTGCCTAACAGGATATCTCTTAGAGCCGTTCTTAGAACTCATCTTCTTTAAACAGATAATCTTCCTCTTCTTGGCGGGCTTTCCTGAATTTTGCCTTCTTTCCTTCTAAGTCTCTCTCTTTTTTAATAGAGCTTTTCTTTTTACTCTTCTTTTCTACTTTGGTAGTCTTAGGCAAAATTTCCTCAGCAAAACGAATCTGACCTCTCTCTACAGGCGCCTCAGCCAAAACCTCCGAAGGTAAAACTAACTCACCGGCAACAATAGGTACAGGTGTCTCCTCTGATACACTTTCTGCCACTGACTCTGGTACCAGAGACTCAGCTACGATAATCTCTTCCCTCTCTTCAATGGCAGGGGGAACAACAGCAGCTAAAGCCTCAGCTTCCAGTTTTTCTTTTTCCACGACTGAGGAACTCTTGATATCAATTCGCCACCCAGTAAGTTTGGCAGCTAACCTCGCATTTTGCCCTTCCTTACCTATAGCCAGAGAAAGCTGTTTGTCAGGAACAACGACTATAGCTGCCCCTTCTGCTTCATTAAACTCGACGCTTAATACCTGAGCTGGGCTGAGGGCATTAGCAATGAATACTGAAGGGTCAGAATGCCATTGGACTACATCTATTTTCTCTCCATTTAATTCGTTCACTATATTTTGAATCCTGATACCCCTAAGCCCAACACAACAGCCGACAGGGTCTACCCCTTCTTGCCGAGCTGCTACTGCCACTTTACTCCTATATCCCGCCTCCCGAGCCACAGACTTTATCTCCACAACACCATTGTAAATTTCGGGGATTTCCATCTCCAGTAGCCGACGCAACAAATTGCGGTGAGACCGCGACAAAACAATTTGGGGGCCTTTGCCAGTGCGAGCCACCTCCAAAAGGTACAGCTTCAACCTCTGCCCCACCCGATAGCGCTCATTGCGTATTTGCTCACCCACTGGAAGTATTGTCTCAACTCTACCTAAATCAATATAAACCTGCTTTTGGTCTATACGCTGCACCACGCCAGTAACAATGTCGCCTTCTTTGCCAATAAACTCTTCGTAAATGGCATGACGTTCAGCTTCATGCAGGCGCTGCAACATGACCTGCTTCGCTGTCTGGGCTGCAATACGCCCGGCATTGCGTGGAGTAGACTCTATTTCTACTACATCACCAATCTGAACATCCTTCTTAATCTTCCGAGCAGCCACAAGGGATATCTCATATCTCTGTTCTTGAGGAGTCTCTACCACCGTTTTGCGGACATAAACTTTTACTTCACCTGTGTTAGGATTTATTCTGACCAAAATATCCTGACCTAGAGCAAAACTGTCCTTCTTGTATGCTGAGGCAAGTGCCGACTCTAAGGCAGCTAACACTGCCTCCTTAGGCAGGTTCTTCTCCGCCGATAGCTGCCTTATAGCAACCATAAACTCAGTCTTCATCGAACCTAATTACCTCCAAACTCACCTGTCTTCCAAATTAACAAAAAAGTGGGAGTAATTTCCCACTTTTTCTATCAATTCTTCTCTCGATTTAAATTTAATATACCATAATCCAGTAAAATGTGCAAGCCAATACAGATTCTATTTTATAGAAACTCAAGATACGTTAACCTTGTCTTCTCAAACCAAGGTTTTTATTCCCATTTCCTCTGGTCTGATATGATTTTGGCATCGACTGGAATCACCCCTGTAGGTACACACTCCACCCTATCTAACCTCACCGTGCACAGTTCTGAGAACCTTTTTTCAATCCCTTCGCAAATTGTCGCTACTTCTACTTTTTCCAATACCTCCACTTTGATGACTGCTCTATCTCGTTGTTCCATGCGGTCGATGACGAGTTGAAATTTGGTCACCTCAGGAAAATCAGTTAGACACTGTTCTACCTGCCTTGGATGAACAAACACACCCCTGATCTTGACCGCATCGCCTACTCTACCAACAATTCGCATCAGTCGGTTTGAAGTCCTACCGCAAGCACAAGGTTCGTCACTATAATAGGAAAGGTCACCAGTACCGTAGCGGATTAAGGGGTAAGCCTCATCAAAGGTAGTAGCCACAACCTCGCCCGTTTTTCCTGGACCAAGTTGCTTACCAGTTGAAGGGTCAACTATCTCCAATATAATATCCTCCACAATATGCGTCCCTTCACCCCGTTCGCAACTGTAAGTTAAAAGTCCCAGTTCAGCAGTGCCGTAGGTGTCTACTACCTGAATTCCGTAGTCTTCCTCAAAGCTTTTTCTCAAGGACAGGGGTAGCGGTTCAGCACCGACTGCAGCAAATCGAAGCTTAAAATCACGGCGGAAGTCATATCCTAACTCTTCAGCTCTTTTTATCACCGTGTTTAAGAAACTGGGAGTTCCAGTATATCCAGTAACTCCCAAATCGTGCATGGTCTTAACCTGAACATCAGTATTACCAACACCAGTGGGTATGACTGTTCCCCCCAGCATCCGCACTGCCTCATCAAACCAATGAGCCCCTGGCATAAGATGGTAAGAAAAAGCATTCACGACACGATCGCCTTTACCTAATTTAGCTACAGAAAGAGCACCAGCGGCAGTCCCTGCAGTTCTTTTAAGAGTCTGGGGGTCATAAATAGGACCGGGGGAAATAAAAACCTTTTCCAGTTTCTCCAAGGGTACAGCTAAAAACCCGCCAAAGGGTGGATTTTCGCTTTGCAGCCTCATCATCTCGTCTTTACGAGTTATAGAGACTTTTTCCAAGTCTTTTATGGTGCGAATATCGCTGGGTTTCACTCCAGCGGCATCAAACTTCTTCTTTATCGTCGGCGCATTATCATAAGCATGCTTGACAATATGCCTTAACCTATCGTTTAAATATTTTTCTCGCTCTTTTGCCGACAACTGTTTCATATTTCAACCTCCTCGCCTGAATACTAAAACAGTATCTACCCGTGATGGTATACTCACATTGCTCCATTGTCAATATATTGGAAATTGCTCAAACAGCAAGAATAGGTTAAAATGTAAACAGGCTGATTTGGCTAAGGAGGTGAGACTTTATGGCAGCTAGAGCGTTTGTCCTCATAGAGACAGCAGTCGGAAAAACCAAAGAAGTCTATAATGCCTTAGAAAAACTGGAAGGAATAAAGACCATTGACGTGGTCACCGGACCATACGATATTATTGCCACCATTGAGGGAGACAACCTGAACACCATAGGCAACCTTGTCACCAGCAAGATGCATCCTATACCCGGTATTACCAGAACCGTAACCTGCCTAGCTATTAAGGTAAGTTAAAGAGCGACAAAACTCTTGCCCATCAATCTACGCTTTATTTAAATGGTCAAAAAACGAGAAAATAACGATGGGATGTATTTTTTGCGGGATTGCTTCTGGTGAAGTGCCAACTAATGTAGTGTATGAAGATGAGGAACTTATAGCATTTCGGGATATCCAGCCTCAAGCTCCCACCCATCTAATAATCATACCTAAAACCCATATCCTGTCCCTTAATGAGCTAAAGAACGAACATCGAGGTTTGTTAGGAAAACTTATCCTGTTAGCTAAAGATTTAGCCAATAAGGAAGGAATAGGTTCAAAAGGTTATCGCCTCACAGTAAACTGTGGCAGCGAAGGCGGGCAACTGGTACCTCACCTCCACTTCCATCTCCTCGGAGGACGCAAATTAAATGACTGGCTGGGATAAGGATTTCAGCCTTGATACAACTTCATCTATCGCCTGGTCAGGGGTCGAAGCCCCAGCCGTAATACCAACATGATTCTTACCCAAAAGCCAGTCTTCATTTATCTCAGACGCTGATTCCACCAAGTAAGTCTCCGCCAAAGAAGAGCACACTTCAACTAAGCGTTGGGTATTAGCACTATTACGTCCACCCACTACTATCATAAGTTCACTTCTTTGAGCTAATTCCAAAGCTTCTCCCTGTCGCTTCTGTGTCGCTGCACAGATAGTATTGACAATGCGCACCTCCCGAACCTTAGACAAGGCAACACCAAGGATTTCCTTTAGAAAACCATAAAAATTAGGCTGGCTTTGGGTCGTCTGGGAAAGAACACCCAACCGTTGAGGCATGGGGGTAATGCCAAGGACTTCATTAGCGTTCAAAGTAGCTATAGCCTTATTACCTACCCAGCTAAGGAGTCCTTTTACTTCAAGGTGAGCAGCATCACCAAAAATTACAACCCAGAAACCAGCTCCAGACAGCTTTTGAGCTACTTTTTGTGCACTACGAACTATAGGGCAGGTAGTATCAATTAAAGAAAGCCGCCGAGCTTTAATTTCAGCTAAAACTTCAGGACCGACCCCGTGAGTGGTAACAGCTAAGGTACCACCTTTAACCTTGCCAAGGTTATCTGTTACCGTTATTCCCATTTCAGCGAGCATTTCAACCACCCTCGGGTTATGGACTATGGGTCCCAAAGTCGTTATTTCCCCATGCTTCTGGGCAGCTCTTTCCAGTATAGTGATTGCCCTTCTCACACCGAAACAAAAACCCAGTTCCTTAGCCCTTTCAATTTCCACTTTCCACCGCCTCCTTATATTCACCCCGATATTCGGGAGGTAGGAGAGAAGCAATCCTTCTCATTATCAAATCTGTTAGCAATCTTAACTGAGACTTGCTGAGCCTACCCTCAGTGACAGGAAGTTTAAAAGGCTCGCCAAATTTCACTGTTACCTTGGGACGCCGGAGCCATCCCACACCCTTAAGCTTCTCTGTCCCGGCAATGCCTACCGGAAGAATATGAGCACTGCTGCGTAATGCAATCACCGCCATTCCCGGGTGACCCCGCAAAAGTTGAGCTTTACGACTCCTGCCTCCTTCCGGGAACATACCTAAGACCAGCCCTTCATCCAGTACGTTAACTGCTTGCTGCAACGCCACTTCCATATCTTTGATTGTTCCCCCACGCTGCACGGGAAAAGCTTCAGCTAAGTTCATTAAAACACCAAAAAAACGTGACTGAAAAAGCTCTTCCTTTGCCATAAAACGGCTTTTTCGCGGAAGGAGACTGACTATCAATAACGGCGGGTCCGCCAGATGAAGATGATTGGACACTACCATAACTGAACCTGTTGGGGGTACGTTTTCCTTTCCTTCAACTTCCAAGCGGATAAAAATCCTGAACAAGATTCTAAATATGATAGCAGCAATCTTAGAAGATAGTTTCATTATGCTTCCACCAAATCCAGTATTTTCTGGACAACCTGCCCCAAGGTAAGGTCTCCAGTATCGATGATCTTAGCGTCTGCTGCCGGCTTAAGAGGAGACACTGCCCGCTGGCTATCCATTTCATCTCGCCTCATTATTTCACTCAAGATAGCCTCATAGTCTGCCTTTTTCCCCTTATCTAATAGCTCCAAATAGCGCCGCTGGGCCCTCGCTTCTGGGGAGGCAGTCAGAAATATTTTCAGGTCAGCACCAGGTAATACCACTGTGCCAATATCCCTCCCCACCATTACCACTCCCCCACTTTGCGCCAACCTCCGCTGTTCCTTGACTATAGCTCTCCGCACTTCTAACACTCTTGATACCAGAGATACACTCTTTTCTACTTCAGAAGAGCACACCTTGTTAGAAATGTCCTCTCCGTCAACAAAGACTTTCAGACTTTGCTTACCAGCACACTTAATCTTTGTACTGGCTGCCAACTGAGAAAGCTTGTCTTCGTCTTCAAGGTCAATGCCCAATCTAAGTGCTTTCCAAGTTAAGGCTCGATACATAACACCAGTATCGACAAAAGTATAACCAAGTCTTTGAGCCAATAGTGAACCAATGGTACTTTTACCTACGGCTACTGAACCATCAATGGCGATTAATTGTGGTCTCAACTTAACACTTCCGGTTTTTGGCTTCTATCTCACAATAGTAGGGTAAGATGTTAAGCTACAAGATTAGATTTTGCAAACTACCTACAGCTAAGGCTACAGCAAGCATTATAGCTGTGGCTTTAAGCATATCTCTAACCCCTAACTCTCGAAGAAGAATGACAAAGGTAGCTACACAAGGGAAAAACATAGCCAGCACAGTACTACCAACAACGAGTTGTTTCGCCGTTAAATCAAGGGGGGCTAACATACCCACAGCCACATCCTTACGTAAGAAGCCAATCACTATGGCGATAACTGCCTCTTTAGGTAATCCAAATAGTGTGGTAATTACTGGCGCCGTTGCATTGGCAATAACATCAAAAACTTTCAAAGTGTAGAGGACATTCACTGCCAATACAGCCAACAGGACTATAGGTAAGGCATCTTTGATAAATCCGTAGCTCCGCATCCATAACTTCTCGCCGATGACTCGCCAGGGCGGCAAACGATAGGGTGGAACCTCTATTAGAAGCTCAGGACTAAATCCTTTGACCATAAAATTGAGGATAAGCCCCAAGACTACCCAGACTACAAATAGAGTTGCATAGACTATGGCGACATATTGCCCACCTTGTTGTCCCACCAGCCCTATTATCATGGCTTGTAATGCCGCACAGGGGACACCAATAGAAATCAGGGTAGACGTAATAAATCTTTCCCGACGACTTTCCAAGATACGAGTTGCCATGACTGCCGGCACATTACAGCCCAAACCTAAAATAGTTGGGATAATGGCATACCCATGCAACCCTAAGCGGTGCATCAGTGTATCCATCAGGACTGCCAGACGAGGCAGATAACCTACGTCTTCCAGTATTCCCAGAGCCAGATAAAAGGCAATGATATGAGGTATTACCACGCCAAATTCAATATAAAATCCTGTACTTAGCAAGCCGAGGGACATGAAATAATCAATTTCCCCTTCAAATAGTCTCCCCACTAAAATATCATGGGCTATACCCCCTGAACCCAAAACTTGACTCAACTTCATTAGCAAAGGTGCCCAGAGACGCTCAAAAAACGGGCCAGTTATATAAGAAATAATACTCTCACCGATGAAGCGCACTACCCAAAAAGTACCGGAGATGACCACCGCAGCGATGAAAAGACCACCTATAGGATGGACACTGACATCGGCTATTCTTTCCAGCCAGGTATGGTGGCGGTGACTCAAGGACTGGACCTGACTGACCATGTTGCCAATATTCGCCCAACGTTCCCCCCGCCTTGCTGGACTGCTATCTGGAATAGTCACCTCTGAAAGGCGATTAATCAACTCCTTTACCCCCTCCCCCGTTACCGCTACGGTAGGCACCACCGGCACTCCAAGAAGCTCTTCCAGTTTCTTGACATCAATTTCAACACCTCGGTGCTTGGTATCGTCCCACATATTCAAAGCCACCACCATTGGCACTTTTCTTTCTAAGAGCTGCAAGGTAAGATAAAGATTTCTCTCCAGATTAGTAGCGTCAACCACATCAATAACCATATCCCCACCCTCAAGCATCTCTACTGCCACTTCTTCAGCTTTGCTCATCGGCTCCAGAGTATAAGTGCCAGGCACATCAATCACTTCAGCCTGGTTACTCCCCAGCTTTAAATGACCTCGAGTAAATTCCACAGTAGTCCCAGGATAATTGGAGATGGTTACACGAACACCAGTGATGCGGGAGAATAGAGCACTCTTGCCCACATTGGGATTGCCCATAAGGAGGATTTTCATTGCTTTTCCACTTCCACCACTATTTTATTAGCCATGCCAAACCCAACAGCTATCTGGGTGCTGTCCACTTGAAAAGTCACCGGTCCTCGCAAAAGCATAGAGCTTATCTTAGTCACCTTTTTTCCTGGTCTAATGCCTAAAACTTCCAAGCGCCGAATTAAGCCATACCCACCCAAAATCTGGACTACTACTCCAGCCTGACCGTCTTCCATTTGTGCTAAAGTTACTTGAACTTTACTCATTTCTTACTCTGACATTTGGGGCATAGACCAGTCATGCGGACTTCCACCCCAGTAATCTCAAAGCCATGCTCTCGACTAACATCTTCCCGGAGTTGGTGGCTCAGTGGGCAATCAAATTCCACAACAGCGCCGCAACCCAGACATAAAAGATGGTTATGCTCTAAACCAGACCTGACTTCATAGTGACCATGTTCTTCTGCAAAACGATGCTCCTCTACCAGGCCCAACTTCTTAAACATCTGCAGGTTGCGGTAAACGGTGGACAAGCTTAATCGAGGTTGTTTTTGGCGAGCTAGTTCATATAGCTCATTAGCATCCAGATGCCCGCCTTCCCTCTTTAAAATATCGAGAAGCAAAGTCCGCTGGGTAGTTATCCGCCGCTTTGAACTACCCAAGATTCGCCGGCTGGTCTTTCTAACTCGAAGTCTTTTAGCCATATTATGTCAATAAATTTAACTTAGTCCCTTTATTGCTAATGCTTCTTTTTTGCATTTGAATGATAACAAAACTTCCTTGAATTGTCAAACTCAAGTCCAATGTCCTTTTTGAAAGACGAAGAACAGAGCAACTGTTCAACGTCAATGGCAATAACTATTGAGATTTAGAATTCGGTTTAAGTACTTATCGTGCCTTGCCCCTGGCAAGGGAAGCAAACGTGCCTCCAAAACAGAGGATAGCGAAAATAATAAATGCTGTCTTAATGCTTATTAAGAAAGCTAGATAATACTCAGGTGTTATTTGCACCCTCCCAATGTATAGAGCGAAGAGCAGCATAGTTACTCCCATGCTAAGCATCTGCCCGATGCTGCGCATTGTCGCCAGCGTGCCTGAAGCTACTCCATAAAATTTCTTTTCTACTGAACTCATAACTGCGTTAGCGTTTGGAGATGAGAATAGGGCAAAGCCTAAGCCTAGGATAACCAAGCTAACCAAGATGAAACCAAGCCCTGCATTTTGGTTCAGGAAAATGAGCAATACCAGTCCCACAGTTGTCAGCGCCATCCCTACTGAGGCGATTAACCGTGGCTCAATTTTATCCGAGAGTCTGCCGGCAACTGGTGAGAGGACAGCCATCACAACAGGCTGGGACACCAAAATCAGACCGGTATGGGCAGGGGTAAACCCTTTTATATATTGCAGATAAAGGCTCAAAAGAAAACTAACAGCAAATGTGGCGCTATAGTTAATTAATGCGGCCAAATTGGAAAATGAAAAGACAGCGTTATTCCTGAAGAGATTCATATTTAAGACGGGACTTTTCGTTTTCATTTCCCACCAGATGAATGCCAGGATCCCTAAAGTGCCAATCCCAATTAGCCATACACCTAGTAAAGCAGGTAGAACAGAAAAACCATACATCACTGCTACAAGTGCCAGGCTGTATATTAGGGAGCCAGTAAGGTCAAATCTCTCTCCTTTTGCCTCAGTCCACTCTCCTTTTAGCTTCCAGAGGACAGCAATAATGACCACCAAACCCAGGGGTACAGTGGCAAAGAAAATACTCCTCCAGCCGAAATGTTGCGTTAGCAACCCACCCAATACTGGACCGAGAGAAAGACCGACATACACAGAAGCTATATTTATCCCCAATGCCCTACCTCTTTCGCCAATCGGAAACACCGATGTTACAATCGCCACACCTGTACCAAAGACCATGGCACCTCCAATCCCCTGTAAGATTCGGAGGGAAATGAGCATCGCAGCGGAAGTGGAAATTCCTGAAAGAAGAGATGAAATGGTGCAGATGACCATGCCATACGTGAAAATCTTCTTCCTTCCATAGATGTCTGCTATTCTTCCAAGGGGAACAAGAGCCATAGCTGAGGATAGGATGAAAGAAGTAGCCACCCAACCTAATACAATTACATCCACCGCAAATTCTTTTCCAATTGTAGGGAGAGCAACATTGACAGAAGACCCTATAAAGGGAGTGAGAAAGGAAGCTATTGTGGCAACAAGGAGTATTACTCCTTTATTATTCATGTTGCTGCTCAAACAATTTATTTAAGTTGGCTATTATACCTTATTTAGCCAGCATCTCCATACTGGCTGAAGATAGCTTTGGAATAGTAGGCAATAAAACTATATAATCATTCCAGTGGAAAATATGGAGGTGATATTTTATGTCTTGCTATTTTCGTCATTTACAGGGCATTCTGAAGGAAGCGGGCATTGAGGTTACTTCTACTAACAGGAAACAAATTGACCAGGCTGTTCACAAAATAGTCGGAGTTACCTATAAAGATTGCCCCGCCGTCTGGAGAAAGCTAAAGCAGGAGCAGCGAGATTTCATTAAGAAGCTACAGAATGCGATGCGTTAAGACAAAAATACCTTCTAAATAGAGCAAAAACAACTAATGGACCAACTTAATTGTCAAAAGAGCACCGGAGAAGTAAAGGGATAAACCAATAGCAAGAGAAGGTGCGAGCCCTAACCGAGGTAAGAAGAATATGACACCGATGACATATAGTATCCAGGGTGGGAGCAAAATTAGTAAGCCTTTAAAATAAGAGGTCGCAACATCCGTACCACTACTTAGATATATGATACACAAAGTTATGATGGTAACCACAGGCATATTGCCAATAAAAGCAGCAAACAGCCCTTTTCCCTGGCTTCCGAAATAGGTGACCAGGGCTACGATTGTCCCACCGAGCAGAAAATACAAGAACAGCAACTTAATACTCATTGTTACCTCCGTGACAGCCTTTTTCTGGCAAGTTGGCTATCCGTTACCTTTTTCATTCTCAGACAAATTTCAGTCGGCATATACGCTAAGAACGGAGGGGGTGGGATTCGAACCCACGTTCGCCAAAGGCGAAAACGGTTTTCAAGACCGCCACCATAGTCCACTCGGTCACCCCTCCAAAACCAATTCAGTATAGGAAATTAGCTTGATAGCGTCAATGGTGATAAACTTACCACCAAATATTCGGAGGTTATCTGTATGGAAATTGAGATTTTAGGAATATGCGGCAGTCCGATTAAAGATGGGAATACCGAGGTCTTCCTTAAAGAAGCCCTTAAGGCAGCTGAGGAAACGGGTAATGTTAAAGTTAACTTTGTATCTTTAGCTGGCAAAGATATTAGAGACTGCCGTCATTGTAACTGGTGTCTCAGAAAACAGACAGAAGGTAAGTTCTGTGCCCAGGATGATGATATGAAGGAGATATTCCCAAAGATCTTAGAAGCTGATG
>Ga0129297_10001768_pt1 | contig 11037 bp, 12 predicted proteins | sample I18A1metaG_FD_94708 | JGI IMG/M metagenome (GOLD analysis project Ga0129297, IMG submission 94708) | Lake sediment bacterial and archeal communities from Gulf of Boni, Indonesia to study Microbial Dark Matter (Phase II) - ​I18A1 metaG | ecosystem: Environmental > Aquatic > Freshwater > Lake >... | reverse complement strand
GGTCGAGCAGGACTTTAAGGGTATCGTCGCTGAGCGTATGCGGTACGTGGCCGAAGCCCCAGAATTCCTGTTGGCCGCCGCTATCGTGTGCGAGGGAGTTGGCTGCAATCCGGCTTGGCTCGCTGTCGTAGCAAAGGATGCCGATGTAGAGGTTTGCATCATCGTACAGGACTCTCAGCTCAGTCTTCTCTGTCGGGTCCTGGTTGGGCTGCGGCTCCACCATGCGGAAGTTGGAGTACGGGATAGTGAACTCCCAGGCGAGGTCGGAAAGGCTGCCATCGACCTTAGGGCCATTTTCGATGCGAACGGCCTTGAGCTCGGCGGCAAAACTCAGGGGAGGCAGGGCGATTAACAAGATGAAGATGAATGGTGGAACGCTTTTCTTTTTCATCCTTCTTGGCTTTTCTCGGAGCAGACCGCAGAACCTGCAAAGGGTTGCTTATTTTATTAGCTTTGGCGGACTTTTTCAATTCCGTAAAAATAAATGGGGACGATCCTATTTTTTCTCTCCGTATTCTCCCCTATGAATTTTAAGCCCCAAAAAGTAGATCCGTGCCCATATGCGGCAAAATTTTATAGTAAAATATACTTGACACAAAGTTATATATACTGTATATATATTATAGTATGCTTTACAGTGAGGACTTAGCAAATGAGGCTGGGCAATAGGCTGAAGCGGTTCCGGTTTGATTACGGCGACATGTCACAGGAGGCGCTGGCGAAGGAGGTCGGGGTTACCCGCCAGACCATCCACTCGATCGAGCGGCGCAAATTCGTTCCCTCCACCCTGCTCGCGCTCAAGATTGCCCGCTTCTTCGGCAAACCCGTAGAGGACATTTTCTATATCGAGGATGAATAGGCGATAGCGCAATAATATGCAACCGATGGGGATATCACCGTGAAAAAGAATTTCTCCTCCAGTAGTATCATCACGCTGGTCTTGAGCCTCGTCACTTTTCTGTGGCTTCTATTCCATTTCCATAGGATCCGCACGGACCTGCCCGGCGTCCTCCGGTTTGACTTTTCAGATTATTCGGACATCCTCATCGGCACGGGCTACCTGGTCATGCTGCTATTTCATGTCGCCGCCTTCATCTTCGTGTTCAAGCAGGCGCGCTTTATGAATCAGTTCGGCGGCCGACAGATGCTGACGCTCCTACTCGGGATCGTCTCCCTGTTTGCTATCGCGATGGAAAAAGTCATGTATGACGAGATCGCCCATGAAATGTCCGTAGAATATCCGGTACCCAGCGAAGTATCCCTTCTGTACGGGTGTCTTACTGTCAATGCCCTTTTCTGCGTTGTCATGATGGTCGCGGCATATCGCGCGCTGGTTCGGGTCCCTTTGACCGTCAACGCGCCAATATCAAAAGACGAGCGCGTGTTCACTATAGCTCAGGTAATGGGGATCGCCTCCGGTATCATGGGATTACTCCTGACAATATTTATCATCGGGCGGCAGACGCCATCCGAACGGTTCTGGATATACATTCCCTTCTATCTGCTCTTTCTGATTCCCTATGCCCTGGCCGTGCTTTACTGGCTCGTCATAAAACGGCGGGAACGGCTGGCCGACTGGTATGACGAAAAACAGGTGCGGGACGTCTTGAAGGGATCGCTCACGGCCCTCATCCTCTCGGTTCCCGGACTATTTATTCTGGCGCTTGTTCGCCGGCCGCTTGGCTTTTACTGGTTTCCGTACTACCTCTTTCTCGTTCTGTCGCTGTTTTCAGTCAGCACGCTTTACTATTTCAAACAGGACTAGTTCGGTTTTTTTCTTGATAAGCTTCTGCAATTCCGCGGGCACGCTCCTTTCTTTCTGTTTTTCCCCATAAATATTCAGTGCCCAAAATAGGAGAGTCTCTATTTACTTGCCTATTTCTTTGCGGATTGCCTCCAGCTTGTCCTTAAGGATGGGGGCGAACGTCCAGAACCCTTTCAGTATCTCACAGCCATAGTCCGGGCAATGCGCGCATGTTGTAACTCCGCGCTTGGACGCGCAGAGCCTGATCGCGCATGTCGCCGCGTGGGCCGTGCTCGCTCTTTTTCCCGATGGACAGCCGTCACAGATGCACATGTCTGCGGTGATCTTTTTGGCGCCGAACTGCTCCGTCCATTTTTTCGCCGCCTCTTCCAGTCCGGCCTGGTCGTTTTTCTGAGTGGCGACATAAGCTTCGCACTCTCCGCAATCAAGTCCGCAGTAGGCTTGAATGTTAGCCATGGTTCTTTCCTTTCAGAAAATTTATAGTGTTTCGATATTATTATTAGATTTGGATCTCTGTCAATGCCCCGCAGGCAAAAAGCAGGCTCCTATGGTGTTAAGGTGATATAATGAAACCAAAGCATTCATGGAGGATGTTTATGAAAACGGTTATATATACAAAGTATGGCCCGCCAGAAGTTCTTCAACTCAAGGAAGTAGAAGAACCGACTCCCAAAGACAACGAGGTTCTCATAAAAATACATGCGACGACTGTAAATCGAACTGACTGCGGATTTCGAAAACCGGAATATGGTTTGATTATTCGCTTGATTAATGGGCTTTTCAGGCCCCGGAGGAAAATATTGGGAAGTGAATTTTCCGGAGAGATTGAAGCCGTCGGCAAGGACGTCAAGACATTTAAACGGGGTGATCAGGTTTTTGGATTGAGCGGCAGTTTTGGAGCTCATGCGGAATACATTTGTGTTCCGGAAAACGGTTCAATTTCAATTAAGCCAACCAATATGTCTTACGAAGAGGCGGCCGCCGTCTGTGACGGACTCATGCTGGCAATGACATACATCAGGAGAATCAATTTTCAGAAATCAAGAGAAATTCTAATCAACGGAGCCTCTGGATCTATTGGCTCCGCATGTGTCCAACTGGCTAAATTTTATGGCGCAAAAATTACAGCAGTCTGCAATACAAAAAATATAGAATTAGTGAAATCACTTGGTGCAGAAAAAATAATAGACTATACAAAAGACGATTTCACAAGAGATAACCAAGTTTATGATGTCGTTATTGATGCTGTCGGCAAGAGTTCATTCTTTCGCTGTAAAAAATTGCTAAAACCAGGCGGGGTATATTTTTCAACGGATCTCGGGTTCCTGGCGCAGAATACTTTTTTAGCACTATGGACGCCAGTTTTCTGTAGTAAAAAAGTCAAGTTTCCGCTCCCTAAAGCCAGTCAAAAAGATATCGTATTTTTCAAAGAACTGATCGAGTCAGGAAAGTATAAGGCCATTATAGATCGACGTTACCCCCTGGAACAGATCATTGAGGCCACAAAATACGTTGAGACAGGACAAAAGACAGGAAATGTCGTAATCAAAATTTTATAAACGCCTAAAAGCAAATTCCTAAAGCGCGCAGGTTGCCTTTGACAGGTCTCGGGCTCTCATCTATACTTTGCGCTATAAATATCGAATATTTTCATGCCTCGAAGTTTGGAAATGGAGCCATGGTTGCAGAGGAGTTCATGAAGCAGATGGCAGCGCGTAATCCCTATCATGAACGAAATCCTGCAACAAAAGGGCCTGGTCAAGGTGGCTGAGGGCAAGATTCTAGTGACCGGCCTCAAGGGGCCGCTGGAAGAGGGCTGGCAGAAGAAAGCGGAAGCCTTTGCCTCCCAGATTCCCATCCTGCCCTGATGACGAGCGCACTGCGTGAATGCTTCATTCTGAAACTAACTCAATTCTAAATAATAATGTTCACGACGCAAGAATTGCCCTAATATACTTGCAGTAATTGTTTATGAAAATAGAAAGGAAAGTGAAGGATAATGCGTAAGTTTTTGCTCGTCTGCGGTATCCTGTCTTCTCTGCTCTATATCGTGACTGACATACTCGCAGCCATGAAATGGGAGGGTTACAGCTGCGCTTCTCAGACCATCAGCGAGCTGATGGCTATCGGCGCTCCGACCAGACCTTTATTGGTTGCTCTCTTCAGTGTGTACAACCTGCTCGTGATCGCGTTCGGTATGGGTGTCTTGGGATCGGCTGATCGAAAGCGCGCCCTGCGCTTCACGGGAGCTATGCTGTTCGTGTACGGCGCCGTTGGCCAGGTGGGGTTGCTGTTTACCCCGATGCACTTGCGCGGAGCTCGGGTGTCAGCAACCGACACAATGCACATCATTATCACGATGATGCTCGTTCTCCTCCTGGTGTTGTCCATTGGGTTCGGGGCCGCTGCACGCGGACACTGGTTCCGCCTCTACTCGATTGGGACGATCCTTACTTTCTTAATCTTTGGCGCTTTGGCGGGTTTGCAGGTCCCCCGGATCGCCGCGCAATTGCCGACCCCATGGCTCGGAGTCATGGAGCGTGTGAGCGCCTATTCCTCCCTGCTTTGGGTCGTGGTGCTGGCCATTGTCCTATTGCCGGCGCAAAAAAGCAAGGCTCCGTTAGCGGCAGCGACGTCCAACGATTGTGGCGGACGAAATAGGATTTGAACCTGTGAGCTCTATTAATTTCGATATTTTGGGCACACTTTGGGCACAGCCCTTCAGCCTGAGGGCTACCTCGGGCCGTTATCATTAGCCGAGGTGAGCGGCTACGCTGGTTGAAGTTTTTCTCGCTCAGATCGGCCCGAGGAATAGCCAATCTAGAATTCGTCATCGGGGCGCCCTCCCACATTCCCGACAAGGATCAGATCTTGGCTGAGAGACTTGACTCTAGTGCAGTTCATTGGTAAGTTCGAATCGAAAATTATCCGACAATGATAGATGAAGCGATAAGTATATGAATATTTTATGGAGAAATAATATGAAATATAAAAAAATTCTTCTATTTGGGCTCTGGCTCATTTTTCTTTTCGGGTTTGCCAGCGCAAGTCATAAAAAACAACATGTTCAACCTGTTCAAAGCCAACTGAAAACCGGATATCTGGAAGTCTCGGACGGGAAACTTTATTACGAGGTCGCCGGAGAAGGAGATTGGATAGTTCTGGTTCACGACGGGAACCTGCATTCTGTGACGTGGGACGAACAATTTCCCGTCTTTTCAAAAAACTACAAAGCCGTCCGTTATGACAGGCGCGGTTACGGGAAATCGACTTATCCGGAAAAACCATATTCTAATATTGAGGATTTAGCCGAGGTCTTCAGACAATTGAACATAGATAAGGCCACACTTATGGGCATGTCCGCTGGCGGCGGCCTGGTCATCGATTTTGCCCTTGAGCACCCAGACAAATTGACAGGGCTTGTACTTGTCGGAGCCGTTGTCAGCGGCTACGGATATTCCGACCATATGAGATCCCGCGGAGGAAATCTGGATTCGAACCTTCTTTCCGACCCGGCCAAGCTCGCGGACTACATGTGCCATAAAGACCCGTATACGTTTTATGAAGGCAATAAAGAAGCGAAGGAAAGAGCTTACAACTATCTTATGAATAGTCTGCAGAATTATAAGATGGGTAAGTTTAATCTTCTCCAAAGGCCCAAGCGGCCGGCCCTACCGAACCTGAAAGAAATCGAAGTCCCAGCCTTGATTATTGTCGGGGAATATGACATCCCGGATTGCCATGCTCATGCCGGCGCCATTGAGGCCGGAATCGCCGGTTCACAAAGAGTGATCATCAATAAGGCGGGACACATTGTGACTTTGGAACAGCCGGCAGTTTTCAATGAGATCGTTTTGACGTTTTTGCGGGAAAAAAAATTTTTTGAAATTCTCGGCCAAAAAGGCGTTCGCGAAGCAGTCAATGCTTTTCTAGAAGCGCAGAAAAGAGATGATCATTCGCTGTATTTCAGTGAACAGAAATTAAACCAGGCAGGCTATGCCTATCTTCAGGGCGGAAAGGTCAAGGAGGCCATCGAATTGTTCAAGCTTAATGTGATGGCTTATCCTGATTCATGGAATACTTACGATAGTCTTGCTGAAGCGTATTTGGCGGTCGGCAATAAAGAGCTGGCGATATTTTATTATGAAAAATCATTGAAATTAAATCCGGGAAACGTCAATGCGGTCAATCAATTAAAGAATCTCAAAAAATAATATAAAGGTGTAGGGGTGTAATCCGCGCGATGCCGCAGGATTGTTTCTCAACCCGAATTAGGATACATTTTTGGTCCAACTGTGCTCTTAACTGGAAGAGGGGACGCCCCGGGTATTGATAATGAAGCGGTGGGCGAGAGAGGATTTGAACCTCTGACTTCTCCCGTGTGTAGGAGGCAGCCTAAGAACGTAAGGCGCAGAAAATAATGGAAATAGCAGATAATAAAATGAACTCCAGGTAGTCCATCCGCTCCATCTCTCCGGCCCCTTTCCCATACCAGTAGCCTTGCCTTCTTTTTCACCGAGGCAGAGGAGTTCCAGGGACAAAAGAGGCCGAATCATGTAATCTTATTGAGGGAGAATTTTTCTGCGAAACCGTGAAGACATACAATAAGGCGATCGAGGCCTACACAAACCTCCTGAAGCTCTATCCTGATGATTCAATCGCCGGCACCAATTTGGGCATCTTGTATATGGGTTTAAAGGAATGGGATAAAGCATTTTTTCCCTATGTCAATCAATCAGAAGCCTACAGGGCGCCAGGAATGTGCGATAAAGCCAGAGGAAGCGTGAAAGGAATGAAAAGACTCGATGCAGCCCAGAAAACTGCTGCTGAGCTCAAGAAATTAATCGATGAAGGATTGAACAAAAAAGAAATCAGGCTCTATGAACATCTCTTGGGAATGATTGAGCTCAAAAAAAGAATTTTTCCAGGGCGACTGAATATCTAGAGAGAGCCGTTTCCTTATTGCCTTTTCTATCCGGCATAGGGCTATTTACATGTGATCAGGCCTGGTTTGCTGAATCCTTGGCCTTAGCTTAGATTCTGAGGACCTAGGCTCAAGACGAGGGCAAGAGCGTGGAATGCTTCTCCAGGATCCCCATGAAATCTTCGAACTCGATTCCAGCTTCCGCCAGCATCTCCCGTGCCCTTTCTATCTGGATCTCGTTTTCAGTTTCCAGCCGCTTTAGGGCTTCGTCCCGGGTCATCAGCCCTTCGCGGATCATTTTGGAATAGAAGTCGTCCTTTTCCGAGACGCCGAAGAATTTCAGGTTGACCAGATCTTTGATTGGGACAATGCGGCAGTCGAACCGCCAGGAAGAAGGGCAGTCCGCAGGGGCTTCCCACTTCAACTCGGATTTAATCCGGGAGAGGACTTCCTTCTCATCCCACTTGATGTAGAAGAAGAGGTCGAGGAATGTCAGCCTACGCATCAAAGCCTTAGAGCCGAGGGCATACGCGTCTCCGAATAAATAGGCTTTGAGATATGTTGGCCAATAGGCGGGCTTGAAATAGCCAGGGCTCTGGAGCATCTTTGGCACGATGCCAAAGATGCTTTTCATAAAAGCCTTCTCCCATGTAACCTTAGCATCGATCCCGAGAAGGGCCTTTGTGTAGGAAGTGTCTTCATATCGGTTGTTGCCGCTCACAATACAGCGAATATTATTCTTCAGGGCCACCTTGATGATCTCGTACCACATCAGCTTGCAGGCGATGCACATCAGGGGGAGCGTCTGGAGTTGCGGCCGCTTGATCCAGGTCCTTAAGTTGCTGCGCCAGCTTCTCAGTTGGAGATCTCGGGGGGCCTTGATGCTGAAGAGGTCGACATTGAGGAGCGAGACGGCGTTTTTGATATTGGCTTGGGCCTGAGGATGGGCGAAGGGGTTTTGGTAGTTGACAGCCAGGACCTTCATCTTGTAGTCCTTGACTAGCTTCTGCAGGGTAAAGGTGCTGTCGCGGCCCCCGCTCACCGCCGCCATGCACTCGTACTGCCGGTCATTGTTCCGGAACTTGTCGAGGTGTCGGACGAACTCGGCCTCGCCTTTATAAGTGAGTGACGGATGGTCTCGACAGTAATTGCAGACACCATTTTCGTCAAATTTGATGAATGGCGTTGTGCTGGATAAGACGCAACGGCTGCAGTATTTCTTGTTTTCGCTCATGGCAAACTCCTTGCCGCTTCGCTCTTGCCCACAATCAGCGTCATAAGCAATGTCAAATAGGTATTGAAGCTATTAAATATTAACATGGAAATATTAAATTATATTAGATTATTACATAATAAATACAGCTGCAAGCCAAATTTCAAATTTTTTTGATTCTTCCTAATTATTTTTAATGTTGAAATTAGCTATTTTTTTATATATTATACATGCATGCGATCAAGAGCGAAAAAGAACTTGCCGGGACGGCCGCCGAAATTCTCTGAGCCTCGTCATCCGGTGACTATGACGCTGCCTGAGCGCGTTCTGGGTCAGCTTGCAGAGATTGATCCTGATCGAGCTTGTGCCGTAGTCAAGGCCACAGAGGCTATAATGGGGATGGTCCAGGGAAGCTTCAAGCCAGTAGAACTTATCGAAATGGCCCCTGGCAAATCTCTGATTGTCATCGGTCCATGCAAGGCATTGAGACAATTGCCCTGGCTAAAGCTGATTGAAATTGCACCGGCGCGTTATCTCTTGATGATTCCCTCGGGAATGCCGATAGAAGCATTGGAAGTGGCCCTGCACGATCTATCCGGTAATCCCGAGTTGCTCGAAAATGATCGCGAAACCACTGTCTTGAGTGAACTGTTGAATTTAATCGGCCACCACAGACGTAGCCAGCGCCTGTCCAAGGCAGAAATCCTCATTATCGATACCGGCTAAGTGAGATCTTTTTTCTCATCAGACAAGTCGAAAGCTTCTGAGCATTTTCAGAAATTTTTCGACCTCTGGAAAGATGCCGACCCTGGGCTTCCAGAGGCTAAAGACGCTAGGAAGAGGCTGGCCTGGGGCCATAAAGCACCGGAAATCAGCTGGACCTCTCCTCCCGGCCAGGAAGAAAAATCACGAAAAATATTCAGCCGAGTTCTCGGCGGCGATCAAGAGTTCCCGATACCCGATATCAGGTGGTGGCAGTCTCTCGGCGACAAAGTTTAGCTCGAGGTGGTCGATGATCCTGTCCACCTTATAAACCTTCCGGATCATCTCGGCCCAGCCCTTGGCAGGGATGGGCCGGATCTCCTCCTCAGCCATCCACAGAGGAAAAGCTCCCAGACTCGCCTTCCTGACCTTCCCCTGATGGGCGTTGGCGTAGAGGCCGTAATAGCGCACCGTGACCTGCCCCTTGTTGGGGATACGGGAAGTGACCCGGGCGATGAACTTCAGGTAGTCCATCCGCACCATCTCTCCGGCCTATTTCCCATACCGGTAGCCGACCTTGCCTTCTTCCTCATCGAGGCAGAAGCGTTCCAGGGACAAGAGAGGCCGAATCATGTATTTGCCCACTCGCTCAGCCTCTTTCCTTGTCTTGGCCCGGACGTGGCTATGGACATTGATCCGGTCCCCAATGTCTGGATGGCCGAGATGACTCCGGGCATCAGCTCGCTGCCGGTTGAAACCTAGAAATAACGGATGAGGGCGCGGAGAGCGCAGCGGCAGCACTCCCCCGGGTGCGGCAGGAGACCATCAGAAGGTGCTCCGCCTGGTAGTTTGGACAGCGGATGCGGGCGAACCCGCAGCGCGGGTTGCCACAATCGAGGCAACGCTCAACGACTTCCTTGACGATCGGACGGAGGAAGCCGGATTTCTTGACTTCGATAACCGCACAACGAATGCTTATACCGAAGGGATTCATACCAAAATCAAGATGATCAAAAGAGTGAGCTTCGAATTCCGTAACGTCCCTGTCTATATCAGAAAGGTTCTTCTCTCCCTCTTCCCACTTGCCGTTATCCTTTCCTTACCCCACTTTTTGTCATAGAGAGCCTTCTTAATCTTGACAGGCAAATATTTTTTTATGTAGATTTATGTAAATAAAGCAACTTCATGCCAATGTCTAACTCCCCTAAAAAAATAAAGGAGCCTGCTTTTAAGATTTTGATTGTTTGCGTCTCCCTCTTTTTTATCATTTTTGAAATAGCAAGAGCCATCTATGTCTCTTTGACTTTTGATGAAGCGGCCACTTATCTGAATTATATATCCTCTCCTTTTATAAATATTTTCAACTTCAGCGCGGCCACCAATCACTTCTTTAACACACTCTTGGCAAAATTTTTTTGTTTTTGGGGTGGAACGAGTGAATTTGTCCTCCGCCTTCCAAATTTGCTTGGATATATTCTCTATCTCCTCTTTTCCTTTTTCATTTTAAATAAATTGGCTAATAAAATGATCGCCCTCTGCGGATTTCTAATTTTAAATTTAAATCCCTATATCCTAGATTTTTTTTCTCTCTCAAGAGGCTATGGATTATCCCTTGGATTTTTTATGGCAGCTCTTTTCTTTTATCTCTCATTTTTAGATAAAGTTATAAATAACAAATCCAATTGCTATCACTATTTGTCTTATTCCCTCCTTATGGCCGCAGGCTCTGTTATCTCAAACTTTTCTTTGTTAAATTTTTACTTGAGTCTAATCTTTTTAACTTTTTTTCTCTTCATTGCTTTGAATTTAAAAAAAATCGGATGGAACAACTCCTACCGACTTGCCAAAATGCCCTCGGCAAAGAAAATCCTCCTTTTTCTAATCTTCCTCTTATTCGCTGTCACCTTCAATCTCCTTGTCCTATCACAAGATTTGGCTTTTTCTGAGAAATTGTTCGAACCAGTTAGTGTAAGAATTTTTGGTTTAAACGAGGCAGAAAAAAAAGAGGTCTCTGTTTACAGAATTGACATTAAAAAACAAGAGCTGCCATTGACCTATCAGGATGATATCTGGAAGCTCAATCAACAGGTCTATTTTTGTAGAATAAAGTTTAGGTTTCCGGCTGAAATTGTTAGAAAAATAACAAATGTCGAGCTTACCATAGGCAAGAGAATTTTTACTTATAGGGCCCGCGATATTGAAAGACAAAAAAGTGATTTCGTAAAAAATTTTATCACTTTTTCTAGCAACTATTCGGTCTCCCTAAAAAGATCATCATTCCCGTTTTTCAGGCCGGTTATCAATTGGAGGGGAGATGGGAAATTTGTTTTTTACCTAACGCTAAGAATCATTTTTGTCCTATTGATATATATTTTAATCGTCCTTTTTCTTTATTTTATCAGCAAATTTTTCACCCGATTGAAAATGATGACC
>Ga0129297_10001767_pt1 | contig 11045 bp, 10 predicted proteins | sample I18A1metaG_FD_94708 | JGI IMG/M metagenome (GOLD analysis project Ga0129297, IMG submission 94708) | Lake sediment bacterial and archeal communities from Gulf of Boni, Indonesia to study Microbial Dark Matter (Phase II) - ​I18A1 metaG | ecosystem: Environmental > Aquatic > Freshwater > Lake >... | reverse complement strand
AGCGGCTCAGAGCCTGAGATATGGTTGAGGGTTGGAAGCTAGCTACGTTGCTATCTACAACCCATCTAAGGACCGATGAGAGATTGTTTACCCCGCAACAAATGATAATCATCGAAAGAAGAAACAATAAGAAACCATTATGTGTGACAACAGTGCAGAATTGATGGACTTGAACGGAGTAAAATTGTTCAAGTTTGAATAGGCTATGTCTTCCCTATCATAGACGAGGGACCGAGTTTTATTTTGGAGAAGCATGTATCCAGATAATCTTAGACTCATATGGTTGTCACCCCTTACCCTTCTCAAGACGCCTTGGCTGAAGAGGCACCTTGGCATCTTCCTTTTCATATGAGAAACAGCTGATCCAATTTCGTAGCAGAATTCATGCTAAGGCTAGAATTTTTTATTTTTTCTTCTAACGAAACCCAAGGCATGAGCTCAACATCTTTTCTGCTCTAAGCGTTTCGAGCGTTAAGAAAGTCTAAAAAGATTGCTGGAAGATCAGTTACATGGATCTTGGCGTATATTTGGCAATAATCGGTTCGATCTTAGATGTGATTGAGTTCGGAATCTTCAAGAAGGCGTACGTGAAGCAGAACCCAGGCTCACCATTCATACTCATATTCATCCTGAGCCTCATAGTAGCCGCCGCAACCTATTCGTTTAACCCAACCTTAACCAACGACATAGTCACCTTTACATTCTTCTTCACCCTTGAAGTTATCAGAGTGAAGATGGTATACTGAGTTGACATTGTGGAGATTGATAGTAGTGAACTCTTCTCTTTTAAGCATCATTATATTCCTTGGCTTAGTCATCATCGGCATGTTTGCTGCGTGGAAGGGAAGAAAGTTACAACTTTTTTCGCGGGAATTCATGTTTAAGTTCAAGCTACTACGGTTTGCGGCATTCCGGTTGGCACTATACTTGGCCGTAGGTCTCACATGGTACGCTTCTCGATTTCGCTTACCTGCAGTTTTCCTCCTATCATCTCTTCCTCATTGAAAACAGGTAGAACTAGCGTCACTTTGGGGAAGTGATAGGTGTTCCTAGCAACCCCGTAGTCGCGTGACAAATTACGCAATATAAACAGAGAGTATCTCAAATAGAAGAAGAGAATGACTGATGTAAGAACTATGAGCACAACTAACATGATTGGCATCTAGCTTTAGTCACTACTTCCGGATCGCTTTACGCCTCTGGGACTAATATCGGAATTCCCTTCGTTGCTGAAACTGTCGTTAGGTTGGACCATGAATCGCTTTACGAGATGAAGAATTCTCAGGAACGATAATCTGCACATGAGCAAGCATATTTAAGTGAATAACGCTACATTTGATGTCGCCCATTGAACAAGCGCTTCAATACCCTCTTCGACGCTAATTTCTGGCCTCCAACCCAGTTCTCTCTTGGCCTTTGAAATATCTGATATGTACATCTTCTGGTCGCCAGGCCTAAAATCCTTGAAAGACACCACTGATTTCTTTCCCGTCAAATCCTCGAGTCTATAAAGAAGCTCTAACAGCGAGATGGTATTTTCGCTTCCTCCCCCGATGTTGTAGACATTCCGTGAACAATAGCTTCTCCTGTCTAAGAACTTCTCGAATGCCCCAACCAAGTCAGAAACGAACAAGATGTCCCGAACTTGCTTTCCATTCCCAAATATAGTTATTGGTCTATGCATGATGGTTGATATGACGAAGTGAGAAACCCATCCTTGATCTTCGCAACCGAACTGACGTGTTCCATATATGCAAGACATGCGAAATACACACGTGTCAATTTCATTTCTGATCCCATAGTCTTGAACGTAGATGTCCGCCGCAAGTTTGGAACACCCATACGGAGTGTGCTCGCACAAGTCCACTGACAGATGTTCGTCCACTCCTCTTCGATAGTTGCGAGACTCAACGACGTATCTCGTTTCTTCTTCGCGTATAGGAATCTTATCTACATTCTTACCATACACCTTATTTGTTGAGCAGAAAATCACAGCCGGCTTTCTCTTGGATTTTCTGGCGGCTTCAAGTATATTGAGGGTGCCGAGAACATTCACCTCAAAATCAGTTCTTGGGTCAAGCAAGGAAGTAGTTACGGCGACTTGTGCTGCCGAATGGATTATGTTATCAACTTTTCTAACTATTCTTTCAATGACCTTGATGTCTCTTATGTCACCTTCTATCATCTTGATGTTCTTTATACGCTTAAGATAGTTCCAATTATATGTGCTGATCGTCTCCGTTTTGATTGCGCTTTTTAGGTTTCTAGCCCTTGAGAGATTATCGAGTACAATAACTTTGAAGCCATTTCTTGCGAAGTGCTCTGCTGCATGGGATCCAATAAACCCCGCGCCACCCGTAACCAACACACTTTCCGTAGATCCCAGTCCTCCAACCTTTAATCGCACTCTATCGATAGAATCAAGATTTCAAATGAGGAAAAAGGGTCATACTGTTTGGTAGGTTATGACCTTTATTTTTTTCTTTTGAAGGTCCTTTTCTGGCAGAGGCTTCCTTCGGGCTAGTCTGAGCAGATCAGCTAGAACACGTTCAAGCTCAGAGCCGTCGCTAGGAGCCTTCACATATGTGGAGCCCAATCTAAACCACTGGGTTTAGGGATGATGTAAGGGATAATTAAGGATAACTGGCGAAGATGCAGATGGAGAATTCAAGGAGTAAAACGGGATAACGGTGAACTGGTAAATCTGCAGTTTCATAAAAGATGTTGATTCATATTTGGTCATGCTTCAATTCTTATGCGCGCTCTATATTCTTCATCATCCCTCTCGATTATCCTGTTCTTGTAACCTATGTACAATTCATTATCCCCTATCGTCTGGGATTAGCCGAGGGAAGAAGCATCTAGCGTGGCTTTTATTCAGCCCAGCACCCTATTCCTCCTCTCCATATATCCTGTGAAAATCATCACTTAATTGTGTGAGGAAAAAGACCGGACACGTTGGATCGGCTTGAAGAAGCTAAGATGGACTTAAAGCACGCGGAGGATCCTTTGAAGGCTCTGGGCTTCGTCTGCTGTCCTCGAGTCTTATTCATATCGAAAGTGTTAAGGATGTTTTATCTTAAAGAATAGTAGTCGGATTAGGTTGATGCATAGGATTAGGGTTGGAGTCGTCGGTCTGGGCAGAATGGGGATGCTCCATCTCAGAAATGTTAAGTTCTCCGAGCATAGGAAATGTGTTCTCCGATTTCAAAGAGTTGATAGACCTGGGTTGGATGCCGTCGCTATCGCGTTACCCCGTTTCTCGCGTGCATGTTTCGCAATTTTTGCAGTGAGGTGTAGTCGATGTCTTCCTTGAAAGCCATTTAAAAGAGGTCGAGGCTGAGACATTGAATGTTTTGATTTTGGGTACAGGTTATCCAAGATTTCGGGAGGATTTCAGCAATGTATACCTGCATCGTCTAGCGGTATCCTTGGTCAAGATCGGAGTCAAAGTCCATGTTGTGGTCCCTCATGCTGAGGGTTTAAGAAAGGAGGAGGTAATGGATGGCGTTCACGTCCATCGATTTCGATATATGCAGCCGGAAAGGCTTCAAACCCTAGCATATTTTCCCGGTATTCCAGAGAACATCAAGAGACCGTTCAACAAGATGCAGACAATTCCATTTGCGATATCTATGGGGAAGAAGATGCTACAAATAGTTGAGCGCTTTGAAATCGATGTAGTAAATGCTCATTGGGCACTTCCACCTGCTTTTCTATCCATTCTGACGAAGCCGATTTATAGACGTCCTGTACTTACAACGCTTTATGGAGTTGAGCTGTTCACGGCTAGAAGCAAGTACGCAGGTCTAAAACCGATACTCAGTTGGACGATTAACAATTCAGATGGGGTTGTGGCTATAAGTGGTGCGACTAGGAATTCGGCTGTTGAAATAAGCGCAAGAAGTGACATAGAGGTTATTCCATACGGGGTTAATATGGAACAGTTTTTTACTGAAAGTGATGGGGCCGCAATAAAGCGCAGATATAATCTCGATGGGCATGTGGTTTTGTTTTGCGGCAGACTTGTAGAAAGAAAAGGTGTTGAATATTTGATTAGGGCGATGCCTAGTGTTATCGCTAACATTCCCAATACGAGTCTGTTAGTTGTAGGCGAGGGCCCGGAGAAAAGCGGATTGATGCAGTTGGCAGTCAGTCTTGGAGTTAGGAATAGGATCACCTTTGCTGGCTCCGTTTCAAACGAGGATCTCCTCAAGTTTTATGCCGCGTGTGATGTATTTGTTTTGCCAGCCATAGTTGATACGTATGGTGACACAGAAGGGTTTGGGATAGTCCTGGTCGAAGCAATGGCCTCAGGAAAACCTGTAATCGGGACCAGCGTGGGAGGAATATCCTCTTGGTTCGATGAGAACGAAGCATACGGATTCTTGGTCGAACAGAAAGACCCGATAAACTTGAGTAAGAAGATAACGACGTTGCTGAACGATGATAAGATGCGAAAAGAATTTGGAAGAAATGCAAGAAGAGTTGCAGAGACTCGATTCAGCTTTTCCAAGATTGCGGAAATGTATCTGAAGACGTTTAGGGAATTGACGTAAAAAGCAGACAAGGCGTACAACATTGTGAGAATCGAAGCTTGTGTGAAAACTCGCAAACCGCAAGCTTTTTATGATTTTCTTAACGTGACCACCTTAGTATGCTGATACGAGGTAACTGAATTGAAAGAGAGAATTCTCGTCACAGGTGCCACTGGCTTCGTCGGTAGTCACCTCGTTGCGAAGCTTGATAGGGAGAAATTCGACGTTTTCAGTTTAGAGAGGTATATGACAGGCCGATACGTTCTTGGTCAAGCGAGAGAGGTGCAAACAGTCTTTGGGGACATTACGGACTACTACTCCGTCAGACAAGCTGTGCGTATGGTCAAGCCTGATGTCGTTATTCATCTGGCATCCATAAGCCCAGTTGCATATAGTTACGATCATCCTCAGGAAGTGATGCAAACTAACCTCTTTGGAACCATGAATCTCGTAGAAGCCTGTCTACGAGAGTGTCCGAATATAAGGCAGTTCCTTTTTGCTTCCACTTCCGAGACATATGGCGATGGTCCTAATCCCAAGACCGAGGAGACTGTGCAGAATCCAAATAGCCCTTACGCGGTCAGTAAAGTTGCTTCCGAGAAATATTTGCTGTACGTTCATCATGCTATGGATTTCCCCGCGACTATTCTGCGCAACTTTAACACCTACGGTCGAAAGAACAATACTCATTTTGTTGTTGAACGGGCGATTGTGCAAATGCTTCGAGGAGACGTAGTGCGGCTTGGGGATCCTAGTCCGATCCGTGATTTCTTGTACGTTGATGACCATGTTGACTCTTATTTGACTTGCTTGAACAACGAAAGGAGTGTGGGGCAAATCTTCAACTTCTGTACAGGACGCTGTGTATCGATAGCAGAACTAGTGAAAATCATTCGAGGACTAACTGGCTTCAACGGAGAAGTGAATTGGAAGACTATTCCAAAGAGACCATGGGACATCGCCTGTCTTGTGGGCGATTATTCAAAGGCAAGTCGAGAGCTAGGTTGGAAGCCTAGATACGAACTTGAAGAAGGGCTTCGGTTAACGGTGGATTTCTGGAAACATCGACTGGCAAACGATTGAGCCGCATGAACTAGTGAGTTTGATGAATGCAGCGGCTGAGGAAGATTGGCTCGGTTAAGGGAAATCTAAGAGTAGCTGCCGGGGGTACCCCCCATCTACTATGAAGTGTTAATGACGCTTGACTGGGAATTGCTATGACAATCGCTCTCGTGAGTAGCCGCATGAGCGGGAATGGAACAGGTCGGGTTACTTCAGAGCTATTTAAGGCGTTGAGACACATCGCCAAAGTAAGTTGCATACATATGGATTTCTCTACGCGAAGTCTAATTGAGTTAACTGCCGGCTCTCGACGGGTTCTGACAAAATTTCAAAAGGTTCCATTCGAACACAAGTACCTTTTCTACTATAGCTGCCAAGGTAGGATTCCTAAGTTCGACTTATACGACATAATGACACAGAACCTGTCCTTCTTAAGGCTCGAACCGAAAGTTGTAACATGCCTCGATTTGATTCACGTAGTTTATCCTAAGAGAATGTTCGAAACGCTGAGAGGCAGGTTGCTTTATTCGGGGCTCAAGAAAGCTTCTTCTATTATAGCCATTTCTGAAGCAACTAAAAAAGATCTGATTCGAATCTATAACATACCCGAGGACAGGATCTTTGTGGTCTATCCGGGAGTCAATCATGACATCTTTAGAGCTCGGGATAATTCGAATGAAGTCTACGCAAAATACAAGCTAGAGGAAAGTTCAAGGTACGTCATGCATCTTAGCTCAGAGGTTCCTACAAAGAACACTGGCCTGTTGATAAAGGCGTTTCATAGACTGAAGAAAGACAGCAGGTTTGCCGATGTCAAGCTGTTGAAAATCGGTCGTGCCCAATATGAAGTAGATCGAAGGAAAACTTTAAAGTTAATTGAGAACCTTGGAATGCAACGTGAATGTATGTTCGTCGACAATGTGAGTGATTTGGACCTTTCAAAATTATACAACATAGCGGAGCTGTTTGTATTTCCCTCGTTATACGAGGGATTCGGTCTACCCCCGCTAGAAGCAATGGCTTGTGGCACCCCAGTAGTCACGTCTAACGTATCCTCGCTTCCCGAGGTTGTCGGAGACGCAGGAATAAAGGTTGATCCGCATGATGTTCACGCTTTGTCCGAGGCTATGTACAAAGTATTATCTGACGAGGAGCTACGCAAGAATATGGTGAAAAAAGGATTGGAAAGAGCGAAGCAATTCTCGTGGGAAAGAACCGCTACCGAAACTTTACAAGTTTATGCGAAGACTCTGGAGTTGTAGGCGATGTGGGTATAATGGTCGATCCGCACGACGTAGACGCATTGGCAAAAGCAATTGCGAGGTACTAACAGATGAAAGTCTCCGTCAAGATATGATTGAAAAAGGACTTCAGAGGGCGAAGCTATTCAGTTGGGAGAACACAGCAAGAGAGACGCTTAAGATATATGAGCAACTTGTATGAGTCGCTGCGCACAATTTTGTTTATAGTCCGAGAAACAGACTGGACAAGGCCGGTAGCAAGAATATGACGAAGCAAAACCTTATGCTAGACATACTAACCTGTATAGGACTTGCATTCACGGCCTCCTCATGGTCTAGTCTAATTTTAGCCGAGAACATGGTGTTCTACGCTAATCTTTCATTTCTTTCCAGTTTTCTAATTTTCATTCTTCTATTATTGTTTGCTATTCCCAAGTTAAGAGGTTCAAATATGCCTTCTAGGATCGATTTTCTTGCTTTTGCCTTTGTGGTCTCTCTTGCGGCTTTCAATTGCACCTTCGCATCCGACAATTTCCTCGGTGGAATAGACAATGGTGTATACTCAAATGCAGCGGTCTATCTGACAAGAAATCATAGCCTAGTAGTCGACGAGCCTGTGCTTCTTCCTGGTCTAATGTATAGAGGCGACCATTTGATTGTCGGTTTTCATCTAGGATATATATCTTGGCTCGCATCACAGTATGCTCTCTTTGGAATTGAAGGCATAAGATTCAGCAATTTCATTCCATTCGTCGTCGGCATGTTGAGTCTATATTTTCTAGGCAAGAAGTTGGGGGATGACCGGGCAGGTTTGGTCTGCATATTGATGTTCGGAACGACATATCCAATGTTTTGGTTTGCCCGAGGAACTTATGATGAGATATATTCTTTGGCGCTAATCTTTTTTGGTCTTCTGTGTTTTCTTAGGGCATACGAGAACAAGCAAGGTAACTATCTTGTACTCGCAGTTGTTGCATTGGGTCTGTTCCTACATACAAGAATCGAAGCGGTTGGGATTTTTGGAGCATTTCTTTCCGTTATGTCTTATCTATATTTGGTAGCAGAAGAAAAATGGATTTTCAACAAGAAAACCGGAACGATGATAATGCTAGTCATTCTTCATTTGATCTACTATAGCAGTATCTGGATTTCTCCAATCAGCTTATTCCAGGAACGCATAGATGCTGGCGTGATACAGTCGACGATATCCCCAGGGGGGATACTCGGGGGGCTTATGTCAACAGTGAACGATCTGATCTCACTCCAAAAACCACCCTCTTTCCAGCATCATATGACCGACTACGTTTTTAGAGTCCTATCAAAGTACAATCTATTTTGGTCAATTGCGCTGGTACCTATCACGCTACTTTTGCAATTGCGATCGCTTCAACTGAAAAAAGCAAAGGAGATTCTTTTGGTTTTTCTTATCACCTTTCCAACTTTCATATATGTGTTTACGCCTTTCACTAACCCACAGCAGCCATGGTTCTTAAAGAGATATGTGTTTGCCATACTCCCTATCAGCTTTTTGCTGTCTACGCTACTTTTAGCTGGAAGACTGCGAGGCTCCCAACGAAAGAAATACACCCTTACGTTACTCGTTTTACTTGTAATCCTAACGAATCTGCTAACCGCATTCCCGATCCTATTTCATAGAGATTATGAGGGTATGATAAACCAAGTTGAAAGGATTTCAATGCGTTTTAAAGAAGATGATATAATTCTAGTTGATAGATCTGCGGCTGGAAACTATAAAATAGCGGATCCCATGTTCTATGTTTTCGGCCGCAAAACCATTTGGGTAGGTCCGCCTGGAGATTGGTGCTCTGTTGATAAGGTTTTGAAGAGTATTCCAACAGGCCATACAGTCTACATTCTAATCGATTCCAATAATTCTTGGCTAAGAGACTACTTCCCGGAGAAATCAATGGAATTCTACTTCCAGATGAATCTAACTTACAAGGAACTTCAGTGGACGGTAGATTTGCTTCATTACCCGAGATGCCCCTCCAATATGTATGAAATAGATTATGCAGTAGTTAAAGATCTGATAGAGGTCCCATCCCAAATAAACATCAGAACTCATACGATACTGGTATACAAGCTCGATCTGATGTTCTGAATAGTCTCGTTCGAAAACGAGTGACTCAAGACTTTAGTATGCACTCGTCGGTGTCCTTGCCACTGCAAAGATATTCATCTCACAGAGTTTTCGACCGACGCAAACAAGAAATACCAACTGATATGTCTTGAGTACAAGCCTCCTTATCCACCGCCTAATCAAATTCCTTGGAAAAGCTTTGAAATCTCCTATGAAATGCACCCTAAAACCAGTCAACTCCAATAAATAACCCAAAGATTCCTCCTCATAGATCGTCTCGTGAGTCAGATCGGCATATCGATAATAATTGGAAAAAGGATAATTTGAATTGCATGTCTTCACTAAAAGCAAGCCGCCAGCTCTCATCTTCGAGTGTATCAATTTTAGCAGTTCTATCGCATCCTTCTTGTTGAAGTGTTCCAAGATGTCATTCATGACTATGATGTCAAATTGCTCGGCTGTGTTCTTGAGGAAATCTCTAGCGTCAGCGCAAACTACATTGTGCCCTTTTGCCCTACACAATTTTACGAGATTTTCGGAGACATCTACTCCAATAGCGTTCCGAAAACCTTGTCTTCTAACGAAATCCAACATGAAACCTTGACCGCATCCGACGTCCAGAATCTTAGCTTTCTTCAGGGATTGCATGTACGGCAAGTAATTTGTTTCGAATTCCTTCATTCTGTTTATATCGACTATTGCCTTGCCCCATTTTTTCCGTCTATCGTAGATTTTATACACGCTTGTCTCCATCTTTGCTGCCTTTCTTTCTTAAGCTTCTCTTTCCTTCTCCGGACTCTCTTCATGAAGAAACAGTATTAACGTTAGTGCTAATAATGCTCCGCCTAAAACCGATATCGGATACGATAGCGAACCTAAACCTTGGATCTTATACCAGATTATTACTGTTCCAGCAATTCCAGCAGCAAAAGAGACAGCATAATCCTTTTTGCTTCTAATCATCCTTGGAGGCCGAGGTTTCTTTTCCTCCACCTCTCCAAGAAGAACTGCCAATACGCCGGACGCTATAACGGCGATCAATATGTAGTTCATGCCTAGATATGGTTCAACCGCATTAGGCCAAATCGTTTCGACTAGAAACAGCAAAAGAAACGCGACTAGTAGGGTCTCGAAAGAAAGGCCTAGACCGCCGTTGATGATTCTCTGAGCTGGAAGACGACGAACAAATCTAGCGTATGAAAACGAGCCGATAACCACAGAGACTAAAGCGATAACCACAATGGAAGAAATAACATAGTCTATCGCCCAATCAGCAACAACCCTATGAGGCTTATCCATAACAATCGATCCAACTAGAGAAGTATCCTCAACGTCTCCCCTCCAAGCCTCAAAGCGGTATCTGACACCGAACTGGCCGAATACTAATGAAGAACCTATAGAGAAGTTTGCGACTGAGCTGGCGTTATACCAGCCCCTTCCTCTAGCATCCCCATGCGACGAGAGAACTTCCAAGAAATATTGTATGTTCCAAACGGCACTAATCTTGAGTGGAGCAACCATCCTGATACTTACTTTCTTCGAGGTCGAGTTCAAATCTCCAGACCAACCATAAAAGACCATCTTCGTCTTTTCATCAGGTGAAAGGACCGGTGACTCAGCAGTAACATTCGCTAAGGACCCTCCATCATACCATCCTTCCCCAGAAACATTGCCTCCGCCGGAATGAACAGTCAGGTAATACTGATACCTATACTGGGGCTGCAGTACAGTGCTCTTCTCGATCGTCAACGTCCTCGGATTCGAGCCCGACCTATCATCCCATTCATCAAACACGATCCTAACGCCTGACTTGACGCCAACGATAGATTCAACCTCAATAGCATGGATTCCGCTTGAAACAAGCAGCGAGACCTCATTCGGATCGGCTGCCTCGTAAGAGTCGCCGTCAACTCTAACAAGAATTTTCAAACTCTGAGGCCACGCTTGGCGCGTCAAGTGAACGTCATCCACATAGCTGTAACCCGTCCTCTCTGAACCACTTTCAAACCAGAAGACTAAATCGAAGAAATATGCTCCGAAAGGCACGATCGCTGTGAAACTACGCTCCACCCAATCATATCCGCCGCCAAGGTCCGAGCTTCT
>Ga0129297_10001765_pt1 | contig 11048 bp, 14 predicted proteins | sample I18A1metaG_FD_94708 | JGI IMG/M metagenome (GOLD analysis project Ga0129297, IMG submission 94708) | Lake sediment bacterial and archeal communities from Gulf of Boni, Indonesia to study Microbial Dark Matter (Phase II) - ​I18A1 metaG | ecosystem: Environmental > Aquatic > Freshwater > Lake >... | reverse complement strand
ATTTAGACAGCATCTTCTTTTTGACCTCGTCAATCTTGGTCTGGTCTGATTTCAGTCTCTCAGCTGCAGCTTTGATTATTGATTCTGCCTTTCTACTCTTTTTCCATTCGACTACTTTTTCCGTCCTCTCTCTGCCGGTTACTCTTCTGAGAGAGAGGTCTATCTGTCCCTTCTGGGGGTTTACTCTTAGAACCTTTAGAACTAGTTTCTGTCCTTCTCTTGCGTAATCTCTAATGTTCTTGACCCAAGTTGTTGATATCTCTGAGATGTGTACCAGAGCCTCTTTCTCACCGTATTCATCTAGCTTAACATAAATGCCATAGTCTGCTAGTCGGTTTACAGTGGCTATCACTACTTCTCCTACTTCCGGATATTCCGGTGTCGAGATTCAGGCCACCTCCTAGCTGAGTATCTGTATGACTTCACCTTTCACCGAAGCTCTTCCACCGGAGGGTTCAGCCAGAGTCTCGTCACAAACAGTACACTTTACTACAGTTGAGCATCTTTCGAATATGATCTGTTCATTTGAACACTTAGAACATCTTACCTTGAGGAAGTTACTTTCGGGTTTGGGTATGATGCCTCTCTTGACCATTCCTACTACGCTCCCAGCTCCAACTTCCTCAATCTGATGCCATATCTCTGAATCGTATACCCACAGCTCTTGCATTGCATTCTTAGGAGCTGTTTCTTTGTGGTCTTGGCTGTCCTTTTCAGCTCAGGCCATTTTTGGCCGCCATAGCCATGTTTCTCGCGCTCATGTCTCCTTACTCCTCCCGCCAGAGTTCTTTCTCGACCTTTCTTGTAGACAGATATGGCGTGCGGAGTATGGTGTTTGCATTTCGGGCAGAAAGTGTTGAGTTCTTTTGCCATCTTCATGCCATGTGCACCGAGTAGAGGCATACTAGAACGTCTGGAGGCGATATTTATCCATTTTTGCAGAACAGATACTATCGGTATTTCCGCTTGTTTTCCTCTTCCTATTCCGCCTCTATTCGAATAGCGACCTTTTGACGGATCAGAGCCTCGGCATTCTCTTTGGGTAATGTGGCTATGTCTTCGGGTTCGAAAGGCCCGTAACTTCTCATATCCACTCCAACAACGATTGGGATCTTAGTCATGAACCTAATCAAGATCATCTCACCCTTTGAGCTTGTTGTCGGTTCAATCTGTCGGCCTTCAAGCGTTCTCTTCTTCAAGTTCTCACATAGCTCAGAGACTTCCAATATCTTCCTGTATATCTCTGCCTCTTCATCGGCAAGGTGAAGCATTTGGATGTTCTTGTTCTCAAGACTCGCTCCAATGAGTTTCTGGAGTCTAGCTTCTATTATCGAAGAAGTAAGTTTCTTGGCTTTCTCAAGCTCTGTATTTAGAAGCTTGTGTTTCAGCGTCTTCTCATCTAACATTCGCAGCTCTTCATGCATTTTTCTGATGTACTGGCTGAGTTGCTTGAAAAAATCCGACTCTAGTGATTGAAGGTCGTTGGGCTGAAGCTTTTCTCTTCTCCAGGCGGCGTAAAGCTTGTTATGCATTTTATCGAGCCACCGGGTAGGCCCTGTCTTTGCAGAGCAGAAGAATAGCTGCTGCTGTGGGAAGGGTCTCATCTACATCATTAAATGGTCCGTACTCACTTTCCCCAATAGTAAATCTGGGCGCCTCTTTGATATGCACAATCTCACTGCCCTCAAAGGCCAAAGCTTGTTTAAGCGGGTTGAAGTTGCGGAGATGGTTCATTTCGACTCTAACTGCTCTGAACCCAGTCTTTCCGTTGAGTGTTCCTGGAAGTCGTATTAACCTATGGATGTCTGTTGTTACAACAGTATCTATGCCAATGGACTCTATTGTCGTTGCCTTCTGGATAATCATCTTCCATGTGTATTTTCCTGCACCTTTGATTGCGCCCCAGAGGGTGCCTCTGCTCCTTGGCTCTTCACTCCTCAGTTTCAAAAGGGATTCGATCATATCATTCCTCAAGCCCAATTTCTTTAGTACTTCTCGATCGGCTTCAGACAACATTTTTTCTATTTGTCTGGCTATTCTTCCTCTCCAGCCTGGATCACTGGGTCTTGGAGCACCAACAATTTTGAGTTTTCCATATGAGTTATAGATGTCCAGAAGATCTGTATCTAGTCCTGTGCCCATTATGTAGTTCACTATTTCTTTTCTTTCTTCAGAGCCAATCTTTCTGACTTCTTCTGAAATGACATGAAGGTGGTAGCCTCGGTGTCCGGAGAAGTTCACTCTCATCTGATCGAAATTTATTCCGAAGTCTGCATTGAGAAGGTTTACTAGCTTCAGGACTTCTTCCTTAGCTTTCTCCAGACAATCATGACACATCCAAGTTTCCACATCCAGTTTCTGTCCCTCACATTTGGGGCAACTTTTGGGTGCCATCCCACAGCCAGAGGTTTTGCACTGAACGCATAACCATTTGTCATGCTCTTCTTTGCACTCTGTGTCTATGTGGTCGGCATCTATATCGAATATCAGATCAGAGCCAGTCCAGCCTTTCTCATCCATAGGCGCTTCCGGATCCCTATAGTATGCTGCTGAGTAGTATACATCGGATGGCACAGTGGTTTCGATGAACCTCTTCAGATCGTTCATTTGCTTAAATGATCTATGTCTTACCATCACACCTTCTGCAAATAGGAGAAAGCCAAACTCCCTCCGTTCCATGGATTCTGGTTGAATGATGGTGTTTTCGCCTTTCTTGTAGTATTCAGAGAACCTAGATCTGACAAAAGATCGAGTAAACTGTTCTATGTTTTCGGAATTCATGATCTTTTACTTCCTGCTCTAAATTCTGATTCTGTGGTCTCATGATTCAAGCTTATATCAGATTATTGTGGGGATTGCTTTGTTCGGTGAACTGATATGTTTCCTAAGAAGAAGTTATTGACATCGAGATCGTCTGCGGGCTACATAGTCTTTTTGGAGCCTTTCTCACTTTGATATCTTCTCCTTCTTCTCTTGTAGTATGTTAGGGGGTGTCGGATTTTTTGACAAAGTTCATCTGGCACAACACATATTCCATGTGTCTTCAGTGTGTCACATCTGGGCGGCGTATACTTCGTCCTCCCGCCCCTCTTACCACTTATATGTTCAACTTGATATCTTGTCTTTGTTTCATCGAAGTCAGAGGCTGACTTGAAGAGTTTCATGACATCATCTTCGGTAGCACCCACATTTACCAGAAACGATGTTAGGGTGAATCTGCCTATGTGAGACAGTCTGCCACCAGAAGAGAGTGTATCGAGTAGTCTCTTGATGCATGGTGGCATATCTTCGGTGACAACTAAGCTTTCTATTGTAGGTTGAATTGGGCTTCTGACCGAAGCGATTTGTTTTAGATCTTCAAGGGCTTTTTGAAGAGCCGCTGGCGGTTCAATCGGGGGACGCTTTGTCTTCTCAAGTATTTTTCTCTGAACCTCTTCCTCGATCAGTCGTGCAGCCTCATCCTTTGTCAACTGAACGTAGCCGCCCTTGAGCAAGCGGTTTGTAAGTTTCCACTTGAGCTCATTCATATTTCTAGTATTGGTCAGGTATTCCCTGAAGTGTAGGAGAAAGTCCCCCGCTTGTGTATCGCTCTCGTCTAGAGGTTGAATGTTCCAGCCGAAGGTACATTTGGCTATGCCTAGGATTTTTTCCGAGGATTCATCTTTCAGTATCTTGGAGAAGCTTTTTGATTCAGCGACTGCATATCTTCTCTTGGCTGTTTCGTTATCAACGTAAGCCATTAGCATGATGGCTGTTGGGAAGGAAGGGACTTCTATGTTTGGGTCCTGTTCTTGAGGTGCGAGTTCGCTCGGGTTGAGCAGTGCTTGCCGGATTCTCTCCTCGGCTCTCCTGAGAATAGCACTGTAGGATTCGGATGCTAGATCATCTACTTCTATTCCCAGACTCTTGACGAAATCTGCCGCTTCTGTTGTGAACGGGTATCGCGCCTTGTCTCTTTCCGAACTCATTTCGGTATTCTTACTCTGCCTCTATCCTAGGTGCTAGATAATAGGTGAGCCTTCCCTGCTGCAGCATCTCAAATTCGAGTCTTATCGGCATATTTGTTGAAAACTCCATCACGGCTACCTCTGAGGTGGCAGATCCGGCCTTAACCATCTCGCCGAGATAGTTGAGGTTGAATGTAGCAGCGGAATCCTGCTTGACATCTAGCTCAAGTAGGGCACCGTCATTTTTCGTTAGCTCAATGTTTACGTTGCTTAGTTCAGAACTTGCCTTTACTAGAAGCCTATCTTGGTTTGTCTCAAACCTGACGTTGTCACTGACCGTCTCGCTGTCCTCTATTATTTCTTTTAGTGTCTCTGACATGAGCTTGATCCTAGTGTTGAATGATAGCTTTGGAGTCGGGACCTCCTCCTCTACAGGTTCGAGCGTGGGCATTGTGAATTTCTTCAGAATCTTTCCTTTCAATGTCAGGTTTACTTTCTTGTTCGCTTCATCGTACGATATCTCTAAGCTTTCTTCACTCTTGCTTCTTCTCAGGAGCTTGAGCATCGATGTAATGTTGACCCTAATGTTTGTGGGCGTGTCGCATGTGTATTCCTCAAAGGCTGACTTTGGCCACTCGAAGTCTACCATGGCCACGTGAGAGGGATCCATTGATCTCAGCTTGAGGCCTTCACTCGTAGCATTGAAGTCAGCTTCCTCAATGAGTGTCGATATTGCCGTCAGGAGGTTCTTCCACATCTTGGCATCTTGAACTATTGCCTTGAACATAGATATCCCATGGTAATCCTAGTCTATTAGCAAGTTCTTTTAGTTTTGGTTGGTTATGAGGTTTCACGCCAAGTTGATGCGCACCGGGCGCATCTGAAGAACTGCGTTGAGGATTCGTCGGCGCCACGTGTCTGCACTAACCAGTAGAATGCTTCAGTATGGCCGCATTTTGGACAAACCGCTGCTGTTTTGGGAAGGGTTCTTATCTTCTGTTCTTCTCGTCCGATGACTACTATATTCTCTTTCTCGTGTCGAATCTTCGAGATTTCTTTGGTGGCCTTCTTGGTTTCATAATTGCATTTGGGACAGAGTAGAACTATTTTTCTCTCCTTCCTTGTTGGTACGAGCGTAGTTCCGCATTTCGGACAGAATTGCATGTTTTGGAGCGACCGTCCGTGCCATTACTTTGCACGGCGCATTTAAGGATTACTAAGTCTAACAAATAGTAACCGGAATGCTGTTTCACAGAATTGTCTCTGGCATCTGCTGGACTATTGCTCTTGCAAGTAAGCGGGCGATCCTCAGGGGGTCTGGAATGGCACCCTGTAATGTGAACTTGTTGAGAATCCGTAACGCTTCTTTCTTTTCAAGCCCGAAATACCGGGCAAAGACTCTCTTTCCAGTGTGAAGTTCTAATTCTTCCCTTTCACCATTCTCTCTGTATCTATCTATTCTCTCTTGGGCTTGGGTTCCGAAATATTCTGTTAGGTATTTCTCCAGACCCTCCGATTCCTCATAGGTGATGCAGACGAGGGGGAGACTAGTTTCTGCGTGAACTTTCTTGAGGCTTATTATGTTGAACCAACTGATCACGCATCCGTTTAGAAATATGAAATTGATATCCTTTCTTTCGAGTTTCCAGTAGAGTTCGAGGACGGCGTCTGTAGCATCGAGTCCGCCGACAGTCGTTGTTGAGAAAGAGAAGCCATCTATGACTAGGTCTGAGCGCATTACGACCCCCGCGAGAACGGACTTTCTGCCCTTACCTTTTATGAAGCTCTCTGAGACCCCGAGGACTCTAACCCCTTTCTTGTCTATGTGTAGTCTTGGAGTTACCACCGTTAACTCCCTATTTCTGCCAAGTCAATCTCAGCTAACATCTTGCGGATGGGTAGACAACCTTAGGTACTCATAGCGGTATTTGTATTCTCTTTGCAGCAACTTCAATTAGGTGGGCGAAGCTTTCCTGAAGGTTTGCTTTCGCCTTCAGAATATCTTTTGCCTCCTCAGCTGTCATGAATTTACTCCTCCAAGTGTATACAAGTAGGGCTTCCACAGCATTTGCGACATCGTTTCTTCTAGTTCTCTTGGGAAGCAGTCGTCTCAGTCCAGATGTCTTAGCCGCCTCCGCGAGTATGCGGTCGCTGACCTTGACTCCTGTAGGTTGGCCTTCAATCTCGGTGAGTGCAAGCGAATAGATTAGATTGACGTAGGCGTCACCGAGCTTGGCAAGACCCCGATCCATAAGGATCTTTCTTACTTCACTAGTGTTCATCAGGCTTTTCCTGTGATCTGGCTGAATTTTGATAGAAATTCGTCACTCCCCTCAACGATCTTCTTCAACGCTCTATCAAGTGCTTTGTTTGGATCGGAATCTTTCTTGACTTTTATGTAGACTATGGATCTCAAGGTCAACGGATGCGGCATATCATATCCAGCCATTTCGACACCTCGATCCTCAAGCAACGTGTTCTGAAGGAGATTGCAGAAAGAGTGTCCTTCACCCTCTATCTCTATTCTTAAGGTGTCTTTGGTTCTCTCAAGGGTCTTGATTTTCAAACGCGTACTACCCCAAGGAAGAGTAATCTTCGGCCAGTTTCCTCTTTTCAACATTATTACATCTTTCACATTTCAATACTTTTCTTCTCAAGGTAAGATGGTGGCCGCAATTCGAACAATAAGCCTTCAACACACCCAGATTGTTGCCAATAGTCATTAGCCTTATGATGCCGTCGCTCATACTGGCGACTTTAGCTCTTATCAGATCGTTTGCTCTGCAGACATCGGTCATGCTTATCTCATACCTTGGGCTTGAGGCCGATATCTGCAGAAATCCAGTAAAAGGCATTGGAATGAGCCTATCTTCAAGCTTGATTATCTCTATCACAGCCATCTTCTCATGAACGTTTGCAACAATGCCAATGATGTTCTCGCCTTCCGAGGGCAGAGTCGGAGAATTCTCTGGAGCCACCGAAACGTTCCTGGAAGGGCTAATCGTTGCGCTACCAATGTTCTGCGAGTATATGACGCCATCAGACTCATACGTGCCTCTCCCTGCTGTGAACTCCTCGATTACTCCGAGCCGTGAGCCTGGAACGACGAATCTATCTCGCTCAGCAACTTTCTTGGGCATTGATCATCAGGACCTTATAGGCTGTCTGTGTCCAGTTCTCCATGTCGACTACTCATATAAGTTATGTGGCAGCAAGGAGGAGCTTGAACTGGGATTTCTAGGTTCTGGGTCTTATGATGTAAAGGTCTACCTCAACGTCATAGCTTTTCTTGATGTGAAAGCTGTATGTTCTGGGTATTTGAAGTTGCATTTCATAAAGAGCCTCGATTCTACCCAGATTCTCTTCTACGAATTTGAGTAGGTAGTGCCGTGTTGACCTTTTGTGTAGTGAGTAGATAGTATTAGCCGTCGAGAGAGCCTTCAAAAGGAACCTTGTGTCTGCATGTTTGGTTCTGGTTCCGAAGGGTGGATTCATTAGTACGGTGTCAAAGTGTCCTCCGACCGCGTCTATGTCTGAGTTTATCCAATGTATTGTGTTTTGGGCTCCAAGGGTTGCAGAACTCTTCTTGGCGGATTTGATGGCTGCTGGATCTATGTCTACCGCTATGACCTCTCTTGCTCCTAGAATGCTCGCTCCAATGGCCAGCCTCCCCGTTCCGCAACCAAGATCCACTACGCTTCTATCCTTGATGTCAGTGTGGACACTTGATGCGATAAAGAGCATCTCAGAAGCGATCCTCGAAGGGATGGTGTACTGTTCCAACCAAGCTTTTGGTTTTGGATGAGTTGCCACCCTTTCCAGGAGGATCTCAAGTTCCTTTTTCCGAATCATTTGATCGTGTTTCCCTAACTTAGCTACAGATCGGGTAGTCAAAGGAAGCCTTGACTAAGTAGGGTTTCCCATTCTAGCTCTCCAATCGCCACTAGGACTTCCTTTGGCAATAGGATAGGTTTGGCAAATCTCTCTGTATCATCAATTGCGAGCCTAGGACAAGCTGTGCTGACAAAGATCTCCACTTCACTAAAGTTCTCCAAGGAATTTGGTGAAATCTCATCAGCGACTATGATGGTTGCTGCCTTGCCGTGGGCTGTAGTCCTTTCCTTGAGGGAAAAGGCTGTTGCGGGATCATACTGGCCAATCTTGGTTCCGAGTATTATCCCGAAGATGTCTGCGTTCTTGGCCTTGCTGATGGCTGCATAACGACGCAGTATGATCATTTCCCGTGTCTTCTTCATATCGATGACTCGGTTTGAGTATGGGTCAACCAAGACTACGGGTTTGTTGACCGCCAAAGAAGCCCCCAAGGCGTGAAACTGACTTCCTATGATAAGGAAGGACTCAACCTCACTGGCTATCATCTTGAGAGGTGTGTAGTCACATCCGATGATCAGTCCACTACGTATACTGTGTCCTCCCAAAGGAGCTATGACAACCTCTATTCCCAGCCTGCTCAGATATTCTTTGACCTTGTCAAGTTCCCCGAGATGCTGAATGGTTGTTGCGAGACCTATCTTCTTCAGACCCGAAAATTCACACTCCGCCTTGCTGAGGGCTGATGTCAGATCCAGCTGTGACCTAGCATCCAAAAAGAGTACTCGGGGATTCTCGATTGCTGCGAACTGGGTATGCCCGTAGTGTACGATCAGATCAACGCTTAGAAGCCTTGCTTGGTCGATTGCGATATCGCAAGCTCCGTAACACGCACTTGAGGACAGGAATACCTCCGCTGAGGTTTTCTCTTCAATGACTTTCGAGAGGCTCACCCCGTAGGGTTTGAGCCCGTCAGGCATCTGGATGAGTATCCGTTTTGCTTTGAACTGCGTTATCTCATTCAGCAGGCGTTCTATTTCGAGGTCGTAGGGGATGGTCAACAGTAGACACGATCTGTCTGTTAGAAAGGAAGTGATATGGTAGATTGCGAGCCTCTCTGCCGGATATCTACGCCGCTATTTTCTTGGGAATCTCTGTGAGTTTTCTGGTGACTATCTTGCATGCTATAGGCAGTTTCTTTGAGCACTGATCCAGCGCTCTCTGGGCAAGTTTCAATGCATTCTCGTTCACGTAGATATCTATCAGTTCTTGGTCCGGTCTTATCCTCGCGGCCCGGCTTGTGGGTTTGCCGAATGCTCTTCGCATGCCTTCTTGGAGCCTGTCGGCGCCAGCCGTGGCTATCATCTTGTTCTCGCGAAGTACTATGTGAGGGTAGACCCTGATGTGTATGACGTATCCCGTCTCTCCGAGTTCATCTGTCAGGATCTTGTTAGCTGCGATCCTTGCGGCCTCTAAGGCGTTGTGGCGTACTTGGATGTGGGCTTGGGAGATCAGCGTCACCTTGTAGTCATAGGCTTCTTTTGGGGTACCCATCACGAACTTCGATATTTTCGGCGTTGGTTGACCGTGAATGTACTCGACTCGTGTGTATGGCTGACCTCTGGGTGTCCTGTAGTTTCTGCCTTTCATGCCAACTCGCCTTTTGCGAAGATTGACTAATCAGTGTTATTTAAACATCCATGCAGGCGCGCGAGCTGTTGCGCTCAGTCCCTATGGGCTCTCTTTGTGTCTCTTAGTCGTATTCTGTCTGTGGCTCTTCTAATGACTCCTATCATTAAGCTTGCCTCTCTTTTCGAGATTAGGCCGCGTGAGATCACGTTGGCCAAAGCTCGTTTAGTAAGTGGGACCCTGTGTGGAGGTAGCTGTGCCTCTTTTGAGAGTTTCACGAATGTCTCCAGTAGTCTGTATCTGGCTTCTTTGCTAGCCCTCTCGAATTCGCCAGCCTCTTTCTTTGCTGTTGTCTGAAGTTCATAGAGCGTTATGGATACCGCTGTGGCGATGTTGAGTGTTCTATAATTGCTGCTGGCTGGGATCGTTACCACTATATCGCATTTAGCGATTTCCATATTGTTGAGGCCCTTGCTTTCTCTGCCGAAGAGTATCGCAGTCTTGCCTCTCAAACCAGAGACTCGTTGAGCGAACTCTCTCAGGGATAGTGGTGTCCTCGCAAGATTTGACAGGCTCCTCCCAACTATTGCCGTGGTTGCGACGGCGTAGTCACAGTCTTTAAGTGCTTCTTCTAGGTCCTGAACTATCCTCGCTTTTGCTAGCAAGTCTTTGGCGTGGCTGGCCATTGATATTGCCTCCGGGCCTAGTCTGGCTTTTGGATTGAGAAGCCAGAGATCATCATATCCGAAGTTCTTCATTGCACGTGCAATGAGGCCTACGTTCCCGTCATGCTCTGGTTCTACAAGTACGATACGGATCTCCAATGGTCTTCACAGAACTGGTTCAGCCTTTGTCTTGACTCATCAGTAAGTAGGTGAGTCTCTCAAATTCATCCACAGACATCTGATAGACTCTCTTGCTAGGAATATCTGAATTAAGGAGGTCTTCTGGAGGGGTCTGAATCCTCCGTTGAATGTAGTGTCTGAGAACGGTTCGTAGATTTCTCCTCCTCTGAGTGAATAATCCTCTAACGAGGTCTGCGAACATCTCCTCATTGATCATGTGGTTTGGTTCCTTTGGCGTGATCTTTACTATTGCTGAGTCGACTTTTGGTCTCGGCCTAAAGGACTCTTTGGGGATGTATCCGAGTATCTCTGCGTGAGCTCTGTGAGCAGTCATGACGGTTAACCTACTGTAATCTCTTGTCCCTGGCTCTGCGACTAGTCTCTCAGCAAATTCCTTCTGGAAGACTAGTACCATCATCCGGATTTGCTTGTTGAGGAGCAGGAACAGGAGTTTTGATGAGATGTTGTATGGTGGTGTTGCCACTACTTTGTCGCAGCTTGGAAGTTCCATCTTGAGAATGTCGGCCTTAACTACCTCGACTCTTGGATTTCTGTGGTATCTCTTTTGCAGGAAATCGGCGAGTTGGGGGTCTTTCTCTACTGCTATGACTTTTCTCGCTTTGCTCTGGAGAAGTTGTGTGAGTGTGCCTAGCCCGGCGCCCACTTCAAGTATGGTGTCGCTCGATGAGATCTCTGCGAACCTCAGAATGTTTTCTAGGGGTTTCTTGTCTACCAGAAAGTTTTGGCCGAGTCTCTTCTTGGGTATGAATGATCGTGGGAGGCCTCTTTCATACAT
>Ga0129297_10001764_pt1 | contig 11049 bp, 9 predicted proteins | sample I18A1metaG_FD_94708 | JGI IMG/M metagenome (GOLD analysis project Ga0129297, IMG submission 94708) | Lake sediment bacterial and archeal communities from Gulf of Boni, Indonesia to study Microbial Dark Matter (Phase II) - ​I18A1 metaG | ecosystem: Environmental > Aquatic > Freshwater > Lake >... | reverse complement strand
GACACCGGAGTCTGGAATAACGCCAGAGGGAATGTCGCCTGTTCAAATCAGGCCCGCGGGACCAAACCTATTCCTCAGCCCTGTTCCTCGTTGCGGAGCTGACGTAGGACTATGTGAACCTGCCCTGCATGCATGTTCGAGAGTGTCATCAAACTGTTGAAGCGCAATCGCGTCGGTCTGCTCGACTTTGGTTTGTTTCATGGCCGCGATCATATCTCATATACCTCATCCGTTTCTATTCTTCCTCGAGGAAGTCTTGTACTCGAAAAAGGAATTGCTGGAGAGCCTTAAACCCGTGAGCAGGTGGTCTAAGAGATTCATGTGGGCCGCAGCAGCTCACGGATTCATCGCAACGGTGCTCGGATTACTTTTGGCCATCGCGTTGGTTGCCTCTCCGTCCTTGTCCGCCGTTGAGATTGCTACAATCATCAGGACCCCAAGTGCGGGCTTTGTCGAGCTGGCAGCCCTGTTCGCGTACTTTGCGATGTACGTCGTTGTAGGGGTTCTCGGCGCTGGGTTGAGCTCGCTTTTCTACCATCATATCGAAGTGGTGATGGGAAAGATGTATACTGGTCGGGCAAAAACTCTCGCATGGATTCACCTTGTGCTGATGAATGCCGGCATGGCAGCGGCGAGTTGGACAATGATATATGCGGGCTATCTGGGCGGATTCGAACTCTGGCCGGCCGATCAAGGCGGATTGGGATGGAGCATGGAACAGGTGGCCGAACAGGTCGTTACTAAGTTCGTGCCGATAGTGGGACTGATGCTTGCGATTACAGGTATCGGCGCGCTAGCAGGCGGAATCGGCTTTGTTATCACCTACCGCAAGAAGTAGGCCGATGACATGAGATATTGAGCGAACTCTTGAGTCTCAAACCCCAGACCACCCTGGAATGCCAAGACATCTTACAGAGCTGCTATCCAAGGATCAGGCTCGGTGACCACACATGCAAAAGCACGAATACGCCGACAGGGCATGACCTCTTTTGACGCAAGTCTTTCGACCGACAGGAGCCATTATTATGCTACAAACGGCTACAGAATCCTTAGATGGTTGAAAGAGGGTGGTCGTTCTGTTCATGAATTATGAACTGTCGTTGCCTCCCGTCTGGCTTGACCCCGCCATCTTCCTGACCAACTTGGCTTGGGCGCTAGTACGCAGTTTCGTCACGTTCGTAGTATGCTTTGTTCTCGGGCTAGCCGGAGTCAAGATCTTAGACAGGCTGACTCCCGGCATCACGGAAATGCGGAACATCAGGCGCCAACCGTTGTCGACAGCTCTGTTCGCCGCGGGCATGTTCATATTCCTCTCGCTTGCGTTCGTCGGCTCCGTCGCCGCGCCACTGCCGATCGGACTCTCATCAGGCCTTGGTGCAACAGTCAGTCCCTTGCTGGTTTTGGGCTATAGGCTAATTGCGCTTCTTGCGGGGTTTATCATCTCCATCGTCTTCGCGGGAATTTTCTGCAGGGTACTTGAGAAAGTTGGCCCATTTGGCGTGAAGCTTGACGATGTGAACAAGGATCCTGTGGCAACAAGCCTCTACGTTGTGGGGTATCTGATATTCCTGGGCGCGATTCTCTACGCTTGCCTGCTGATCCCGGTGTAGGATCGGAAGAGCCGACTCCGCATGAGACCCCTGCCGTGCCCGCTACGAATCGCCTCCGTTGCGTTTCTTTGCCTAGTTGTCATGGTCCAGGTCACGACGGGAGGCATGGCCTCAGGCGAGAGAGTGTCTTCGATACATGTGTCTAGGCTACCTACTCAATCAAAGCCCTCATCAGTAACTCCATGGAAGCCGAGGCCGGTTCTGGGACCTCAGAACACACTTGTTCTGCTCATTGATTTCTCAGACATTAGATTTAGAAGCTCGTTGGGAATAGTCCGGTCCCTCGTCGATGTTGTCGATCAGTGGTTCAGGACCTCATCGTACGGCAAGATGTACATCAACTACGCGATCTACGAGGACTCCCTGACACTTCCCGGAACAATGTCCTCCTACGGAGCGCCAGAAGCCGGAAACGAGCGCGGAGACGACGCGGGCAGGGCTCAAACCTACATCAGCGACGCGCTCGACCTCCTCATGTCCCAGACAGACTTGGCCCTCGAAGACTATGAGCACATCGTTCTGATGCACGCAGGGGGTGACGAAGCGGAAAGCGGCAACCCAAACGACATCTGGAGTCACTGTGACTGCGTTGGGCCCATCGCCGAGGAGAACCCAAGCCAAGAGGCGTCGTGGGTAATCACGGACGACTCTGGAACGATCACTCACGCGTTCTGGGGAATTTCGACCTTCAGCGAGGATGAGCACTGGGCAGTCTTCGCGCACGAGTTCACACACAGTCTGGGTGTGTCGGACCTCTACATCTACGGTTCTGACGGGTACTCAGAGGGGCCGGGGGTCGGATTCTGGTCAAACATGGCAACGGGGGCATTTCTGGATCCGCCGGCCGACATAGACGGGTGGAGCAAGTACATTCTGGGATGGGCTGAGGCGACCACTGTAGACTCGCCTCATGGGGAATACATGATCTATACTCTCGACTCAGCGCAGGAACCAAAGGCGCTTCTGCTCAAAATCGGCGGAAGCGAGGATGAGTACTACTTCCTACACGCACGCCGAAAGACAGGAGCAGACGCCGCCTTGCCCAGCGAGGGCGTCATAGTCTTCAAGATAGATAGGTGGCGTGAGAGAAGCCTAAGAGGTGAGGAACTGGCGCTCCTGTACGACGCAAACCCTGACGCGCCTCGTGAATGCGACAATTATGGCGGGCAAGGCCGCGAACTCTGCGAGTCACTAGATGCACCCTACAACGAGAACGGAAAGCAATACCACTTTTCATTCTATGACTTGTCAGCGACCCTGCTTCTCAACGATGACGGATGCTGGGACGCGAGTACACGAAGCGGGTTCAGAGTGCAACCCGCCGATGGTGATGCCTTCAGAATCACGCTAGGGGCATCACCTGAGGAGGTAGGAACCACGAGAGCCTGTGCGGCGCCCGTAACCACAACTGGCACAACTCAGACAACGATCACAATTGCTGCTCCAACTTGTGTCATTGCAACTGCCGCATTTGGTTCGGCGATGTCGCCCGAAGTAGACTACATGCGCTACGTCCGCGACAGGTTGATAGGTTCGACTCCTTTGGGTAGGATGCTCGTCGACGCATTCAACGCCTTCTACTATTCCTGGAGCCCTCAAGTCGCTCAAATAGTAGGTTCAAGCTCGTTTCTGCGAGCGGCCTTTCGCATTCTGCTGCTGCCCGTCATACTCGCGGTTCATGCTGCAGCTCTATCGTTCGCAGCAATGTCAGGCATGACGGGAAACGCCAATGCTGTGTCCGTTGTTGTTTTCATGCTCGCAGCTTCAATCTGCGTCGTCGCCTACGTTGCGCTGCCCTTCGCAGTCTGCCTGAAGTTCGTGCAAGCAACGAGGAGATCTCGACGCAAGTCCTCAATCTAGTATGCGTGGCCGACTTACGGTTGTGTACCCAACGGCTCATATTCGCAGTCGAGCGAACGTTCGCCAAGTGAAAAGGATTGGCGGTCAGCCTAGAAACGCTCGTACTGCAGGTCGTAGTCAGCACGATTATCATTGGACCGATACTGTGGATCGCGGGACGGCTTCTCGTTGGAAAGGAGAAGGCGAAATTCACCGACGGCCTTGTGACCGTTGCGCTGGGAACAATCATCGGCGGAGTCTTGAGCTACATAGGTTTGTCAGGCTGGATTGCTGCGATCGTTATGCTGATCGTCTGGCTGGCGTTGATAAAGCACTATTTCGATTGCGGATGGTTAAAGGCGCTCGCCATCGCGATAGTTGCCATAATAATCTTCATCGTCATCATATTCATCCTAGTGGCGATCGGCTTCGCTGCGCTCACAGCCTTACTGCCGTCTCTCGGCGTATGAGTTCGGACTGAGAGAACCCCTCTCTATCATACGCAAAAGCTTCGCGGTGTGCTCGCGGAGCAGGCTATCTTCAGTACGCTTTCGACAGTGCGGTACTCACGCTGCCTCGCCGGTCACGATATGTAGTTTGCCAGTGCGGCACCCAAGCCAGGCCCACCATCTCAACCTCTATGTCGCTTCTATTCGGCGTGACCCGTACTTCCTCAAATCTTTCAGTAGCGTCGTCCCACCGTGCCGTGATAGCCGCTGTCTCCTTCTGCAGCTCGCCTTGTAGCTCATCGATGTCTTTCTGCAAGGCTTCCGCGCTTTCCGCCGCCTCTTGGGCACGCATCTCTGCCGAGGCCTTCTGACGGTACTTGCTCAGCGTGGTCGAAGCAGAGCGCATCGACCGTCGGCCAAGGAACAGACCTAGCACCGATTCCCCAGCGGACACCATGACCTCTCGCTTGCGCGCTTCAGCATCCGCCTGTTTCATCGCAACCGTTGATTGGGCTCGCCGCAATCGGTCCTGAAGCATCCGCAGACGCGTGTCGTACCTCTGATTGAGGTTGTCTACCTCTTCGTCCCGTTTCTCGCGAGCAGACTGACTCAGGCGCATGCGAAAGTCGCGCTCAGTTTCGTTGGGCTGAGAATATGCTCTGAGCGATGAGCTGTACAGCAGCTTCAGACTACTACTGCGGTAGAGACGATCGACCAGATCATCCTTAAGCGCGGCGAACTCTCGTGCCTCATTGATGGACTCAGGCAGTTGGTCAAAGCAGGCATTTGGCTCGGAACGATCCAACAAATCACGTGGCTTCAGATCGAGCGACTCTGCCTCTTCCCAGTGTGGTCTGCCGCCGCCGCTTGGCGGCTGGGCGAGCAAAGCGAAATCCTGCGCCGTATCCACGTTCAGGCGCCGGTCTGCAAAGTGGATCCGGCCTATTCCCAAAACGGCCGGTGAATAGAGCAGCGCGCTATCTTGCACCTCAACTGGACCCACTTGTTTCTCGATGTCTTGCTGGACTTGCGGCGAACCTATGCGTGCGGGAAGGTAGACCTGTTGAATCTCGGCAGGAAGGACGGGCGGTGCTGCTAGCGGTTCTCGACCAATAGGCATGGGTTTGGGTGCAGCAGGAACGAGTCTATCTGGTACTGTCCCAGTTCTTGCCACCGGTGCGACGAGCGCCTCGTCAGGCTGTCGACCGCTCATCAACACACGAATCTGTTCTTTGGTCAGCGGTCCGCGCAGGTAGCTCATCGCCCACCGAGACTGAAAGGTGACCGGCGCATCCTCATGCACGTTGTGCAACAAGAAGACTCGGTTAGCCAGTGAGGAAATGATGTGATCGACAGTATCCCGTTTCAGGGCCTTGCCCGCTTCCGAGGACGCGCTCTCCAATCCCTCCAGCAGTCGCATTTTGTCCCGCTCAGCCTGCAGGCGACCGATGAACCAAGTGCCAGCGTTCGTGAGGCCCTTGTAGTCCAAGTCGACGGGGTTCTGCGTAGTCAACACGACGCCTAAGCCGAAGGCTCTAGCCTGTTTCAGCAGCGTAAGCATAGGCTGCTTACTCGGGGGGTTGGCGACGGGCGGGAAGTAACCGAAGATCTCATCCATATAGAGAAGCGCGCGGAGGCTCGTGGTGCCAGGCTGAGCTCGCATCCAAGTAATCACTTGGTTCAGCAGCATGGTCAAGAAGAACATTCTCTCGCGGTCGCTCAAGTGTGCGATGTAGAAGACCGAATGGCGAGTCTTGCCGTGTGGCGTGCTAAGAAAGCCAGCGACATCCAAAGGCTGTCCTTTGAGCCAGCTCCCGAAACTGGGTGCGGCAATGATGTTGTTCAGACTAATAGCGAGCTCAAACCGGTCCTTCTGGGGGAAGAAGGTGTCGACAGGGAGAACTCCGAGTTGGCCAATTGGCGGATTCTGAATCGCCAGAATGAGTTTTGCCAGGTCCAAGTCTTCGCCCTGCCGCCAGAAGTGCTGAAACAGATTCGACAGCAGAATGTGCTCACGGGATCGTACAGGATCCGCGTCGATACCAACAAGTCCCAGTAGTGCGCTGACCGTCCCCTGGATGCGCTCGAGAAGGTACTCGGAGTCAGTCTCCCAGCTGAGAGGCGGAGCGGCAAAGGAATGCAGAATCGATACCGGGACTCCGGCGTCGCTTCCGGGCGTGTAGATCACAAAGTCCGTCGAGTCCCGGAGCATCTTGATGCGAGCTTTGTCTTCTCCCCACTCGGCGAGCCCTTTGCTCCACATCTCCGACTGTTGAGCTGCGAATTGATCCTCGCTTAGTCCTTTGCGTCGTGCATCGTCGACGTTGATCCAAGGTTGGAAGTCCTCAGGTCGCAACTCAGGGAAGGTGAGCAGTAGATTCGTCATATCACCTTTCGGATCGATTATGATTGCTGGAACATGGTCGATTGCAGCTTCCTCGAGGAGACAGAGGCAGAGGCCGGTCTTCCCGCTACCCGTCATACCGACGCAGAGAGCGTGCGTTGTCAGGTCGCGAGCATCATACATCACAAGCTGATCAAACAGCTTCCCTTTCTTCAGATCGTATTCTTTGCCAAGGTAGAATACGCCAAGTTTCTCGAAGTCCATGGCTCTCTTCCAACACTGCGAGCTTCGAGCTTTTGAATTATGACCTGATTCGGCCAGCGCAATCGCACGTAGACGCGTACTCGACGACTTTAGCCATCAGCATCTCATCTATGTACTTATCTCGGATAAGTGCTGGCACCAGGCGCTGCAAGCATAGGTTTGGGAACTGAGTGTGACCATCGTTCTGCCTCAAGAAGGCTCTGTGCTTCTATTCAGGATTTGCTGCGACCAAGCATCAGTCTCTTATAGTCACAGGAGAGATAGGGGACGCGTGAGTTGTTCTTCTTGGTCGAAGTGAACAAACTCATAGATGTCGAAGGAACAGGGCCTGTCCACGCTGAGTAACTGAAATCAGCAGGGGCAGAAGCAACGAAGGATTTGCTGAAGCTGACGAAGACTCCTGCTGCGCGTAAGGAGCTTGCCGAGGCAACTGGGATAGATGAAGCATCGATCCTGAAATGGGCAAATCACGCAGATCTTATGAGGATCAAGGGAATCGGTGGAGAATACGCAGAACTCCTGGAGAAGGTCGGAGTTGACACAGTGAAGGAGCTTGCTAAACGGAATGCCGACAATCTGCAGGAAGCCGTTGAGAAGTTCGATCTGACGACGTCACCGATCGTGCGAAGAAAACCGGGCAAAGATGAGATCCACACCTGGATCAGACAAGCCAAACGCCTCAAGCCGACCCCTACATACTAGGGCCGCGCACTGGAACATCCTGCGGGTGAGTCAGGACCACCTCCTTTTTCCCAAACTCGACGGATTCCACAGAGAAAAGCTATCGAGTCTGGCTCATCTGGACATAAGCAGCGACTTGGAAGCCCCGTGTGAGCGTCCCGAAAAGCTCTTAGCCGCAGAACGCGCGTATTTGGATCATGGCTAAGCGAAAGGCGAGAACTGGAAAACGCAAGGGACGCAAGTGGACAACGAAGGGCCGAGTCAAAAGGAAACTCAGGAAAGCCCTGACCAAATGGTAAGCGTCCAGGGCGTTCGACAGTTCTCTTCGACGGTGCGACTTTTCGAGTAATGCGCCGTACTTTTTGTCGCTGCACTTTCTTCCTGTTTTGACATGAAGAATGCACAGTGGGATGCGATTCACATCGTGAACACTGGAACCACAACGGCATCAATACAGCTTACATGTGGAAGTCAGATCAGTGATAGTCTAACTCTAGGGCAGGGCGCGGCCACCTACCGCATCTATTCTGGAAAGTCGTGCGGGCCCATCCGTATTGTTTCCGACCAGCTGATTTGGGTTACGCAGCGGATCATAGGCTGGGGTGGCTGGAAAGAGGTGTTCGGTGTCCCAACGACGCTTGCGACGACGGACTGGTACTTCACATGGTATGACATGAAAGGCGCTTCATGGAACGCCATTCACGTGATAAACCCAGGCGCCACGGACGCGACAGTCCAGATCTACGTGGGCGGTGTCCTGAAGGATACCATTGCTGTTTCAGCGGGTCAGGCGGCGAACGTGAACTATCCTAGCCTGATGGCTGGTCCAGTCGGGGTAGTAAGCACTGTGCCGATAATGTCCTCCCAGCGTATCTTGGGTTGGGGTAGCTTCGAGGAGTGCGTCGGAGCCTCGCTTGCCACAGGGTAGCACGGCCGTATCATCTCGCGGAGCATGGATCGTTCGGTGAAAACTCGTCGAAATCGAAAACTACCCGGACTAGCGTGACGGTTTGGGTGTGGGTATGGTTGTGGATGTGCAAGAGTTCATACTTCATGGTCTGCGGGTAACAGTAAAGAAGGCACGCCCAGATCGGAGAGTACGACAAGTTGAAATAGTTGCGGCCCGCCGTACGGTAGTGTCTTGTTGGGTTTTGTTGGGATAATGCGACCCGTTGGCTTGTTCATGGTCGCGTTTCTGGCTGCACTCATAATGTCGGCGGGGATGCCAGCTTTGGCCTACACCAACCTACTTCAGAATCCTAGGCTTGAAACAGGTTCACTCGCTCCACGGGTAATTGATCCGCCCACGACGTACTGGGCAAAGAGCTACGGTAGTTCTTCATTTCTAGAATTGAGATATAACAGGGCCTTCGCGGTCGAGCAAACTTCGGATCTCGGATACGTTCTCGCGGGCAATACCGTCGGTGAATATGGAGTGGACGTGTTGGTTTTCAAGCTGACGGCGAGCGGCGACACAGAATGGTGGGGGATGTATGGAGGAGAAGGCGGGGATGATGAGGCGGTGTCGGTGCTTCAGAGCTCAGACGGAGGATACGTGGTCGCCGGATACACGAACTCATTCGGTAATGGCCTGGACGATATGTGGGTTCTGAAGCTGGACTCGAATGGCCACGTCATATGGGAGTACTCCTACGGTACAGGTTTCTTTGAGCGTGCCAATTACGTTGAACAGACTAGGGATGGCGGCTACATATTGGGTGGTATGGCAACTGGAGTGGTCACTGGACATGACTTCTGGGCACTGAAGATCGATTCAAACGGAGTTGTGCTGTGGGATAGAACCTACCATCTGGGGACAGTAACAGATAGAAGGATTGAAGCAATTCATGAGACAAGCGACAGCGGATACATTCTTGCAGGATCAACGGTCCTAAGTGGAACAACAGACCAATCACGGGCCTGGGTGATAAAGACCGATGCCGACGGCGACATTCTTTGGGACAGGACTTACAATCCATTTGATCCATCCTATCCATCTTCCAGCGTCGACGTGGAGGACATACGGATAACCTCTGACGGCGGATACGTCCTGTTTGGTGAAGCGACCGGACCGGGAATTTCGGGTCAAGATTTCTGGGTACTCAAGCTGAATTCGAACGGTGACATCGAATGGGATAAGGCGTACGGAGGCCCTGGAGAAGAAGATGCGCAACCGATCCGCCAGACGAGTGATGGCGGATACATCATGGCTGGTGCAACAACCTCATTCGGCGCAGGCTTCAAAGATGTCTGGATCGTCAAAGTCAACCATAACGGAGACATCGTTTGGGAGCGGACTTATGGAGGACACACGGATGACGAAGCACTGGGCATGGATTTGACATCTGACGGTGGATACGTGGTTGCTGGGTATACAGATTGGTTCGGGGGTGGACCCACCGAGGCGTGGGTTCTGAAGATTGACAGCTCGGGGTACATCGGTGACTGTCCGCCAATAGGATCCTCAAGCGCCACAGTAGTGGATACCCACGCAACCATCGTGAATACGCATGGAACGGTATCGTCAGTCTCCGAAGTCAGAGTCTCAACGATGTGGGGGGATTCGGTTCCCCAACCCTGGCTCCTCCCCTCTACTCAATGCTTCGAGAGCGCAATGCCTGTGAGTTCCGTTGAAGGCGACGTGCTCGATGCTCCTGCGAATGCAGTCATCTATGTGCTTCCGGATTGGCAGACGGGCGGTGGGCATGCGAAGCCGCCTGGCGTAGGACCTGCAGCCCTTTCGGATTTCACCGCATTGGGCTTTGTGTATGGTGCCTCAACGAACACTCAGGTCAAGGCCTTGGATACTGACAGCAACTACTTCGACCCTGCCACTGGTGCGCCCAACTTTTCTAACGGTGTCTTAGCCGTGTTTGCAGGTCGCGGTGTGAATAGTGTCGTCCACTACTATGAGATGACCGAGATGACGCCGCCGATCTACGCGGACTATTCAACGATTGGCGGAGTAGAATCCTATGCGTACTTCAACCGGCAGGACAACGTGGTTGCTTCTCTGCCAGTTTCAGCCGGGCAGGCTGGAACAAGCGACATGTTCCTCGTGGAGTACTTCAAGGACGCGAACAACAATAATGTCTTCATCATCTACGGGTTCGCTTGGAAGGGCACGTACGTAGGCGGTGTATTCTTCAAGGACTACATTCTACCGAACATCGGAAGCTTCACGCATGGCTGGTATATCTATCGATGGGACGACGCGAACGGCAACGGACTACCTGATCCGTATGAAGTCAACACGAAACCCATAAGCTTCGGCGACTGAACTGTAAGCCTAGAATTCCTTATCGGTACTGAGTGATCTCGGACGCTCTTGTCTGCCAGCAAGTACCTCAGCCTACTGTACGAGACATCGAGTCCCCTTGTGTATGTCCGTCTCTGGTGCCCAGTTGAACGCAAGTATCTACGAGCCTGATCTTGCATCATTCATTTTTCTCGTCTACGGTCCTTCCGAGCTTCACGTATCATCATCGTCAACATCAACTAGAAACGACTTGCCACGATATGCGCCGAGAAAACAGAGACCGAAAACGACGCCGACACTTGGACACTACAAAGCTTGTGGAAACAGCAAAGATATGGACAGGGTCGGATGATGGCGTTTCCGCCGCTGGTTCCAAGCCTCTCCGGAACAGAGATCATGGCGTGGCTGTGACCTCCAACTATGACGTTGATTCCGCCCACTTCCTCTCCGAGCTGCCTATCCATGTTGTAGCCAATGTGGGTGAGGGCAATGATCACGTCTGCCTTCGGCTGCAGCTTGGGGACAAGCTCTGCCGCGGTTTCTATAGGATCTAGGAAGGTCAAGCCGACAACGTTCTTGGGATGCGTAAGCACAGGCGTGTCG
>Ga0129297_10001763_pt1 | contig 11050 bp, 7 predicted proteins | sample I18A1metaG_FD_94708 | JGI IMG/M metagenome (GOLD analysis project Ga0129297, IMG submission 94708) | Lake sediment bacterial and archeal communities from Gulf of Boni, Indonesia to study Microbial Dark Matter (Phase II) - ​I18A1 metaG | ecosystem: Environmental > Aquatic > Freshwater > Lake >... | reverse complement strand
GGGTGCATGGGATCAATCCTAGATCAACATACGTACATTATGTCCCATGGGGCACCCGAACTGGCGCTGGTCAACGCTGGGGCCACAGATCTTGCTTCCTACTACGGGCTTCCTCACTTCGGCGCTTGCGGTTGCACAGACTCGAAGGTCGTTGACGAGCAGGCTGTAGGCGAAGCCGCAGAATCCACTCTTCTGGCCGGTCTTTGTGGAACTCACCTTGCGCATGGCATGGGGTATATCGAATCCAGCGTTACGGCAAGCTATGAAATGTTAGTGATCAACGACGAGATTGCTGGAATGGTTAGACGAGTGCTCGCCGACGGAGCGGTCTCGCATGAAACGATTTCTCTTGAGACGATAGAGCACGTGGGTCCTGGAGGCAGCTACCTCGCAACTCCGCACACCTTGAAGTATCTGGGCCAGCACTTCCGAACCACACTGATGGATAGAAAGCGATTCGACGGATGGCAGAAGGATGGTGCAAAGCGCCTTACGGCCCGAGCTAGCGAGAAGGCTAAGGAGCTCCTGGCCACACATCAACCACGGCCCCTCCCTAGCGATATTTCTGCCACGATACGGACCATCGTGGAGACCCACTCGCCATGATCCCAGAACATAACACACGCTGACATTGGTTGCCCTGCAACCTGTCTCTACGCTAGTCGTCTGCGCATTGTCAACGTAGATCAGAGGTGGTCCTTGTGCTTGACGCTATGGCACGTGGTCCTAAGCGAATCAGCCTCCGCCGACATATTGAAAGAGCAACACTTCATCACCACTATTCAGCGGCGTGCCAATTCCTTGAGATGGTGTGAGAAAGTTTCACGATGATGAAGGGGTTACTCATGCACGTGACAAAAGGTGTGTGACTGACCCTCTTTCATTATCGAGAGCCTCTCAAGAATTCGGAGCATCGATGTCGAAACATGATGTTTAATAAGAAAATGCGATTCCAACAACATATGTTAGCAGCTAGGTTTTACGAACCTAATAAGCCGCTAAAGCTCGAGCAGATTTCTCTGCCAAGTATTGGTGACGGCGACGTCCTGGTAAGGATCAAGGCGAGCGGCATATGCGGTTCCGAGATCCACGTTTGGAAGGGCCGCGATACGAGTGGAATAGCTCCGCGAACGCTGGGTCACGAAGGAGCCGGGGTAGTCGAAAAGGTAGGTAAGAATGTGAGTAGCGTCTCCGCAGGAAAAAGAGTCCTGATAGACTACAACATTACGTGCGGGGTATGCAGGTTCTGCCGGAGTGGACGAGAGAACCTCTGCACTAATCTCCAGTACGTTGGATATCAGAAGGATGGAACATACCAAGAGTACATCGGGGTTCCTGACAGAAACGCAATACCATTACCAGATAACGTAAGCTTTGAAGAGGGCGCCATAATCTCCTGCGGAGTCGTAACAGCATTCCACGGAACACGGCAAGCCGATATCGCAATTGGTGACCGTGTGGTTATCATAGGCCTGGGTGGTGTAGGAGTTCACGCGATACAATTCGCGCGCATGCAAGGTGCAACGGAGATAATGGCCGTCGACGTCCTGGACAGCAAACTTAAGCTTGCCAGAGAGCTGGGTGCCGATTACGTTGTAAACCCGACGGACGAAGACTTCGTTGCTAGGGCCAAGGACCTCTGGGGAGGGGCTGACGTCACATTCGAGTTCATTGGGTTATCGAAAACCGTGAAAGACGCAATGCGCAGCCTGGCGAGAGGAGGGAAAGCGGTGATTGTGGGGATGTGTTTTCAAGACGTAACGTTCAACCCAGAAGGGGACTTCAGGTTCCTCGAAGCGCAGTTGAGAAGCTCCTCGGATCATACGAGCGATGATTTGAGGAGGGTTCTGGAGCTTGCCTCATTGAAGAAAATTGACCTCTCAAAGTCGATAACACACAAGCTAAAACTGGAGGAGGTCAACAAAGGCTTCCAGATGCTGGACACGAAGCAGGATAACCCAGTCAGAATAGTACTTTCTATCTGACTGCCATCTTCATGAAGCTACCTCCTTCTTCGGGCAAATGGTCTCGCAGCCTAGGGGTTTCTCTCCGCAACGAGATAGTCTTCGAGTATGGGAGGCAGACTGACTATTCGTTCTCCTCCTTTATCGAACAGGCTTTTGCTCTGTGGCTGGAAGTACATGAGAATAGTACCTGTGGATTTGCAGATTTTTCGCAGACGGCCTCTCTCTGCTCCTGAGGTAAGCGACCCCCGTAGAAGTAAAGGTCCATATTCGAGATTCACCAGACCATGACATCGGCGGATTACATGACAAATACGATCATCCTTTGGCAACACGACGTCTTTCCAGACCAGACAGTGAAGATAGACTTGCCTTTGACTCGCAACATCGGCGCAGAAGAACTGAAAGCAGATCTCCTGCTGCCAGAATATGTTGATCTGAGCTACTTTCCGGTCCAGAAGGCAGCCGTCATCTTGTGGGGTTGCAAACATGCCCACGAGCTTCATGAGATGTATCCTGACATCATCCGGAAAAAAATTTCCAGTAAGCCAATTGGTGTCTTACTCTTTGGTGGAGCTGGCGTCAAAATGTGTTGCCCATCGGCCAACGCTCGAGGTTCATCGTTCAACAGAGCCATAAATGATGTCGATTGTATGGTGAGTAGGGAACATTGCAAAGAGCTGAAGAATCTGCTCCTCTCACTGGGCGATGTCGCGGGTACGATGTATTTTCACTTCGTCACGCCCTACGAGGAGAGATATAACGCGATTCGAGCCGAAAGGTTACTGCTGAGGACGTTTACGGGCGCGTTCTCTGCAGATGGATCCCCCCACGTGGGTCTGATGGATATTCTTTCGGATCGAGTCGAGATGAGACACACCGTTGACGTCACAGACGATCTGAGAGACAACGAGAGGGCTACACACGTCATCAGCCCACATAACCTCCTGCTAACAAAACTGCAGTACATCCTAGACCTCCCAAGGGAAGACACGATGCCGAAGCTGGAGAAACGCGATGAGACGTACAGGATACTACCATACGAGCACTACGATGAGAGCAAAGTCCTCATTGGAATGGAAACGAAGGACTTCTTGGACTCGGCATGTTTGCTATTGGATCACGACTTTGGAGATAAGGCGGGCGAGATCAGCCTTAACATCATGAGCAAGAAGCTAAGAGACGATAAGTTCAGACTTACTGTAAGATTGAATCTGCAGAACATAGTCGATAATGTGGAAAGGCTGAGAAAGCTGGGCGTTCCAGAATCTGACGTGAGAAATGTAAAATCCAAGGCGGAACATATGTTGCAAGAACTCCCGAAAACAGGCCATCATTGGTCAAAGCCGTGGTGGAATACTGACGTAGAAACTCCAGAGACTGGTGTCACCTGAAGCTTAGTTGCCTCTCGCCTCAGCCCGACGTGGGAAAGTAGTTCTCAATCCCTTTCTTGTCTAGGTTGATGACGGCGCCTAAGAGTGTTCCCTGCCCGTACGAGCTTCCGGGATTGATGCAAAGGGTCCGGCCGATTCTACAGTCACCGTTGCTCTCATGTATGTGGCCGTGGAGACCCAACAGGGGTTGATAGCGGCTTACCGCGTCCCTGACGGACATGCTTCCCACTGCTCTTGTGGTACGCCCACCATATTTTGGTCTGAGATTCTCGTCGAGCTCAGGGGCTTCGTCTAGCTTTGACCCATATGGAGGTGCATGAAAATTGAAGATGCAATTTTGGATCCTGCGAACAAGAGATACAAGCGCTTCGATTTTCTTACCCATCTCTTCGTCCGAGCACTCTCTGAAGGTCTGCCACGGAGTCGGGTTCGTCCATCCTAAACTTATCATCTCGTGATCGCCATTCACCATGACCAAGCGCTCGGCAGCGAGTGTGACAGACTCAGACTTCTCGATGATCGTGTCAATATCCGGTTGGTCATCATTGCCGGGGCATACGAAACACTTTACGCCTTTACCTCTCAATCGTTCATCTGCGATCCTCATCCATTCCTCCATGCTACGCATCATGAGGCGGTTGAAGAGCTCATCGATTCTTTCAGGATTCGCCTCGAGTTCCTCCATCTCTCTCTGGTTTGTGATGTGTGGATAGTAGCCCGCTACCCCGATCTTCTTCTTGAGCTGTTCTACCTCATCCTTCCCCGTCAAAGCCTCCTTGTGATCGAGGAAAGTTGCCCTATACGTTCCGTCTTCTTGCTCCACTATGGGTACGACTGCTTTGCCTGTCATGTCCCCTCCAAGAATAAGAATGTCCGCATCATAATATTCAGCTGCGTTAAGGAACTTGAGCCAGCATCGGTCAGAGCCGTGTACATCCGTGGCGTAGAAGATTCTCGTCAACGAGCGCCAACACCGACAGATGCGTTCACGAGCTATTTTATGGATGCGTCGATGTGCACTATGCCATACGTACTGCACATAGGTTCGCACGTGAGAACCACAAGCGCCATAAACACGTTCACTCCATCCTTTGACGAGGAAATTTCTTTGTCCAAAGAAACAGAAGAAAGGCCTCTTTTTCTAAGAAAAGCAACAGGGCTAGTCAGAGCTTGGTCTTCGTTTGATGCATTCCTCTACGCCTTCTTCTCGGTGAATATCGTAACGCTGGGCCTCTACGGATACTCCTTCGGGCCATTTTGGCCCAGCTCAAATCTGGTGCCCGCGATAGCTATCAGCACGTTCTTGATAATTTTCTTGGTCATCACGTACGCGATGCTTATTTCTGCCATGCCGCGAGCGGGCGGAGATTATGTTTGGCAGACGAGGATACTTGGCGGGTTCGTAGGCTTCGTTGCGTCGATCAACGGTTGGGTCACCTGCCTCTGGCTTTGGGGCCCAATCTACGGAAACATGGTTCAAGTTCAAATCGTCGCACCTCTGCTCGCAACGCTGGGATATGTGGACGCGGCGCTATGGTGGACCAGTGCAAACGGCATTTTCCTTGGGACTCTCATCACCGCCGTTTTTGTCTCCGTAGTCGTAGGCTTGGGGATGAGGTGGTATGCGAGAGTACAGAAGATATGCTTCTACGTCGCCTTGTTGGGCCTAGCATCATTCATGGTCGTGTTGGCGCTCGGTTCCCAAGCATCATTCAGAGCAGCATTCGATTCCTTCGTACAAACCACCTTCGGATATGCGAATGCGTATTCTGACACTACGGCCTTGGCGGTCTCAGAAGGCTACGCCCACACTCCATTCGAGGTAAGTTTGGTGGACTTTTATGCCGCAGGTGCACTGATTCCGCTGGTCGCCTTCTACAATCTCTGGCCGAACTGGGGGGCGACATTGTACGGAGAAGTGAAGGGAGCCGTTGACTTCAAGAGAAACATGTGGCAGATGATGTGGGCAAACATCCTGGGCGGAGTCGGCGGCATTGCGGTACTACTCTTGACATTCTCAACCTTCGGATACGAGTTCTTTCAAACTTCTAACTATGCATACTGGATGCAACTGTACGGTGGAAGCGCCCCGCCGCTGCCGATATACCCATACACACCGTTCCTGGCGGGGCTTGTGTTCAACAACCCTCTGCTCACTGTCTGGCTGATAATCTCGATGTCTTTCTGGTTCTGGGGCTGGGCCGGGACGCTGTTCTTGTCCTCTACCAGGGCGATGTTCGCGATGGCCTTCGATCGGACTCTACCCGCTTGGGTGGGGCAGGTTTCGACAAGATTCAAAGCTCCCGTCAACACCATTGCCGTCATGTTTGTAGCCACAATGTTCCTCGGAACGCTATACTCCTATGTTCCGGGGGTAGCTGTCATCTTCCTAGACGCTGTACTCGCAATTGCCGCAATGTACTTCATCACATGCATAGCCGCGATGGTTTTCCCCTACAGAAGGAAGAAACTGTTCGAAGCTTCACCGATAGCGAAATACAAGATCGGCGGAGTACCAGCTATTACTGTCGCCGGAGCAATCACCGCGGCCTACTTACTCTACCTCCTAGTGAAATGGGCCATGGATCCAGCCTACGGAGTCAACAACCCCATCTCGGCAATGTATCTAGGAGCAACATACATCGGTTCAGCCGTCCTCTACTTGGCGATGAAAGCTTACAGAAAGGGGCAAGGCATCGATATCAACAAAATCTACGGGGAAATTCCGTCAGAATAGTCACTAACCTCCCCCCACTTTTTTTGGCTGGGCGTATCTTAGTCGCATTTTTGCGCTACCTTTGAAACAAACACTTCGAAAGAAGCGGACACGATGAACGCGGCGACTAAGCTGAAAGAGCAAGCAAGAGTCGTGATTCTCGGCGCCGCCATTGTCGGATGCAGCGCAGCCTTCCACCTGCCCAATTGCTTCACAACAAATCCATCAATGGCGTGTTTTCCTTCACTCCGGACGCTATGCCTCTCCTTGGCGAGTCTCGCGATGTACGCGGCCTATGGGTCGCAGAGGCCATATGGATTGCGCATTCAGGAGGAGTGGGAAAGGTTATCGCTGAGTGGATGGTTGATGGCGTACCCAGTCTCGACCTGAGAGACATCAACCGCTTCTACCAGCACGCTCTTACACCCGCTTACATTCTAGGACGGTCGACTCAATAGTACCGAGAAGTCTACGACATCATACATCCGCTTCAGCGGACGCAGAATTTGCGCAACCTGCGGCGAAGCCCCTTCCACGGACGCTTTGAGGAGTTCGGAGCTGTCTTCTTTGGAAATGTGGCTGGGAGAGCCCTCAGTGGTTCAACGCGAATGAGAAACTGCTGGATGGAAAAGACCTGCCTGGCCGTTCGGGAAGGGAAGCGCGCTATTGGTATCAATGCTCAACCGCAAAGCCGGCATTATGTGCGACTTAACTGTCACCCGGTTGGGCCAAGACCGATTCTGGGTTCTGACTGGGGCTGGCATGGGGATGCACGATCTTGCATGGATTACAAGCCACATGCCGGCTGACGGCTCGGTTCAAGTTACAGACGTCTCTTCCGCGTTTTGCGAGATAGGTTTGTGGGGGCCAAGAGCGCGGGACTTGATCGGAAAAGTCAGCCAAGACGACTTCTCCGACAAAGCCTTTCCTTCATTTACTGCAGGTCGCGTATCGGAGTCCGCCGGGTCGCGATTGGCGCCATTCCTGCATTAGCATTGCGAGTGTCTTACGTGGGGGAACCGGGATGGGAGATTTATACACCCGCCGATTACGGCCTGTCTCTCTAGGATACCTTGTGGCAAGCCGGCCAGTCAGATGGAGTAGTCGCAGGTGGCGGAGGAGCCTTTGACTCGTTACTCCTTGAGAAGGGTTACCGCCTCTGGGGAGCGGATATTCACACTGAATACAACTCATACGAAGCTGGCTTGAGCTTTACAGTTAAACTGGACAAAGGGGATTTCATAGGCAGGGAGGCGTTGCTGAGAATCAAGGATCAGGGGATAGCACGCAAGCTTTGCAGAATGTACTTCGAGGAGCCTAACACTGTCGTCATGGGCAAAGAGCCTATAATAGATGTGGAGCGTGTGCTTGGATGAGGAGGAAAGGGCATCGCGTGTGGATACCTTGCTTTGGATTATGCAAAGGAGGGAACCACGGTCCATGTATACTAGTTTGGAGAACTGCGCCCAGCGACCGTGGTCAGCGAGCGTCGCTGAAAATTCAAGGTTTAGTATGGCAATGTAGCTTATTTGGAGGCTAATTTGAGACCTTTTGCGAGTTGAACTCGCGGTCCGATTCATGAGAGGATATCTTCGAGCAAGATGCAACGTATCTGGGGACAATCTTTCGGATGGGACCATCGGATAACGCAAGCGATAAACCTAGCTCTCGAAACCTCCTAGCCTATTCTATTTGGTAGGCATTGTGTATTGAAATTGGAAGTGCTCCAAGCAAACTACACACAGACGCCGGTGAGGATTCCTGAAGTAATGTTAAGGAGATGCAAGAGAGCTTTGTCTAGGGGTTCTCGACTATTCCGAGCAGCGCCTTTGCCTTCCTGACGGCTTCGACTGCGTCCATCGCATACCCGTCTGCCCCAATCTCTCTGGCCCATTCTTCGCTGCACGCCGCTCCACCCACCATCACCTTGCAGGTCAAGCTGTCCCTTTTCAAGGCTTGAACTATCTCACGCTGCATTGGAATCGTAGTCGTGAGGAGGGCAGAAGCTCCAACAAGGTCGGCCCTCGTTTCCTTGGCTTTGTTCACGAACAGCTCGGTTGGGACATCTTTTCCTAGATCTATCACTTCAAAGCCCGATGCTCCTAGTAGGGAGCCGACAATAGTCTTTCCAATGTCGTGTATATCGCCCTGAACTGTTCCTAGGACAACAGTGGCTAAACGCTTAACCGACCGTCCGCTTCTTTTCAGTTCCGGTTCAAGAACTTTCAGTCCTGTTTGGAAGACCGATGCGGCATATACCATCTGAGACAGGAAGAGTTCCCCCTTTTCATACATGTTGCCGACTTTTCTCAGACCGACTGCGAGTCCCTTCTCAATCGCCTCAACAGGATCTATATGCTGAGCAAGAGCCTTTTTCGCAGCATCCTCAACTTTCTTCTCGTCGAGATTGACTACGGCAGATGAAAGCTCGTCAAGTATCCTTTCTCTCTCAGACATCTAGGGCTCCCACGCTGACGACGCCCCGTTGCGGTTCGGAAGAAATAATGGTTGTGTTGTCTGCGAACGCTCAGCTGAAACTGTTAAGTAGAGCTCGCAAATTCTTCTTTCGTAGTGGAGTATGTGAGAGCGAGAGTAACTCTGCTGGATCGTGATGAGATTTACCGGATACACTTGGCTACTTTGGAACTTCTTGAAAGAGTAGGAACGGTCGTCAACAGTAGTAGAGCCCTTGAAATATTGACGAATGCAGGGGCCTATGTCGACTCGAAAACTAAGATCGTGAAGTTCCCTTCGTATATGATCGAAGAAGCATTGAGGAACGCGCCCAAGAGGGTTGTCCTTTGCGGCAGAGATCCAAAGAACGACATTAAGCTAGAAGACGGAAGAGTCTATTTCGGTTTGGGGTCGACCACTCCTAACGTTATCGATCCTGAGACCTGGGAGCGAAAGCCGGGAAGAAAGGAGTACATCGCGAAGGCTGCGAGGTTGGCGGACGCTCTCCCAAACATAAAGTTTGTCGAGCAACTCTGTCTGGCTCTTGACTACGTCAACAAGGGCCAAGATGTCCATGAGTTCGAAGCTGCATTAGCGAACACACTCAAACCCATCGTAGCAATAGCGTACAACGTGGAGGGCGTTAGAGACTTCATCAGGATTGCTAGTATAGTCGCCGGGGGCGTTGAGAACCTAAGAAAAAGGCCGTTGATGCTCATTTACTCGGAACCTGTGGCGCCGCTTCAGCACGATGAGAAATATACTGACATATTGATTGAGGTCGCGAAGGAAGGCCTGCCTGTGCTTTACGGAGCCATAGCTCAGGCCGGCGCAACAGGACCATTAACGCTGGCTGGGACGATCGCACAATCCAACGCAGAGGTCTTAACCGGGCTGGTGATAGCGCAACTTGTCAGGAAGGGCACCCCATTCGTTCATGGGGTGGTCTCATCGATAATGGATCAGAAGACCTGCGTGATGGCCTATGGGGCGCCAGAGTTCGCCCTGATAAACATCGCGTGCGCCGAACTGGCACAGTATTACGGTCTTCCATATTTTGGAACCGGAGGCACAACCGACTCGAAGGCGGTTGACGGCCAGGCCGTCTTTGAGGCTATGGCGACTGCCCTCCCGGCTGTACTTTGTGGAACGAACCTAATTCATGATATTGGATATATCGAGTCAGGTATGACTGGCAGTTTTGAGATGATACTGATTGGAAACGAGATCGCGGACATGTGTTTCAGAATATCCCGCGGCGTAACAGTCGAAGACGACACGTTGGCAACCGACGTCATCTCGAGTGTCGGCCCAGGGGGGCAATTTCTAGCACAGAAACACACACTCAAGTACCTCCAACTTGGCGAGCACTGGATGCCAACACTTCTCGACCGAACTAGGTTCGAGACATGGTCAAAAGCCGGATCGAAAGATTTCACCACGCGAGTCAGAGCGAAGGTTCAAGAAATCATGAAAGAACACCAACCAGAGCCATTGCCGAAAGATGTAACAAGTGAAATCAGCAAAGTAGTTGATGAAGCAACCCGAAGGGGAAACAAGTAGGAAAGAAAAGGACGCCCCTCATTATCTAGACCACACTGAGAACGCTGCAAGCTCGCGGCTTCTTTTCTCGACAGGTCGCAGATAGAATTGGGCCGTAGTCGTGACCGGTTCGGGTTAAGGTCTCTGCGGGTTGATTAGGCTGGCTGAGGTATGCTCTGCGTGCGCAACGCTGAGTGAGCGACTAACCTCAGATGGCGTGATACGCTCCTTATTCTTTAGGCTAATAAGGGCACGCGGCGCTGATTTGTTCTGGAAACACGATCGGCCCTTCATATCTCTAATTGATCTGCTTGTGGCAGTGGATGATATGACTGTGAAGCATAGGTTTTATCAGCTCATTCCTAGTTCCCTCACATTTCATGTGACAAATATGACGGTCCATCCTAGGCAGCTGAGTCGAATCCCTGTGGTCGTACAGTCGACTGAGTTTATCGGATAAGTGAGATCGATGGTTCAGAGAGGCATAAGAACCGGACACCTGAGACTTCTCACAAGGAGGCAAGCACGCGACATACATCTGTCTTCGCTCGAGGTTCTGGAATCGGTCGGGATGCATTGCGACTCAACCAAAATAATGGATGTCTTCAGCGATGCCGGTGGCCTTGTTGACCGCAAGGTGAGAAGGATAAGAATTCCTCAACATCTAGTCGAGGAATCCCTGAAGAAGGCCCCAAAGGAAATCGTGTTTTGCGGCAGAGACTCGAAGAATGACATCCTGTTGGAGGACAGCAGAATCTACTTTGGTATGGGTGGCACCCCAGTCCCGTACATTAGAGATCTCGAGACAGGGGAGATCAGGCGCCCCACCAAGAAGGACATGGATGAGGCGACGAGGCTCGGAGATGCCCTGCCGAATCTGAAGTTCATCATGTCGATCGCTGGCGCGTTTGACGTGCCCTATGAGGCCGAATATCTGCATGAATTTGAATCGCTCTTCAATAACACCGAGAAGCCGATTC
>Ga0129297_10001761_pt1 | contig 11054 bp, 8 predicted proteins | sample I18A1metaG_FD_94708 | JGI IMG/M metagenome (GOLD analysis project Ga0129297, IMG submission 94708) | Lake sediment bacterial and archeal communities from Gulf of Boni, Indonesia to study Microbial Dark Matter (Phase II) - ​I18A1 metaG | ecosystem: Environmental > Aquatic > Freshwater > Lake >... | reverse complement strand
TTCATCAAGTGGGACTTGGTCAGGTTCTTCTACGAGAACCCGAACACCACTGACTCCGTGGAAAACATTGCCAAGTATGCTGGTCGCAACACCGCCGCAGTCCAATCGGAGTTGGAAGATCTGGTCGAGAGTGGCGTGATGGCGGTGCAGCTCGTTGACGGCCTCCCGGTCTATTCTCTGGCCTCGGACGAAAAGATGCGCCAACTAGTTGAGAAATTCATATTAGCCTGTGAAGATCGTCACTTCCGCGTGAAGGCAGTCTACCACATCATTCGCGGTATGCGCTGAGAAAACGCTGTAGCGCCCTGGCAGTGTAGACTCGGATAGCCACGATGGTACGATGAGATGCCTAACCCTGTGCAAAGGAGGAGCCAATATGCAGCAGAGGATAAAGACAGGTATCAAGGGGCTGGACGAGATGCTCTGTGGTGGATTTTTACCCCAGACGGCCAACTTGATCGAGGGAGCCACTGGTACAGGTAAAACTACATTGGGTATGCAGTTCATCTATAATGGCATCACCCTGTACAATGAACCAGGCTTGATTATCACCTTTGAGCAATTCCCACAGCAATACTATCGGGATGCAGCCACCTTCGGCTGGGACTTTAAAAAGCTCGAGCAAGAGGGTAAGCTCAAAGTCATCATGAGAAGCCCTGAAGTGACCAAACTGGATTTGGAGAGAGTGGGAGGCACGATCGAGACCTTGGTGACTGAGATGGGAGCACGGCGTATCCTGATTGATAGCCTATCTCACTTTGAGAGACTGAGCTCCGACCCTGTTGAGCTACGGACTATCGAGTACAGCTTCATCAATGCCCTTAAGCGCGAGGGGCTGACCTGTGTCCTGACCAGGGAAAACCCCGCCCTGTTAGGGGGAACCGAGAGCGATGATGAAAATGTTGCTTTCATTGTTGATTCTTACATCCTCATGAGGTACGTGGAAATCGAAAGCGCCATACATAGGGCACTCCTCGTCCTCAAGCTCCGAGGCAGTGACCATGCCAAGGATATCAGACAGTATGAGATCACGTCCCAAGGCATCGAAGTCCAGGCCAAGTTCAAAGGACAGGAGGGTATCATGAGTGGCAGCCCCCGTCGCATGGCCGAGTCCTTCGTCGAGGCTTTCGTCAAGAGGTGAAGGGTAACGTGACTAGTACTTACGCAGTTCGGAGTAGCTTGACATTGTTAAATTCGCCATTGCAGACCCAAGAGGTGTCATTGCGAGCGAAGCGAAGCAATCTCCAGCACTCTACTTGCCAACCACCTTGGAGATTGCTTCGTCGCTCCGCTCCTCGCAATGACAACAGTTGAATCTAACAATGTCAAGGTAGAAGCCCAACCGCGTTGGGCGTTGACGGGTCAGCAAGGGGCATGACGGTCAACATGATTGGCCTCCTAACCCAATCTTGGGACAACTGCGTGAGTACTGGTGATATTGGACGGTCGAGGAGTTGGGGAAACGACCAATCATGACGGGCATCAATCTGGTTCTAATGACCTACTCGTGGGTAATCATCGCCATAATCCTCTTTTTCCTCTTCCTGATAGCTAGATTCTATGAGAGGAAAGCCCATCAGAAGTCTCACTATCAACTTTTCCTCCTCCCCCTGGTCCTGTTTCTGCTTGGTACACTCAGATACGATTTTTTATTCGCTGGCAACTTTGTGGGAGACTTGCTTGGAGATACCCTATTCTTTGCCGGAGGAGTGGCTACTACCATTCTCGGTTATCACCTCTTGAACTTGATGACAGGGGGCCGGGCTTGAACATCGTAGCTGCTGTGTTGGGCTCTGCGGGTTTGATGTCCGGTATCTACATCACCTTGATTATGGCCAGGCTCAGTCAGAAGCTGGGAGCGGTAACCAAGATGCGAGGTTACTATCGGGGATTTTACGTTAGTGCCATATTCTTGTTGGTGTCACTGATAGCCTATTTTCTGAAAACCAGCGTGCTGCTGGCCTCCGAGCAGGCGCCGACCTTGCTGAATAACGATTTTTTCTATCTACTCACTTACTATCTGCCATTGGCTATAGGTACAAGCATCAGCCTGGCTATCACCCTTCGCTATTGGGATTGGCTATTTAAGGAATAGAGCGGATATGAGCCAACCGGCACCAGTGTCCAGCAATTCAAGCGACATGGTCGAACGGAAACCGTCGCGCGACGAGAAACTCTCTGCCCTTAATGCTATTGCTGCCATGGTGAATCGCTCCACCGATCTGAGTGAGATCTTGAATAACGCCCTGGTCACAGTGCTAAAAGTGACAGAAACGGATGCGGGGGGTATTTTCGTGCTGGATGAAGAGAAGAAGGCATTGCGTCCCGTTGCCCATAGTGGTCTTTCACTGGAATTTACCCAGCGGATCAGGGAATCGCAAAGCGACCAGGGCGGCCCATTCGGACGAGTGGTTCAAAAAGGGGGTCCTATTGTAGTCGAGGACATTGCCAGGGAACCCGGACTCAGTGATTTAGCGGGTGAGGAACACCGGGCTCTCGCCGGGGTACCTCTCAGCCTGAGGGAAGCATTGTTTGGTATGATGATCGTGACCAGCCACTCTCCTCGCCGGTTCACCTCTGAAGATGTGACGTTCCTCACCTGCGTCAGCAATCAAATAGGGACAGCCTTTGAGAAGATTCGGTTGTACCAGGAAGCCGAGCACCGTGCTGAAGAAGCGACCATCCTCCATGATATTAGTATAGCCACGGCCTCTACTCTGGATTTAAATGAGGCGCTAGAACTTATCTATGAACAGGTGGGGAGAATAATGAAAATCTCCACTTTTTTTATCGTTCTTTACGATGAGCAGAAGGAAGAATTGAACTTTGACCTGTTTGTTGACAAGGGAGAGCGTCTTGAGAGATTTAGCGTACCACTTAAAGAAGGTGGCCTGGCGGGCTGGATCGTTCGCTCGCGGCAACCCCTATTGATCCATAACCTCGAGGAAGAGAAGGATAATCTCCTGGCCGAAGCCATGGTGGCCGGTGAAGGACACAGCAAGTCCTGGCTGGGAGTGCCCCTTATGGTCAAGGATTATGTAATTGGCGCCATCTCCGTGCAAAGCTATCAGCCTCACGCCTTCGATGAAGGGCATAAGCGCCTCTTGGCTGCCATTGCCTCTCAAGCTGCTCTGGTTATTGAGAACGCCCGTCTCTACGCTCAGACCCAACAGAGAGTGAAGGAGCTTTCAAGTCTCTTTCAAGCCAGCGTCGCCACGTCATCCAGCCTGGAAGTCGAGGAAGTGTTGCACAACCTGGCCAAGCGGGTGGCCCGGGTCGTTGATGCCACCAGCGTCTATATTTCGGATTGGAACCCAGAAACCCAGACAGCTACTATCCTGGCGCACTATACTGGACCTGAGGCTACAAGGCGGGAGCGAATCTCCCGCTCCGGCGTGACCTATTCCATATCGGATTGCCACATTACCATCGGAGTGCTACGCACCCGCCAACCGCTGAGCATCAGCGTCAGTGACCCTTACACGGGTGAGGGTGACAAGGCACGCCTGTCGGAATTGGGTGGGAAAACGTCTCTGATAGTACCCTTGATGGCAAGGGGTAGAGTCATCGGTTTTGTTGATCTGGTAGAAAGTCGCTGGGAGCGACAGTTCGACCACAGGGAGACTCGTTTATGCCAAACCATAGCCAACCAAGCGGCTATTGCTGTTGAGAACGCCTGGCTGTACGAAGACGAACGGAAAAGGGTAGCCCAACTCAAAGCCATTGGCGAAGTAGGGCAGCAAATCGCCTCGACGCTGGACCTGGATGAGCTGTTGCATCGGGTGGTTGATTCCCTGGTTGACGTTTTCGCTTATTACTATGCCAATATTCTTTTGATAGACGCTGATGCAGGAGAGATTGTCCTCCGAGCCAGTGCTGGCCACACCGGTCGGATATACGAGGGGATCCGGCTCAAGATCGGCCAGCAGGGGATCACGGGCTGGGTGGCTCAGGCTGGTGAGCCCTCACTGGTCAACGATGTAACTAAGGACCCTCGCTATTATTTGGTGGAAGAGCTAAAAGACGCGAGATCAGAGTTGGCTGTCCCTATCAAGGCCAAGGGAAAGGTCATAGGCGTGCTAGATGTACAAAGCACCCAATTCAATGCTTTTGATGAAAACGATCTCTTCACCCTCTCGACTCTGGCCGATCAAGTCTCTATAGCCATTGAGAACGCCCAACTGTACAAGCAAACACAGTATCGCCTGTCCGAGGTCTTTACTCTTTACACCCTGGCCAAGCAGGTGACCAGCAGCCTTGAGTTGAATATTGTGCTGGATTCCATCGTCAATGTGCTAAAGCTGTCCATCAACTGCCGCGCTTGCTCCCTATTTCTCCTGGATGAGGAGAGCCAGATGCTGGAGATCAAAGCCGCTGTCGGAATCAAACCCAAGTGGCGGAGAGAAGTCAGGCTCAAAATGGGTGAGGGCATTGCTGGCAAGGCAGCGGCAGAGGCGAAGTCCTTCTATATCCCTGATGCCCGCCAGGATCCGACCTTCGTACCTTTTGACCCGGCTGTGCGCTCCCTGCTGGTAGTGCCCATGATCAGCAAAGACAAGGTCATCGGCGCCCTTTGCATAGATGACGACAAGCCAGACGCCTTCAGATCCGATGACGGGCGACTTTTGACCATCGCTGCCGCGCAGGCGGCCGTAGCCATAGAGAATGCCCAGCTCTACGAGAGTTCGAAGAAGAGAGCAGAAGAACTGGCGAAAGCTTACGATGAACTCCAGGCTCTCGACCGACTGCAGCGAGAATTCGTGCAAAATGTGTCCCACGAGCTGCGCACTCCGTTGACCTTCATCAAAGGTTACGTGGAGCTGATGTTAGAGGAGGCGATGGGCAAACTCGGTGACCCACAACGGAATGGTCTGCAGATTGTAGCTCAGCGCACAGACGCCATGACGCGTCTCATCAACAACCTCCTCTCCTTGCAACAAGTTGAAATGGAGTCTCTAAGACTCACTCGTGTGTCTCTGGCTGAAGTGGCAGCGACGGTTTTAGAGAGCGCAGAGGCAACAGCTACCAAAGCCGGCATTGTTTTGGAGGCGGAGATACCAGAGACTTTGCCTCCCGTGTGGGCTGACCGCAATTGCCTTGAGCAGGTTTTCGATAATCTCCTGGGCAATGCCATCAAATTCAGCCCCGATGGGGGTAAAATCACCGTGTGTATCAGGGAGGAGGGCGAATATCTGCGTGTAGCAGTCTCTGACATGGGCATTGGCATCCCCAATGACCAGTTGGAGAGGATTTTTGAACGTTTCTATCAGGTCAATGGTTCCCCTACTCGACGTTTCGGCGGCACCGGCCTGGGGCTAGCTCTGGTCAAGAAGGCCATTGAAGCCCACGGGGGAGAAGTATGGGCCGAGAGCCAGGAGGGACAGGGCAGTACTTTCTTTTTCACCCTGCCTATCCTGAGAGATGAAGAGAGGGCAGAGGGAATTGAGGAAGCATCGTGGCTATCGCGGCCTTCGCTGAACCGATAGGAGATGCTTCTTGAGTGATTTCTACAGTCGTAATTGCAAATGTCGGATTTGAATGAGTATAGGACCTCACTGAAGATCAAACGAAGAAAAAGCTTGCGTGAGACTTTACAAAATCTGCCCAAGGTAGACTTGCATCGGCATCTGGAAGGCTCTCTCCGCCTCTCTACTCTGGCTGAAATCGCCCGTGAACACGGTGTATACCTGCCCAGTTACGACATTGAAGAGTTACGACCTTACGTTCAGGTAACCACCGATGAGGCGCCAGATTTTCATGCTTTCTTGGAAAAGTTCAATTTCCTAGCTCGTTTCTACTCCAAGCTGGACTGCATTGACCGCATCTCTTACGAGGCTGTGGCCGACGCTGCTCAGGATAATGTCAAGTACCTAGAACTCCGTTTCAATCCGGTCACCTTTGCTTTGAGTCAGGGCTTTTTGTTCGAGGAAGTGATGGAACGGGTTATCAGCGCCGTGAAAAAGGCCGAGCAAGATTTCGACATCACAGTAAAGCTGTTGACTACCATCCGCCGGGATTACGACCAAGACACCGCCAGCCGTATCGTTGACATGGCCATCCACTACGCCGATCAGAGCATCGTCGGGCTGGATCTAGCTGGTGACGAGGTCCACTACTCAGCCCGGCCTTTCGCTGAACTTTTCAATGAAGCCAAAGAGGCGGGATTGGGCATCACCGTTCACGCTGGCGAGGCCACGGGGGCCGAGAGCGTGCGCACAGCCATACAGCTCCTGAGGGCAGACCGAATCGGCCACGGTGTAAGGGCCAGTGAGGACCTGGCGGTTATGGACCTGGTGCGGGAAAGAGGGATCACCTTAGAGATGTGTCCCACCAGCAACATCCAGACAGCAGCGGTCAAGGCCATCACCAAGCACCCGCTGCGCGCTTTTCATAAGATAGGTCTGCCTGTGACCATCAACACCGACGATCCCAGCGTCAGCAATACCACCCTGACCGATGAATATATGGTCGCTGTGCGCGGCATCGGCGTCACTGTGTCAGAGATCAAGCAGATGATCCTGACCGGCGTCCGCGCGGCCTTTTTACCCCCGTCAGAGAAGGAACGGCTGGAAGCATTGTTTACAGAAGCTCTAAGTAACTCCAAAGAGGGCCTGGCGGAGGCGTAGGAGCCTCCGTTGCCGAGGTTATGGAACAAGCACTTAGAGCCTATCCGAACAGTGTTCGTAGTGGTGGCTTGACCACTGTTGCGGTACAGGAGCCACTTTGAGAGCGACTGAAGTGTTACTACGGATTTTTCGGATAGGCATTTAAAGGGTATGCCGACCATCTCAATGAAGAGAGGAGAAATAAATGATCGAAATCCGCATTCACGGTCGGGGCGGTCAAGGAGCGGTCGTGGCCTCAGAGATGCTGGCCAAGGCCGTTTTCCATGAAGGCAAGTACGTCCAATCCTTCCCAGCCTTTGGGGTAGAGCGACGGGGCGCCCCGGTGATGGCCTTCACCCGCATTGACGAGAAGCCCATCCGCATCCGCACCCAAATCTACGAACCCAACCACATCATGGTCCTCGACCCCACTTTGCTGGAGGTGGTAGACGTCACGGCTGGCCTAAAAGAAGATGGCTGGATTCTCATCAACAGCGTGGACCCTCCTGGGTCTTTTGATTTCCCAGACAAGTATCGGGTGGCCACCGTTGATGCCAATACTATCGCTTTCAAGTACCGTCTGGGACCCCGTAACGCGCCCATCGTCAACACGGCCATTCTGGGAGCTTTCTCCCGCGTCACGGGCATTGTGCAATTGGAATCGGTGATAGAGGCCGTGCGGACATCGGTGCCCATTAAGCCTGATGACAATGTGGCCGCTGTCAAAGAGGCTTACGAATTGGTAACAAGTTGATCTCGTATCGTAGCGAGACACAATCCCAATGAAGGGAGCTATAGACTTTATGGAAGAAGAAGCAAAAATCATCATCTTCAAAAGCGAAGCCGAGATGCCTCCCATGGCTGCTACGCTGGCCACCACCCTTTACAACAAGACAGGCTCCTGGCGCTATATGCGCCCTTTGTATGTGGATAAGACACCACCCTGCAACGACGCCTGCCCAGCCGGTGAGGATATCGTCGGCTACCTGGGCTTGATCCGCCAAGGGCGCTACCGCGAAGGTTGGGAGCTTATCATGCAGGAGAACCCCTTCCCCGGCGTCTGCGGGCGGGTATGCCCACACCCCTGCGAAAGCCAGTGCAACCGCATCGAGTTGGGAGGAGCTATCGCCATCCACGTTCAGGAACGCTTCCTGGCCGATTGGGCGTATGAGAGGGGGTTGAGGGATCTGAAGGGGCTGAAGGGCATCCCATCAGACCCCTTAGACCCATCAGTCCCCTCTGTAGCCATCATCGGTTCTGGGCCGGCTGGCCTTTCGTGTGCCTATCAGTTGGCTCGCAAGGGCTACCCTGTCACCGTCTTTGAGGCCCAGGACAAGCCGGGCGGTATGATGCGCCTCATTCCCGAATACCGTCTGCCCCGCGAGATCCTCGGTTACGAGATTGCGGCTATCGAGTCCCTGGGCGTAGAGATCAGGACTGGCGTCCGGTTGGGCAAGGACCTCTCGCTGGATGACCTCAAGGATTACAAAGCTATATTGCTGGCTGTGGGCCAGAGTGTGAGCCGGAAGCTAGGAGTATCGGGCGAAGAGGCCACAGGCGTCCTCCACGGCATCGAATTCCTGCGCCGGCTGGACCAGGGTGAGAAACCGTCGCTGGGTTCCAAGGTAGCCGTCATCGGCGGCGGCAACACAGCTATGGACGCCGGCCGCTCGGCCCGTCGGCTGGGGGCCGAGGTGTCCATCCTCTATCGCCGTTCGCGCCACGAGATGCCGGCCAGCGACGAGGAAATCGAAGAGGCCCTGGAAGAAGGCATCCAAATCGAATACCTGGTAGCGCCGGTGGAGGTGTTGACAAAGAAGGGCCAGGTCAGCGGCCTGAAGTGCACCAGGATGCAGCTAGGCGAACCCGACGAAAGCGGGCGGCGGCGGCCAGTGCCTGTTTCGGGCTCTGAGTATACCATCAAGGTAGACACTGTCATCCCCGCCCTGGGGCAGGTAGCTGACCTGTCTTTCCTGGAGAAGGACATCAAGACGGAGAGAGAGTACATTGTCGTTGACGACAGCGGGGCTACCACGCGTCTGCCCATCTTCGCCGGGGGCGACGTGGCCACAGGCTATGGCACTGTGACCCACGCCGTAGGCTCCGGCAAGCGAGCTGCCCTGGCCATTGACCATCTGCTGCGGGGTGAGACGTTGGAGGGCTTTCCGCCTTTGGACCGCAACGTGCACGCCGTCCCCAGGGACATGGCCGCCATCGTGGTGAGTTTTGGAGACCTGAACCTGGTCTACTTCGAGGAGGAACCCCGCCCCAGGCAAGCACAGGCTCCTGCCAAAGAGCGGGTGAAGGACTTTACTGAAGTTAACCGGGGCTTTGACGAGGAGATAGCCATAGCCGAGGCTGCCCGCTGTTTCAGTTGCGGCACCTGCAACCAGTGTGACAACTGCCTCATTTTCTGTCCCGACTTGGCCGTGCTGCGCGATGGCGAGAAGCCCTACGTCTTCAATTACGACTACTGTAAGGGATGTGGCATCTGCTTCACCGAATGTCCACGGCGGGCCATATCCTTTGAGGAGGAGATAAAGTGGAAAAAGTAGTGACAGGCAACTACGCTGCCTCCTGGGGAGCCAGGCTGTCCCGGGTACAGGTCATCGCCGCTTATCCCATCACTCCCCAGACTTCTATCATCGAGTTGCTGGCCAACTTTTGCGCCGATGGTGAGCTAGATGCCCGTTTTATCAAGGTAGAATCGGAGCACTCGGCCATGGCTGCCTGCATAGGGGCCTCGGCCACGGGAGCGCGGGCCTTCACCGCTACCTCGGGCCAAGGGCTCCTGCTGATGCACGAACTGATCCACTGGGCGGCCGGGGCACGGCTGCCCATCGTCATGGGCGTTGTGAACCGCGCTGTGGGCCCTGGCTGGAACGTATGGACCGACCAGAACGATACTCTCTCTCAGCGGGACACCGGCTGGCTGCAATACTACTGCGAGGCCAACCAGGAGGTGCTGGACACCGTCATCCAGGCCTACAAGGTAGCCGAGCGCGTCCTCTTGCCAGTCATGGTCATCCTTGACGCCTTCGTGCTCTCCCATACCTCCGAAGCGGTGGACATTCCCGACCAGGACAAGGTGGATGGCTTCCTGCCGCCCTACCGCCCTGAGTTGAAGCTGGACATCAACGACCCTCACGCCTTTGGACCCATCGTAACCCCCGAGCACTACATGGAGATGCGCTACAAGATGCAGAAAGCTATGGAAGAGGCGGTGTCCGTAGTCCAGGAGGTGGATGAGGAGTTCGGGGAGGTCTTTGGGCGGCACTATGGCCTGGTGGAGCCCTACCGTCTGGAAGGCGCTGACGTGGCTCTGGTCACCTCGGCCACAATCACCAGCACCACGCGTGAGGTCGTAGATGAACTGCGGGAGCAAGGGGTGAAAGTGGGGCTGCTCAAAGTGCGCCTGTTCCGCCCCTTCCCGGCCGAGGCTGTGCGCCAGGCTCTGGCTGACATTCCCAAAGTAGCCGTTATAGATCGCAACATCTCCTTTGGTCACGGTGGCATTTTTGCCCAGGAGGTCAAGTCAGCCTTCTACAACCCTTCGACAAGCCGCCGTGGTGAGCCCTTCGACAAGCTCAGGACAGGCTTTGTCGAACCATCAGGACACCGCATAGATGGAGCGCACCGGCCACCGATTTTTGGCTTCATCGCTGGCCTGGGAGGGCGTGACGTCACGCCTGAGTCCATCAAGGAGGTCATCAACGCCGCCCTGGGCAACGACGCCCCGCCGGAGGAGATCTTGTGGATAGGAGTGAAGAAATGAATCATTGGAATGTCATTGCGAGCCGAAGCCCTGACCCTGAACCATGCCCTGAGCGTAGCCGAAGGGGAAGTGAAGGGGAAGGGGCAGCGAAGCAATCTCGGACGATTCCGAGCGTAAAGAATTTTGTGATCCCTGAGGAGGAACTGACGTATTCGGGCAGTGTATCCTGTCCAGGCTGTGGAGCGCCTCTGGCTATGCGCTACGCATTGAAGGCTTTAGGCGAAAAGACCATCGTGGTGATCCCTGCCTGTTGCTGGTCCATCATCGCCGGGCCTTTCCCTTACTCGTCGTTGAAAGTGCCCATCTACCACACTGCCTTCGAGACGGCTGCTTCCCTCTCTTCGGGGGTACGGGCGGCTCTGGATGTGCAGGGCGACACCGAGACCACGGTGCTGGCCTGGGCTGGCGATGGGGGGACCTTCGACATCGGCTTTCAGGCCCTCTCCGGCGCAGTGGAGCGCAACGATGATTTCATCTACACTTGCTACGACAATGAAGCCTACATGAACACCGGCATCCAACGCAGTTCGGCTACGCCCTGGATGGCCTGGACAACCACCACCCCTGTGGAACACCCCAAGGACGAACCCAAGAAGGACATGGTGGCCATTATGGCCGCCCACAGGATCCCCTACACGGCCACGGCCACCCTGGCCTATCCTGAGGATTTCATC
>Ga0129297_10001760_pt1 | contig 11055 bp, 6 predicted proteins | sample I18A1metaG_FD_94708 | JGI IMG/M metagenome (GOLD analysis project Ga0129297, IMG submission 94708) | Lake sediment bacterial and archeal communities from Gulf of Boni, Indonesia to study Microbial Dark Matter (Phase II) - ​I18A1 metaG | ecosystem: Environmental > Aquatic > Freshwater > Lake >... | reverse complement strand
GGGTCCCCCTTCCGCTACGGGGGCTTCGGGGCGGCATCCATCCCGCCCAATGTATAATGCCGCTCCAAACATTGCCCTCGCCTCATCCCCCGGGGGCCGATCAGCCGCGTCGCCGTGAGTTGACAGATAGTTCGTCGCATCCATATAATTCAACCCAGGAGCAAGGAAAAAGTGAGCGCCGGCAGATGACCAGAAAAGTTTTCGCATCATGCTGCCTGCTTTTGTTCCTCGCTAGCGCGGCACTCCTGGCCGCCCCGATCCGGCTCCGCGTCACAGCAGAGCAAGCGAATGTCCGGGAGAAACCCGACATCACGAGCGCCATCCTCCTCCAAGTGCCCGAGGGAACTCTGCTCGAGGCGGAAACAAAACAGGGAGAATGGTTTGCTGTCAGGATCGCCGCAGAAACGGGCGGCCTTCTCTCGGGGTATGTTCATGAAAGCCTGGTCATGGCCCTGCCGGCCGAGGAGGAAAAAGAGGAAATCAAACAAATCCCGGTGGAAAAAACCGTTGAGCCGCAAACCCGGGAGCCTATAGCCGTCCCAGAGCAACCTCGGGCGCCAAGGACTCCTCCAGCCGAAAAGCCCAGGATAGAGGGTCTCTATTTTTCTCTGTGGTTCGGCGGTAGATACGCCTCAGTGGGCGACCTGAATACCGGAGCCAGGGGAATGGCTCAAACCTATGAGGACGCGCTTGGCGTCACTGGAGAAGGGACAGTCGGTTCGCTCCATCTGGGTTATGTCTACGGAATAGAAATGTGGCTCCCGCTCTCTTCCCGTTTTTTCTTCTCTTTCGGAGGGGAATATTACTCGGCCGAGAAACCAAGCTCAGTCTCATTTGCCACAGGAGAATCTCAAGACCTCTACGTGACTGAGCCCCGGTTTTGGGCCGTGCCCATAAGCGTCTCTCTCGTGGCCTATCCTTTATCTTACGTTTATATAAAGGCGGGGCTCGATTACACTTTTGCGAACTGCCATTACCTTTACCGCTTTGAAAAGCCGGATTCCTGGGAGGAATGGGCTGGTCATGCAAGCTCGAGCGGCCTAGGATATCCGGTTGCCCTCGGGGTTGAGTGGGAACCTATTTCTCATGTGTCATTTCTCGCCGAGGCCCGCTACCGCCATCTTCACATCGGGGTACTGGACGGAGAGAACAATTATCGGCAATCGGACGGCGCTACCGCGAGCGAAGAGGGAAACCTGTATTTTTATGAGATCTCATCGACCGGCGGAGACGCGATTCCACTTGTGTTTGTCCGGGAGAAAGAGCCTGCCGGGGCCGAGTTTTTAAACCCTCGCAACGCCGTGCTGGGCCTCTCCGGACTGAGCCTGCGCGCGGGCATCAAAATCGCATTTTAGGTTGGAAGCATTTCCCGCCACGTTTTTCAATGGGGCTCGGGAGATGTGATTCGAAGTCACGCTGCGATTTCCCCAGCGAGGAAATCTTGCTCGATTCGCTCCTCGCTCTCCTCTTCGAGGAACCGTGCCCGCTCGTCGCTCATACGGACTTCTCACCACATCTCCCTCGCCTTCTCCGCCGGTCACATTAGGGTAGCCTCCCGGGCCCTGTTCAATCACACAAAGGGAGATACCGACTTTCAGGTTTTTCGCAATAAGGCGATGTGGTGGGCGTGGATTCCTCTAAACAGAGGGATGATGCGGACAACCTCAAACCCGGCTTCGCCAATTTCTCGGATGAATTCCCGCCGTGAAATCATCTTAATCCTTGTCTTGCTTCTCTTGAACATCCTCCGCAGCTTCCGTTGAACCCGGTGGAAAGCATTGGCCTGGTAGAAGGAAACGATGAGCCCTCCGGACGAGGCGCGGGCGAATTCCCGAAGGACGCTCAGCCGGTCTGCTGAAGAGTGAAGATGGTGGAAAAAGCGCATCGACAGGACGAGCGGGAAGGCGCCGGCCCGGAAAGGCAACCCCGCTGTCATATCCGTTACGATTCCCATTGGAACAATATATTTAGTTCCCTTTTGGAGGGCGCTCTCGACCATGGCCAGGGAGAGATCGCAGTTCACTGGCTGAAAGCCCCTCTCGATTAGCACGGCCGAGAACCGTCCGTAGCCGCAGGGCGCGTCGAGCGCACGGCCGCCGCGCGGCGACGCCGGGAATATCTCCGTGGCCTGGAGCAGCAGTCTTTTGAGAATGCTCACTTCCCGGCGATGGACGATCCTCTGGTCGATCCCGCGGTAGCGGCGCCGCTCGTAATCAGCAACCTCCTGCCTTCGAAACGGCTCCTTAACGGAAAAAAACATACTGGGGCGTCTCCTCGATCCTTATCGCGTCAGGAGGGATCTTCCGTTCTCTTCCGTCCCTTCCCAGGATATATTTCGGCGTTCGGGAAAAATGATGGTCCACAGCCCCCTTCCTCGTCCAGCAGACGGCAAACTCCTCTTCTCCCTTGCGAAAGTGGAAGATTTCAGCCTTCGCATCTGGCACTTTGCAAATGAACCGGCTTCCCTCGAGAACCCGGACCATGGCCGCCAGGGCAAAGTAGCTCGGCCGTTTCCGCCAGGGCATATCACGACTATCGATAAGCCCGTAGCCGGGCGCGACAAGCTGCCACCAATAGATTCTCTCGACGAGGCCGGTGGCAAGACAGATGATAAAATAGCGAACAAGGTAGTTGGCCTGGTCTTCCTCAGTCACGCAAGGCCTCCCGGCTGCCGGCGAAAATTCCCCCGTCCCCCTGAGGGACCAGTTCATTTCCGTGATCCAGCAATCTTTGCCTTCGCCGGCCAAGCCGTCCACAACGGCTTTGAGCAAGGCGAGCTTCTTGGCGGCTGTCCAGCCGTATTGGGCATTCTCTGGCGCGCCGGTTCGGTCAACGTAAAGCAGGGAACTCACCTTGTCAAAAGCAACGGCTTTGAGCACACGGGGATAGAGATGGAACTCAAAGTCGATCACTGCCGGGCCGACAAGCCCCACTCCATATTTGTTGGCCAGTGGGACTGCCGGCAGGGCCAGGTCGACGTATTCCTTGTGGTCCCAGACCCCCCACTTGGTCCGGTTCCAGGAATGACCGATCTCAAAAAAAGAACAGAACGGAGAAAAACACGAAAAAGCCTCCTCAAGAAAAATTCTCCATGACGCCGGGTCGCGGACATCCTCGCGGCACTGGAGCAAGGCCGCCACGATATCGATGTCGGCGCGCCGAAGAACCCGGCAGAAGGCCTCGTATCGGGAGAGATTGCCCCTCTCCCATGAGGGAAGTCTGACCAGCGTCTGCCGTATTCCTGCGGCCTTGAGGCACTCGACGACATCTTCGCTCTTCTCTCCCGCCGGGGAGACCGACACGGCAAAAGGAGCAGCCAGGTCAACGGGCTTTTGATAAAGTGACCGCCTATAATTCCGGTATCTCCACAGGACAGGCGCGGCTACGGCCAAGTTGGAGAATACAAGCTCAACGTAGCTTCCGGCATGCTTCAGATGATGACAAAAGCGTTCGCGGCGGGGAGCGACATTGTGTGGCTGGTCGGCCGGCTCGTTCCACTCAAAAGGGAATCTCATCCTACTGAACTCCGAGCTTCCGGGCGAGTTGTCTCAGTCGCAGCGCTCTTTTCAAGCTCACGTACCCTGCATAAACGGCCTTGTTAATTTTATACCAGAACCAGAGGAACTGGCCCGGCGGGGTTGCTCCAAAATAATGCTGGAGGAACAACTTCTGCGAGGAAGCGGGCACACCCAGGCGAATGAGATTCTTGGCTCGTGTCAACCTGGAGATCTTTCTCCTCAAACGAACCCTATTGGTGTCAAGAAGGTAGAACACAAAATTATTCTGTTCATCTTTTTTCACCAAAATATTCCCGTCCGAAAGGTCGCGATGGAGGATGCCCGCATCATGGCAGGCCGAAAGCTGCCGCGCCAACGATAACAGAAGAGAATCCAAATCAGGTCCAGAGTAACGGCGGAAAAGCGTCCGGATTTCCTCGGCGCCCTCAATTCTCTCGGAAAGGAAAAAACTCCTACCGACAAAACCAGACTTTCTTTTTTCAAAATAGGCCACGGGCAAGGCGGTTCCAAGCTCTCGTTGCCTCAAGGCCAGAGCGCCGCGCCAGGCTCGGGCCGCCTTGGAAGGCAGCAGAGGGCTTTTGAGCTTGGTCACGCCCCGGGAAGAATATTCTTTAACGACAATATCTTTGACCTGGCCGCTAGAAAACGCAAAACGGAAGACTCCCAGCCGGTTCCTTTTATCGGCCAGAATCTCAGCGCTGGGATCAGTCCAGAGCTCTTCAGCCCGGCCAAGGGCCTGCCGGAAAAGAGGGTCATCATAGGACGCCTGGATCATGCCTTCATATCCTCCAAAAGCGAGCGGACGTTCGCCTTCCGCATTTTCGAGCTCATTCTTAAAACGGTCATTCATCGCGATTCCTAGGACTCACCCGAAAAATGTCTTTCCAGCATTCCCTTTAAAGCTTCGCCTAGGGCGCGGGGATTATGTTTATCCCAGACAAGCTCAAATCCCCGGGCGGCAATCTCCTCCCTCAATCCGGGCTGGCTTCTCAACCCTAGGATTGACTCAGCCAGAGAAGCCGGATTCCCGTTTTCACAAAGAAAAATATTCTTCCGGTGAGAAAAGAGTTCTTCGACGGCCGGCGTGCGGGATGTGATCACCGGCTTACGCAAGGCCATTGACTGGAAGACTTTATGAGGAATGACCCGGCTGGCTTTTTCTGTCGCGCCAAAGATCCCCAGGCAAATATCCGCTTCTCGAGCCACCTTCTCAGCTAGCCCTGTTTGGTCGACCCAATTGTCAAAGCAGACATTGGCCAGCCCAAACTCCAAAGCCAGCCGTTGGGCCAGCGGAAAAGTCTGGCCCCGGCCGATGAATTGAAAACGGATCGTCCTGTCTTCCTTCAAGACCTGCTGGGCCGCCCGGATAATGACATCGACCCCATGAAGGGGAAGAAAAGAGCCAAAAAAAAGAACCGTGAATGGCTTTTCCCCCGAAGGAGAAAGTGCCCGGCTGCGAGCTAAGTTTTTGCTGAAAATTCTGTCGTCGAATCCTACGGAAAGGACCTCGATATTTCGCTCGTCCTGACCGAACCGGCGGCAATAATAGTCTTTGTGGGCCTGCGTATCTGCAAGGACGAGGTGGGAAAGCTTCATCGACCAGCGGTCGATCACGGTGTTCCACCACGCGGCCGCCGACCCTTCCGAAATGACCTGCCTATCCAAGATTTTCGTCTCGTACCGCGAAGCCAAAGGGTCGAAGATGAGCTGATTTGAAGACAGCCGGGACAGGAATCGCGCCAGGGGAATATCCTTGTGGCAAAATTCGGGGACAAAAAGAAATGAACGGCCGACCGCAGGTCTTCTGGAACACGAGAGCCAGCGGAAAAAAAGGAGCGGATACCGGGCCCAGAATCGTCCACCGGGGCTCGCCCGGCACTCGGAAACTGCGACACCGTTTGCTTCAAGCCCGCGCCGGATAATGGCATTACGAGGATAGGCCGCGTCATAGCCGCCGAAGAAGCAAACGTCCATCTTCCTCGGACAGATTAAATCACAAATCAAACCCCATTTCCACATCAGCCCGTGCACCGCGGTGGACCGCATCGGCTCTCCCGACGGCCCTCTGGCCAGGCTGATGGAATATGGGAAGCAGCAAAACGTTAGGAGGGTGAAGGCAAGAATTCGAGTGGTACTTTATATAGGGCGGGATGGATGCCGGCCCGAAGCCCCCAGGGAAGAGGCGAGGGTATTGGGCGAGGAAGCCCGTCGAAGACTGAGCGGGCACGGTTTCTCGACCGAAGGGAGAGAAGAGCGAAGGATGAGTCGGAGCGAGTTTCCTCGCTGGGGAAACGAGCGGGCTGACGAGCCCAAACCCGAGCCTCGACGGGGAGAACCGACGGGACTGGTTCCCCGGGGGCCGGGGGCAGGGTTCGGCATCCATCCCGCCCAGAGGAGGCAACCTCCATTACCAAGTTGACATAAATAACTGCGTAATACCCCCCTCACATTTTGCGACTTTCTGGAATCAGTTTGAAATTTTAGCCTGGAATAAGTATAGATAAAAAAGGAGCATGGCCAATGAAAAAATTAAGACTACAGATTAGGACACATTTATGCCGATTCATCTTTTTTAACGCTTTATTTATTCTTTTCCTCACCTCCTGCACCACCTCTCCTTCCAAAATCAGACAGATCGAAAATTTCGGCAACAATTGGAAATTCCATCTGGGAGATGTCGCCAACGGTCAGGAACCAGGATTCAACGATTCCCAATGGCGCGTGCTCGATCTGCCGCATGACTGGAGTATAGAGGGCGAATTCAGCCAGGATCATCCCGCCACGCCGGCAGGCGGCGCGCTGCCGGGCGGCAAGGCCTGGTATCGAAAAACATTTACCGTGCCAGAATCGCATCAGGGCAAATTGGTATTTATCGATTTCGATGGCGTCTACCGCAATAGCGAGGTCTGGATTAACGGCCATGACCTTGGCCAGCGTCCGTATGGTTATAGCTCATTTCGCTATGAGCTGACACCGTTTCTGAAATTTGGGGACGAAAAAAATCTCTTGGCAGTCCGGGTAGATAATTCGCAACAACCCAATTCACGCTGGTATTCTGGTTCGGGAATTTACCGGAATTTGTGGCTGGTGACGACTGAAAAAATTTTTGTGGATCATTGGGGGACTTTTATCACGACACCAAAAGCATCTCAGCAATCAGCTCAGGTATCAGTGCAAACTCAAGTACGAAATGCTACTTTACATGATCAACCGATAACGCTGAAGACAATTATCTATGATGCGGCGGGGAAAAAGGTCACCGCAGTGGCCGGTCATAGCGTGATCGCTAAAAATTCTGTTGCTGAAATTTGCCAGAAAATGGTTGTCAAAAACCCAACTCTGTGGTCGCTGGAAAATCCGTATCTTTACAGAGCTGTTTCACAGGTGATATCCAAGGATAGGACATGCGATGATTATGAGACAACTTTTGGCATCCGCCACTTTGCTTTCGATAGCGCAAAAGGTTTTTCTCTCAACGGCCAACCGACCAAGATTCTCGGCGTCTGCAATCACCACGATCTGGGTTGTTTGGGTACTGCCATAAATACTCGGGCCTTGGAACGTCAGCTTGAAATATTGAAAGCTATGGGCTGTAATGGAATTCGGACGTCCCATAACCCGCCAGCTCCGGAATTGTTGGACTTGTGCGACCGAATGGGCTTCATTGTGCTGGATGAAGCTTTCGATATGTGGGCTAAGAAGAAGACCGACTGCGACTATGCACTGAATTGGGAGGCATGGCATCGGCGAGACCTGGAGGACATGGTGCTGCGTGACCGCAACCATCCGAGTGTATTCATCTGGAGCATCGGGAACGAGGTTCTCGAACAATGGGACCCGCAGGACAGCAACGGTGTAATAATCGCCAGGGAATTGGCTGATCTGGTCCGGCGTCTGGATGCCACGCGACCCGTTACTGCAGCATGCAATGATCCAGAGCCATCCAATCCGGTCATTAAATCTGGTGCTCTCGATTTGACCGGCTATAATTATAGTCATAGCAAGTTTGCCGATTTTCCGAAGACCTTTCCCGGCCAATGCTTTCTTGCCACCGAAACCACTTCAGCGCTGGCGACGCGGGGTAGTTATGATATGCCATCGGACATGATCCGGCGCTGGCCCGATCGCTGGGACCAGCCCTTTACAACCGGAAATGCCGACTTGACCTGTTCGGCGTACGATAATTGCAGTGCGCCCTGGGGATCGACTCACGAAGAAACCTGGCGCATTGTGAAGAAATATGACTTCCTGTCGGGCCTGTATATCTGGACCGGCTGGGACTATCTGGGCGAGCCGACGCCTTATCCGTGGCCCGCCCGGAGTTCCTATTTCGGCGTCGTCGATCTGGCTGGTTTCCCGAAGGATGCCTATTATATGTATCAGAGTGAATGGACTCAAAAGCCGGTCCTGCACGTGTTTCCTCACTGGAACTGGGATGAAGGAGAGTCGGTCGATGTCTGGGCGTATACCAACTGCGAAGAAGTCGAATTATTCCTGAACGGAAAATCGTTGGGCACCAGGAAAAAAATGAGTGATGATCTGCATTTGACTTGGCGCGTATCCTTTTCTCCCGGAACACTGATGGCCATCGGTCGAAGCGGGGGGAAAGAGATCCTCACCAAAGAAGTCAGGACTGCTGGCGCACCGGCCAGAATCGCCCTCGAGCCGGATCGAAATATTATTCATGCAGACGGAAACGATCTGTCGTTTATTACCGTGAAAGTATTGGATCAAAACGGAACTTTGGTGCCACGGGCAGATAACCTGATCAATTTTGAAATTCAAGGCGAAGGAATTATTGCCGGCGTTGACAACGGCTGCCAGACAAGCCACGAGCCGTTTAAGGCAAAATATCGAAAAGCATTTAATGGGCTTTGTCTGGTGGTTATCCAATCAACTGCTAAAGCTGGTGAAATTACCCTCCAAGCAACATCAGATGGTTTGGAGGGAGACACTGTAAAAATCAGTTGTCAGAAGACTGATTAATTTGTGATATTTGTTGAGTTAAAGGACGAGCTTCGATGAAAATCAGAAGTATCTTTCTATCCGCTTTTATTCTTACCTTTATCGCCTGGGCCTGCTCCACAAAGCAGGCCACCGGACAACGCATTCAAAATGGCATTCAACTTGAAACCCAAACATTGAACCTGAAAGTCCAGTTTTATGCGGCTAATATCGTTCGGGTACTGAAATGGCTGCCTGATAGCTCATCAGCCAAGAAAAGCCTGATCGTCGTTCTAAATGAATTACCCGATTTGAAGATCGACTTTCAGGAAAATAATCAGTCATTGATCATTCGGTCAAGAAAGATGTCGCTGACGATCTCCAAAAAAGACGGCCAAATTGAATACCTCAATCAGGATAATGGAATCATTCTTCAAGAGGCTCAGAAGGCTGTTATCACGCCAGTCGAAATGGAATATGAAATGGCCTACAGCATCCAACAGAGTTTTCGCCTCACGCCGACAGAAGGCATTTATGGTCTGGGCCAGCATCAGGATGGCGCTATGAACTATCGCGCTCGCACCGTGAAATTGGTGCAAGCCAATACCGAAGCAGTGACGCCGTTTCTGATCTCTACTCAGCACTATGGAATTTTGTGGGATAACTGCTCGAAAACTATTTTTGAGGATAATACCAAAGGAACCTCGCTCTGGTCCGAGGTTGCCGATAACATCAATTATTATTTTATCGCTGGAAGAAATATGGATGAGGTAATCGCTGGCTACCGAAAACTCACCGGTCAGGCGCCGATGTATGGGAAGTGGGCGTACGGCTACTGGCAGAGTAAAGAGCATTACGAAAACAGGGCGGAATTATTGAGCGTGGTCCAGGAGTATCGGAAGCGGCAGATTCCCATCGATAATATCATCCAAGATTGGGATTATTGGGACGGCTCAGCCAATTGGGGGCAACTGTTCTTCGACGCAAAAAAGTTTCCCAACCCGAAGGAGATGATCGACCGGATTCACGAGCAGCATTTCCACATCATGATTTCCATCTGGCCGGGGCTGGGACCCAGCACGCCGATCTTCAAAGAGATGGCGCAAAAAGGTTACCTCTTCGACCGGATCGGCTGGGGAGGATTCAAATACTACGACGCTTATAATCCAGAAGCCAATAACCTCTACTGGCAGTACGCAAAAAAAGGATTGTTTTCTCAAGGGATCGATGCCTGGTGGATCGACTCGACCGAGCCGGATATTGTGAATGCGACCACGAAAGACGCCGAAGAATATGAAATGAAAAAGATCGGCAAAAATTTTCTCGGCTCCTGGGCGCGATATCTGAATGCCTATTCGCTGGCCATGACTGAGGCGCTTTATAAAAATCAACGCCATGACACCGATCAAAAGCGGGTTTATATTTTGACCCGCTCGGTTTATGCAGGACAGCAACGCTGCGCGGCGACGACGTGGTCGGGCGATATCGGCGCCAGTTGGGATATTTATAAAAAGCAGATTACGGCTGGCATTAATTTCTGCATGGCTGGAGTTCCTTATTGGACGTTCGACATTGGCGCGTTCGTCATCGGCGCTTATGGGGGCGTCTTTACTCATGGCGGCAAAGACCCAGCTTATCAGGAGCTTTACACCCGCATGTTCCAGTTCGGCGCCTTCTGTCCCATCTTTCGTTCGCACGGCTCGGAAACCCCGCGGGAAATCTGGGAGTTCGGCGAGTTTGTTCCTGTGCTTATTAAATTTGATCAACTCCGCTATCGACTATTGCCGTATATTTATTCCTTAGCCTGGCGAGTGACCAACGATGGCTATACGATCATGCGCGGCCTACCCATGGATTTTAGTGCCGACCAAAAAACTTATACCATCGGCGATCAGTTCATGTTTGGTCCCGCCTTAATGGTCTGTCCTGTAACTGAGTACATGCTCCATCGCCCGCCCGAGCCAAGCGTTGTTATTACGCCAGAACATTTTAAAACCAAGGACGGAAAGCCCGGCCTTTTGGCTCAATACTACAACGATCCTGAACATAAAAATCTCACCCACCAGCAGGTCGAACCCAAAATCGACCATCTCTGGTACACGGGACGCCCGGACTACATGACAGATTCTGCATTCGCGGCTCGATGGCAGGGACAATTAATTCCCACGCAATCCGGAAAGCATCAATTCCATCTCATCAGCTACGACGCCAAGCGCATTTTTCTGGATGGGAAACAATTGCCCATTGTTTATACGAGCGTCGAGCAATATACCGACAGTGTGAATCTGGAAGCTGGTCGGGAATATAATTTTGTCCTCGAAATGGAGAACCGGTCCACGGGCGCGGCGAAAATGCGGCTGAATTGGAAGACGCCAGAAATATTTGCCAGAGAGCAAGAGGTTGAACACCGCCTCCCGGTTCGGTCGGTCTATCTGCCAGCTCAGCATCAATGGATCGACTTCTGGACCGGGGGAAACAATGACCGGTGGTCAAACCATTGTCGCCGATGCGCCCATCGAGAAAATTCCTTTGCTGGTTAAAGTCGGTTCAATTATTCCGATGGGGCCTTTCATTCAGTATTCCGATGAAAAGC
>Ga0129297_10001758_pt1 | contig 11058 bp, 9 predicted proteins | sample I18A1metaG_FD_94708 | JGI IMG/M metagenome (GOLD analysis project Ga0129297, IMG submission 94708) | Lake sediment bacterial and archeal communities from Gulf of Boni, Indonesia to study Microbial Dark Matter (Phase II) - ​I18A1 metaG | ecosystem: Environmental > Aquatic > Freshwater > Lake >... | reverse complement strand
GGGCAGCATGGATACCGGGCCGGCCGTCTCCAGGCCTTGCACCAAATGCGCCCAGGCGTGGTCGAGCTCGCCCGCAGCCACGGACTTTTCCAGTTCGGGCCGCCAGCGCCGGGTGAGGTTCCCGGAGAGGCTCACGGCGGCGTCGTAAGTCACCATCCTGCGAATCGGCAGGCTCCGGGCGGCCTCGAGGGCCACGAACCCGCCATAGCTGTGGGCCACGACGTCGCTGGCGCCGGTCTCGCGGAGCACGGTTGCCAGGTCGGCCACCTCGGTGGCGGCGGAATAGTCGGCCGGCTGGTGCGAGGAACCAGCGCGACCCCGGCGGTTGTAGCAGTGCACCGGCTGCTCCAGCAGCCGGCAAAGTTTTCGGGCAAAGGACCGGTAGAGCGCATCGGTGATAAGTGTCCCGTGCACGACGACGATGCCGGATCCTTTGCCGCGGGCCGCCACGGCGGCGTCTGACGCTGCTGCTCTGCCCGGTGCATGCCCCGCCGGACGGATGGTGTGCAGCTCAAGGTGTCCGTTGCCGTCGTCGGTCCTCACTGTCCATGTCTCCACAACTTCGAGTCTATTCCCGCCACCCGTCCGTCTGGCTGCCGCCCGGGCAGAACCGGGCCGGGACCTTCCCGGACGCAAATCGACGGTAAACTTGGGGATTGTGACTTCCCAAAACACCCCCGCCCCGAACACCGCCGCCGAGCCGCACGACGCCAGCGAACAGACCCGCATCCGCATGGAGAAGCGCGCCAAGCTGATCGAACGCGGCGTCGAGGCATATCCGGTGGGTGTCGAACGCACGCACTCGCTCACGGAAATCCGGGAGAAATACGCCTACCTGCAGGCCTATGAAACCACCGGCGACGCCGTCGGCGTGACCGGCCGGATCGTCTTCATCCGCAATACGGGCAAACTCTGCTTCGCCACCCTCCAGGAGGGCGGCCTGGACGGGAAGGCCGTCCGGCTGCAGGTCATGCTGAGCCTGGCCAACATCGGTGAGGAGGCGCTCGCGGAGTGGAAGTCCCTCGTGGACCTCGGCGACCACGTCTTCATCAAGGGCGAGGTCATCTCCTCACGCCGCGGCGAACTCTCCGTCATGGCGGATTCCTGGACCATGGCCTCGAAGGCGCTGCGCCCGCTGCCCGTGCTGCACGCCGGGCTGAGTGAAGAAACGCGTGTCCGCCAGCGCTACGTGGACCTCATTGTCCGCGACGAAGCCCGCGAGATGGTTTACACCCGCGCCGCGATCACCCGCTCCATCCGCGAAACCCTGCACCGCCAAGGCTACGTCGAGGTGGAAACCCCCATGCTGCAGCTGGTTCACGGCGGCGCGACGGCCCGTCCCTTCGAGACGCACATGAACGCCTTCGACCAGAAAATGACGCTGCGCATCGCCACCGAGCTCTACCTCAAGCGCACGGTGGTCGGCGGGATCGACCGGGTCTACGACATGGGCCGGGTCTTCCGCAACGAAGGCGTGGACTCCACGCACAGCCCCGAGTTCACCACTCTGGAGTCCTACGAGGCGTGGGCAGACCAGTTCGTCATGGCGGACCGGATCAAGGAAATCATCTTGGATGCCGCCGACGCCGCCGGTGTGGGCCGCGTGCTGCAGACCGAAGCCGGGGAGATCAACCTCGACGGCGACTGGACCTGGCTGGCTGTCTACCCGGGACTGTCCGACTTCGTGGGCCAGGAAGTAACCCCCGACACCCCGGTTGCCGAGTTGCTGGAGCTGGCTGCCAAGCACGAGGTCAAGGTCGACGCCGCCTGGGAAGCCGAGAAGCTCGTCGTCGAACTCTTCGGCGAACTGGTGGAGCCGACTTTGCTCAACCCCACCTTCGTCTACGACTATCCGCCGTCCGCGCAGCCGCTGGCCCGCCAGCACCGCGAAGACGGCCGGCTGATCGAGGCCTGGGACCTCATCATCGGCGGCATGGAGCGGGGCACGGCATTCTCCGAACTGATTGACCCGGTGATCCAGCGCGAACGCCTCACCGAACAGTCCCGCCGCTCCGCCGCCGGTGACGTGGAGGCAATGCAGCTGGACGAAGACTTCCTCCGTGCGCTCGAGTACGGCGCACCGCCCATGGGCGGTATCGGCCTCGGCATCGACCGGCTCGTGATGCTCTTCACCGGAGCCGGCATCCGCGAAACGATTCTCTTCCCCCTGTTGAAGCCCGAAGGACACTGAGCGTGGACTATATCGCCGTATTGCTGCCTCCCATCGTGGTGGGCCTGCTTTTCTGGTTTGCCATGAAATCCATATTCAATGCCGACAAATCAGAGCGGCAGGCAGAAGCCCGCGCCCATGCCGAAGCCGAAACTAGGGCCAAAGGACAGGATTCCGGGACCCCGGGAAGCTAATTGCCCGGGAAAGAAGTAATAGTTCCCTATTGCCGCCTGTAGTTTTCCTTTGGACAGAGTTTTGCGCTTTGACTCCCTGCTGTAGCGCGGAGGATACTTATTCCAGATACATCCTGCTTTTCTAAACGCTCGATCTTTGGAAAGAGAGTCCTTTATGGCACAGAAAGTAAAAATCATCCTCGTTGATGATCTGGATGGGGGATCCGCGGACGAAACTGTCCGGTTTGGCCTTGACGGCGTCAGCTACGAAATAGACCTGTCGTCAAGCAATGCTTCAGAACTGCGCTCCGCGGTGGAACGATTTGTAACGCACGCGCGCAAAACGTCAAGCGGACGCGCCACGCGCACGAAAATTTCCAGCGGACGGAATCAGGACTCTGCCCAGATCCGTCAGTGGGCACGGGACAACGGCTATGCGGTAAACAGCCGGGGACGTATCCAGGCTGAAATTCAGGAAGCTTACCAAAAGGCCAATTCCTAGCAGGGGCCCGCGTCGGGGCGCACTGTCGGGCCCGGCATGAGGGTGCAGTATCAAGCCGCAATCACGTTTCATGGCGTCGTAATCGGGCCTCAGTCAAATGCCAATGCCCCCGTTATCTGACGGGGGCATTGCCATGCCGGCGGCGGGGCGCCCGTCCGGCGCATCGGCCCGCCCGGAAGGCCCGGCCTCCCATGGCCTCCACCTGCAGCATCCCCGGGCCGATGTCCCACATGAGGTGAACCATTTGCCAGGGATGGCCGCTGTGGGACCAGGCTTAGCGGCCATCTTCGTCAATTCGGGAACCCTTGCCTTGCCGACGGCGGGGCGCCCGTCCGGAACGGCCGGTTCCGCCAGCCTGGCCGGTGACGCGCTCCGCCGCCCATGGCACTCACCTGCAGCATCCCCGGGCCGATGTCCCGTACGAGGTGAACCATTTGCCAGGGATGGCCGCTGTGGGACCAGGCTTAGCGGCCATCTTCGTCAATTCGGGAACCCTTGCCATGCCGACGGCGGGGCGCCCGTCAGGCGGATCGGCCCGCCCGGTAGGCCCGGATCAGTGTGCGCCCGGCCGCGCGGAAGGCCCGTCCGGAAGGCCCGGCCTGGCCCGCCAGGAAGGGTTCCGGACGGTTCCTGCCTTCTGCCGGGGACCCGGTCCGGGCAGGGATGCGCAACCCTCCGGTTTCCCCTGTGGCGAACAAGCCACAAATCTGGAACCCGGCCACGTAGCATCAAAGTACGTCGTAGCTAGGAGTGTGGCGAAATGTTTGAGCGATTTACGGACCGTGCCCGTCGCGTAGTTGTGCTTGCCCAAGAAGAGGCACGCATGCTGAACCACAATTACATTGGTACCGAACACATCCTCTTGGGTCTGATCCATGAGGGTGAAGGTGTTGCCGCCAAAGCCCTTGAATCCTTGAGCATTTCGCTCGACGGTGTCCGCGAACAGGTCCAGGAGATCATCGGCCAGGGCCAGCAGGCGCCCTCCGGCCACATCCCCTTTACCCCGCGCGCCAAGAAGGTCCTGGAGCTCTCGCTGCGCGAGGCCCTGCAGCTGGGCCATAACTACATTGGTACCGAGCACATCCTCCTCGGCCTCATCCGGGAGGGCGAAGGCGTTGCCGCCCAGGTGCTCGTCAAGCTCGGCGCAGACCTGAACCGGGTCCGCTCGCAGGTCATCCAGCTGCTCTCGGGTTACCAGGGCAAGGAAGCCACGGGCGCCGGTGTCGGGCCCGGACAGGCCGAGGGGACCCCTGCCGGGTCCGTTGTCCTGGACCAGTTCGGCCGCAACCTGACCCAGGCGGCGCGCGAGAACAAACTGGACCCCGTGATCGGCCGTGAGCAGGAAATGGAACGCGTCATGCAGGTCCTTTCCCGCCGCACCAAGAACAACCCCGTGCTGATCGGTGAGCCCGGCGTCGGCAAGACCGCCGTCGTCGAGGGCCTGGCCCAGGCGATCGTCCGCGGGGATGTCCCGGAGACCATCAAGGACAAGCAGCTTTACACGCTGGACCTCGGGTCCCTCGTGGCCGGCTCCCGCTACCGCGGCGACTTCGAAGAGCGCCTGAAGAAGGTCCTCAAGGAGATCCGCACCCGCGGCGACATCATCCTGTTCATCGATGAGATCCACACCCTGGTGGGTGCCGGTGCCGCCGAAGGCGCCATCGATGCGGCCTCGATCCTGAAGCCCATGCTGGCCCGCGGCGAACTCCAGACCATCGGGGCCACCACGCTGGACGAATACCGTAAGCACATCGAGAAGGATGCCGCGCTGGAGCGCCGCTTCCAGCCGATCCAGGTCAAGGAACCCTCCGTTGCGCACGCGATCGAGATCCTCAAGGGCCTCCGCGACCGGTATGAGGCACACCACCGGGTCACCATCACCGACGGCGCCCTCGCCTCGGCGGCGGCCCTTTCCGAGCGCTACATCTCGGACCGCTTCCTGCCGGACAAGGCGATCGACCTGATCGACGAGGCCGGTGCGCGGCTCCGCATCCGCCGCATGACTGCCCCGCCGGAGCTCAAGATCATGGACGAGAAGATCGCCGCCATGAAGCTGGAGAAGGAATCCGCGATCGACGCGCAGGACTTCGAAGGCGCCGCGTCGCTGCGCGACAAGGAGCAGAAGCTCATTGCCGAGCGCGCCGAAAAGGAACGCCAGTGGAAGACCGGCGGCATGGACGACATCTCCGAAGTTGATGAAGACCTCATCGCTGAAGTGCTGGCGAACTCCACCGGCATCCCGGTCTTCAAGCTGACCGAGGAAGAGTCCTCGCGCCTGCTGAAGATGGAAGACGAGCTCCACAAGCGCGTGGTCGGCCAGAACGAGGCCATCAAGGCCCTGTCCCAGGCGATCCGGCGCACCCGTGCAGGCCTCAAGGACCCCAAGCGTCCGGGCGGCTCGTTCATCTTCGCCGGCCCCACCGGCGTCGGCAAGACCGAACTGGCCAAGGCCCTCGCCGAGTTCCTGTTCGGCGAGGAAGACGCCCTGATCACCCTGGACATGTCCGAGTACTCGGAGAAGCACACGGTGTCGCGGCTCTTCGGTGCCCCTCCGGGCTACGTGGGCTACGAGGAAGGCGGCCAGCTGACCGAGAAGGTCCGCCGTCGTCCGTTCTCCGTGGTCCTGTTCGATGAAGTGGAGAAGGCGCACGCCGATCTCTTCAACTCGCTGCTGCAGATCCTGGAAGACGGCCGCCTGACCGACTCCCAGGGCCGCGTGGTGGACTTCAAGAACACCGTGATCATCATGACCACGAACCTCGGCACCCGGGACATCTCGAAGAGCGTTGCCACCGGCTTCCAGTCCGGCACGGACACGCAGACCGGCTACAACCGGATGCGGGCCCGGGTCACGGAGGAGCTCAAGCAGCACTTCCGCCCCGAGTTCCTGAACCGTGTTGACGATGTTGTGGTCTTCCCGCAGCTGACCCAGGACGAGATCATCGAGATCGTGGACATGTTCGTCGCCCGCCTGGAGAAGCGCCTCAAGGACAAGGACATGGGCATCGAGCTCACGTCCGCGGCCAAGGTGCTCCTGGCAACCCGCGGCTACGACCCCGCCATGGGTGCCCGGCCGCTGCGCCGCACCATCCAGCGCGAGATCGAGGACCAGCTCTCCGAGAAGATCCTCTTCGGCGAACTTCACTCCGGCGACATCGTGGTGGTGGATGTGGAAGGCGAAGGCGACGACGCGAAGTTCACCTTCGCCGGCAACGCCAAGCCGCGCATCCCGGAAATCGCCCCGAGCGTCTAAGCACCAAAAGCCACGGCCCCGCTGCCCCGAAAGGGACAGCGGGGCCGTGGCTTTTTGCGCTGCCGTGCACCATTTGCCGGAGATGGCCGCTATGGGACCAGGCTTAGCGGCCATCTTCGGCGAATGGCGCCCGGGCTGAAGCGATCCGATCCATCCCGCACGGTTAGGAGACCCGGATCTGAAAGCAGTGTTTCACTCTTAGTGAACGTTTTGTGATCGATGCCACATACGGTGTTGAATCGGTGCATGGCTGCTAAGGACTCAGAGACCCTGAGCGAACAACCCGAGACCCCCTTCCATGATCTGGACCACTACCTCGCGATCCCCAGAGTGAGCGGTTTGACGCTGAGCCCGGACGGCGCCCGGCTGGTGACCACCGTGGCAACGCTCGGCGCGAAGGGCACCGAATACTGCACCGCGCTGTGGGAGGTGGATCCGGCGGGCCTGTTTGACCCCGCCCGGATCACGCGCAGCGCCAAGGGGGAGGCGGGGGCGGTGTTTGCCGCCAGCGGCGACCTGTACTTCACCTCGGCCCGTCCCGATCCGGAGAGCCCCGAGGCCGACCCCGTCAATGCCCTCTGGATTCTCCCGTCCGACGGTGGCGAAGCCAGGGTGGCGTTGTCCCGTTCCGGCGGAATCGGCGGGATCCACGCCGCCAGGGACGCAGACACCGTGGTGGTCGCGGCCTCGGTCCTGGCCGGCTCCACGGACGAGGACAATGACGAGGAACGCCGCAAGGCGCGCAAGGACAACAAGGTCGCGGCCATCCTGCACAGCGGCTATCCCGTCCGTTACTGGGACGCGGACCTGGGCCCGGCGCAGCCGCGGCTGTTCGCCGTCGAACCCGGGGACCCGTTGGAGGCCGGAAAGCCGACCACCGTCGACGCCGCGGCGCCCCTCAAGCTCCGCAACCTGACGCCCGACGCCGGCACCCGGCTCAGGGACGCCGAATCGGTGCTCAGCCCGGACGGCAGAACCATTTACAGCAGCTTCGCGAAGCCCCTCGCGAATGCCGATTCGCGCTCCGTGCTGGTCGCCATCGACGTCGCCACCGGCACCCGGACGGTGTTGCTGGACACGGAAGGCCTGAGCTACTTCCCGGGCCCGGTGAGTCCGGACGGCCGCAGCCTGGTGGTGGTCAGTGAAAGCGACACCACGCCGCTGGCGGCCCCGCAGGTCAAGCTGCACCTCCTTGACGTCGCCGGCGCTAAGGCAGGGGACGGCGCCCTGACGCCGCTCGCCCATGACTGGGACCGCTGGGCCCGCCCCGCCGCGTGGCTGCCGGACGGATCGGCCCTGCTGGTCACCGCCGACGAGGACGGCGCGTCGCCGGTGTTCCGGATCGGTGTGGCCGGAGACCCGGGCGGGGCCGGCCAGGTGCTGCGCCTGACGGCCGACGCCGCGGCGTACACCGACGTCGTCGTCGCACCGGACGGACGCAGCGCCTACGCTCTGCGCAGCTCCTACGAATTCCCCGCCGAACCTGTACGGATCGACCTCGCCACCGGCGGCGTCTTCCGCCTGCCCGCGCCCGCGGAGCGCCCCCGCTTCAAGGGCACGCTGGAGCGCGTCGAGACGACGGCGGCCGACGGCGCCCGTGTGCCCGCGTACCTGGCCCTGCCCGAGGGCGCGTCCGCCGCGGACCCGGCGCCGCTGCTGCTGTGGATCCATGGCGGCCCGCTGGGGTCCTGGAACGCCTGGACCTGGCGCTGGAACCCGTGGCTGCTGGTGGCCCGCGGCTACGCGGTGCTCCTCCCGGACCCTGCCCTGTCCACCGGTTACGGCCAGGACCACATCCAGCGCGGCTGGGGGGAATGGGGCAAGGCTCCGTTCACCGACCTGATGGCCATCACCGACGCCGTCGTGCAGCGCCCCGACATCGACGAGACGCGCACGGCCGCCATGGGCGGCTCCTTCGGCGGGTACATGGCCAACTGGGTGGCCGGGCAAACGGACCGCTTCAAGGCAATCGTCACGCACGCCAGCCTCTGGGCACTGGACCAGTTCGGCCCCACCACCGACGCCGCGCAGTACTGGCTCAAAGAGATGACGGCAGAGATGGCGCTGGAGAACTCCCCGCACCTGCACGTGGAGAACATCCGCACTCCCATGCTGGTCATCCATGGCGACAAGGACTACCGTGTGCCGATCGGCGAGGGGCTCCGGCTCTGGTACGAACTGCTCGCCAAGTCGCAACTGGCGGCGGACGGGAACGGCGAAACGGACCACCGTTTTCTGTACTTCCCGGACGAGAACCATTGGATCCTGCAACCGCAGCACGCCAAGGTCTGGTACGGCGTCGTGGAGCACTTCCTGGCCAGGAACCTGCTGGACAAGGACGTTCCCGTGCCCGACGAACTCGGTCTCTGACGGCCCGGGACCCGTGCCGGCAGGAAGCCGGCCGGGCCCGGGGCACCCGTAAGATTGGGCTGTGACTGAGACCGTGACTGAGACCGCGACTGAGACGATCCGCATCCGCCCCGCCCGCACCGACGACGTTGGCGCCATCAAGACACTCGTGGCGCCGCTGGCCGACCAGCGGATCCTCATGGCCAAAGAAACCGTGGCCTACTACGAAAGCCTGCAGGAGTTCCGGATCGCCGAATCCGGCGAGGGCGAGGTGATTGGCTGCGGGGCGCTGCACGTCATGTGGGAGGACCTCGCCGAGGTCCGCACCCTCGCGGCCTCGGACGCCTGGCGCGGCAAAGGTGTGGGCCACGCGCTGGTGGAGCGTCTGCTGGAGGATGCCCGCGCGCTGGGAGTCTCCCGGGTCTTCTGCCTGACGTTCGAGGTGGAGTTCTTCAAGAAGCACGGCTTTGAGGTCATGGCCGACCAGACCGCCGTCGACCCCGTGGTGTATTCCGAGCTCCTGCGCTCGCATGACGAAGGCGTGGCGGAGTTCCTGGACCTGGCGCGGGTCAAACCCAACACGCTGGGCAACACCAGGATGATCAAGGAGCTGTAGCGGCCGCCGGGTTGCTGCTGCCGCGTTGCGGCCGCCAGGCGGCGCGTGGCTGCCCCGGGCGGCGCTGGCGGCCGCCAGGAAATCGACGTCCACGCAGGGCTTCCCTTCAATAAATTTGGTGGATAAACTGATGCCGGCCCAGGGGGTGGGCCGCCATACTTTCGGAGGCAAAAAATTGCACAAAGACGTGATTTTTCCCGATCTCTCCGCAATCCACAGGCCGATCGCCAGCGCACCGGCAGGGCCGCCGGACCAGCCGCTGGAAGCGCTGCCGCCCGAACCCGCCACCCGCTCCTCGCCCGGCACCGGCGCTCCCGTGACGGGGCAAACCGCCGGACCGGTATCTGCCGCGTCAGTACCGCCGTCCACGTCCCGCACCCGCAAGGGCCGGCTCGCCGCGCCGCCGTTCTCATGGCTGGGCGTCGACGCCTGGCCGCATTCTCCGGCGTGGGCTGACCAACAAGCCTGAAGCGCCGGAGTCCGGAACGCGCGGCCGACCCCGTCGCCCCGGGATTCGCAGCCCGCCAGGGGGCCCGGGCGGAGGAATCGGGAGCCTACCGCCGGCCGTGCCCCGGTAGTAGGGTCTAAGCAAGCAGCCAGGACACCATCCAGGGAGCACCGCCATGAAGAAACTCATCAATGATCCCAAAGCCGTGGTCGACGAGTCAGTGGAAGGGTTCGGGCTTGCTCACGCCGACCTCGTGACCGTCTTTCCGGACCCGAAATACATCGTGCGCAAGGACGCCCCCGTGGCAGGGAAAGTCGGGCTCGTCTCCGGCGGCGGCAGCGGACACGAGCCGCTGCACGGCGGGTACGTGGGAATGGGCATGCTCGACGCCGCCGTCCCGGGTGCCGTGTTCACCTCGCCCACCCCGGACCAGATCCTGCCGGCCACTCTGGCCGTAAGCTCCGGCGCCGGCGTCGTGCACATCGTGAAGAACTACACCGGTGACGTCCTGAACTTCGAAACCGCCGCCGAACTCGCGCAGGCCGAAGGCGTCGAGATCCGCACCGTGCTCGTCAACGACGACGTCGCCGTGCAGGATTCGCTGTACACGGCCGGGCGCCGGGGCGTCGGCGGCACCGTCCTGGTCGAGAAAATCGCCGGTGCGGCCGCCGAGCGGGGTGACAACCTGGACGCCGTCGCCGCGATCGGTGACCGCGTCAACCAGAACGTGCGCAGCATGGGCGTGGCGTTGTCTGCCTGCACGGTCCCGCATGCCGGGGTGCCCAGTTTCGAGCTCGAGGAAAACGAGATCGAGATCGGCATCGGCATCCACGGCGAGCCGGGACGGCACCGCATCCCGATGGAAAACGCCGACGGCATCACCGACCGGCTCCTGGACCCGGTGGTCAGCGACCTTGGCCTCGCTTCCGGGGACCAGGTGCTCCTGTTCGTCAACGGCATGGGCGGCACCCCGCAAAGCGAGCTGTACATCGTCTACCGCAGGGCCGCGCAGAAACTGGCCGAGCAGGGCGTCACCGTGGCCCGCTCCCTCGTGGGCAACTTCATCACGTCCCTCGAAATGCAGGGCTGCTCCATCACTGTCCTGCGCCTCGATGACGAGATGACAACACTCTGGGACGCTCCCGTGCACACTCCGGCCCTTCGCTGGGGCGTCTGACCGTGGGCTTGGACGTCGGCTGGGCGGTGCGGTGGCTGACGCTTTCGGCGCAGGCCATGGCGGAGCACCGGGTGGAACTGATCGAGCTGGACCGGCCGATCGGGGACTCGGACCACGGCGAGAACATGGACCGCGGCTTCAAGGCCGTGATGGACAAGCTTGCCGAGGCGCCGCCGGAAACCCCGGCCGCGGCCCTGAAACTGACCGCCATGACGCTGATGTCCAAGGTCGGCGGGGCGGCCGGCCCGCTGTACGGCACGGCGTTCCTGCGGGCCGCCACGGCGCTGGGTGAGGCCTCCGACGTCGACGCCGCCACTCTCGCTGCCGCCCTGCAGGCCGCCCGCGACGGGATCGTGGCCCGCGGCAAGGC
>Ga0129297_10001757_pt1 | contig 11062 bp, 6 predicted proteins | sample I18A1metaG_FD_94708 | JGI IMG/M metagenome (GOLD analysis project Ga0129297, IMG submission 94708) | Lake sediment bacterial and archeal communities from Gulf of Boni, Indonesia to study Microbial Dark Matter (Phase II) - ​I18A1 metaG | ecosystem: Environmental > Aquatic > Freshwater > Lake >... | reverse complement strand
GTCAGGAAATCAGAGTCCGGATGAGCAAAAGAGGCCTGCGCTTGGTCGACCAGGCCGGCCTTGTCGAGAGGCCTTTCCCTGGGGTCCCGGATGCTCAAAACTGCGGCTATGACGGCGACTTCCCCGAGGCACTCTTCCTGCCGGGCCTCGAGGAGAATCCGGGAGATTTTTGGGTCAAGAGGCATCAAGGCCATTTGCCGTCCGAGGGGAGTCAGCTCGTAATCGCGACCCTTTCCAGCGACAGCGCCCAGCTCCAAAAGAGTCTCGTAGCCGTCTCTGATATTTTTCGGGTGAGGCCTGTCGACAAAAGGAAAGTCGGAAGGATGTCCCAGTCCCAGAAAAAGCATGCGCAGGATAACTTCGGCGAGGTTCGACCGGAGGATTTCAGGAGGAGTGAACGGCATCCTGGATCCAAACTCCTCTTCGGAGTAAAGCCTGATGCACAGGCCTTCCTGAACCCGGCCGCACCGTCCCTTTCTTTGGTCAGCGCTGGCCTGGGAGACCGGGCTGATGGGCAGGCTGTTGATCCGCGTGCCGGGCTGATATTGGGAGATTCGCGCCAGCCCGGTGTCGATGACATATTTGATATTCGGGATGGTCAGGGACGTCTCGGCGACATTAGTGGCCACAACGATTTTCGGACCGGTCACTGAGTAAACCCGCCCCTGCTCAGAGGCGGGCAGGCGGGCATAAAGAGGCAAGATCGTCGTGGCGGGGTATTTTTTCCCCTCCAGCCGCTCGCAGGTTTCCAAGATATCCTGCTCCGTCGGCATAAAAATGAGGATGTCGCCTGGCCGTTTTTTGGGCGCAATCCGCTCCACCGCCTGGACGGCCATGTCGACATAGTCGCCTTCTTCGGTGTCGTCAGAGAAGACATCCGGCGGCATGTATTCCACATCAACAGGATACATGCGGCCACCGACATGAATGACCGGAGCGTCTCCAAATGCCCGGCTGAATTTTTCCGTGTCCAGAGTGGCCGAGGTGATGATGACTTTGAGTTCCGGACGGCCGGCAAGAAGAGTCCTGGCGATCCCCAGCAGGAAGTCAATGTTGAGGCTTCGCTCATGGGCTTCGTCGATGATGAGCGTGTCGTAATCATAAAAGCCGCGGTCAGATTGGGTTTCCGCGAGAAGCATGCCGTCGGTCATGATTTTGATATAAGCGTCCGGGGCTGTTTTGTCATCAAAGCGGATTTTGTATCCGACCGACCGGCCCACTGTTTCTCCCAGTTCTTCGGCGATGCGGTGGGCGATGGTGATGGCGGCAATCCGGCGCGGCTGGGTGCAGGCGATTTTCCCGGCGATTCCGCGTCCAGCCTCCAGGCACATTTTCGGAATCTGGGTGCTTTTGCCGCAGCCTGTTTCTCCGGAGATGATGACGACCGGATTTTCTGTGATCGAACGGACAATCTCTCGTCTTTTGGCGGTGATCGGAAGCGCAGCCGGGAAATGGAGGCGGGGGCGATTGCTCGAACGGGAATTCCGTTCGCGGATGGAGTGTTCCAGCCGGTGTTCAAGGGAAGAGAGGTCATAATTAAACCATCGGGTTTGGGCCGGGCTGAGGCGAACCATCTGCTTCAGGGACCGGCCGTCCTCCTTAAACTTGATGCCGCTTTTCTGGAGAAGACGACCGAGGCTCCGGCTGATCGCTGCCTGGTCGCGGAGCATAGCCTGTGGAAGCCGGCTCCGGATTTTTTGGATACGCTCGGGGATCGGAGCCGGGCTTGCGGACGATTTCGCCGTGGGATCCTTCCCTATCATTGCCAGATTGTTAGAATATTATCGGAAATATCAGCATGTGTATGGCTGCGAGAGCCTCCTTGCTGACCGCCTCATCGACAAGCAGGGATGAGGCCAGCTGGACCGCCTGGGGGCAGGCGAAATTCGGGAGTATCCCCAGGACGAGCTTTTTCTCCTGCGGACGGCTGGCCAGGGCCAGAATTTCTTGAAGCTTAAGCACGGCCCCTTCCGGCGCCTGGTAGGGCTCGAGGCCGATCATCCTCACATAGGCCTGGAAGGCAAGGACTCTGTGGACGAGGACCGGAGAATTCCTGGCAATAGCGAGAACATCTTCGCGTGCGGATATATTCGGCCAATCCGCCAGAGCCCGGACGGCCGCATCCTGGATACCCGGGTTTTCGTCTTTGACGGCGGCTCTCAAAAGGCGAAGGAAACTGTCATCTCCGATCTTTCCCAGAGTCCTGTAGAGAATAGCACGCTTTGCGGGTTCGGTCACTTTGACCCGACCCGTCTTCGGCTGCGGCTCAAGCAGTCCTGTAACAGGTTGAGCTCTGGAATAGGGGTCAGGAATTGTCCTGGCGACTCTCGCAATCGCGTTGCTCATTTCTTCCTGTTCAAACTCGTCCTCCATTCGGAGAAGAATCGAGAGGAGGTCAGGAAGGTCTTCGGCCGAAGCGATGACTATTAAGGTCTTGATCGCCTCGATACGGTTTCGGCGTGATGGAGACCGGACTTGTCTTATAATAAGAGCTTTCCCGGAACGGATCCGGCGTTCTGCGGCGGCCTTGATAAGCTCAAACTTGACCGATTCGCTGGGAAAGCTGACCAGGCCGAAGAGAACGGCGTCGTCCACATCTTTGCCGCGGAGTGAGGCGAGGCTGGCCCGCGCGGCATCCTGCTCTTCGCCCCGGCTCGCGGCGGCGCGCTCTGCCAAAAGGACTACCGTTGATGCATCACCCACCTTGGCCAGGGCTCTTAAGGCGGCGATCCTGACCGCAGCTGCCGGACTATGGACGGCGTCAACAAAAGAAGGGAGGACAAATTCTTTTGGGTAATCAGATAAAACAGAGAGAATTTCGACTTGAGATGTTTCCGGCAGCTTTGCCGACAGAGCGCAAACAGGGGCGATTCCGGATGCATCAAAGACTTTCGGGATCATGCGGATGGCGGGAGAATGCATTTCCTGTGGCGCCCGGGTCAGGGTATCGAGAATCAAACGCTCAGCTTCCTCTTTTCCTGATGAGGCGATCTTCCCTTTGAACGCCGCCTTGCGAAGGACAGTTTGAAGTTCTGAAGCCGGGGCAGAAAGGACTTTTTCGTAAAGCCGGGCCGCAGCCCCCGGATTTCCTGAGGCCAAAAGATCTTCGGCGCAGCGAAGCAAACATGCGGCCACACCGTTTTTTGTCTTTTCTCCAGCTTTGTCGAAGGCTGCGGCAAGAGCTTCGGCTGCCTCTGGCCCTCCGATTGAGCTCAGGGCTGTTGCAGCGGCCGAAGAAACGGCGGTGTCCTGGTCATCCAGAAGGACGGCGAGGTCATTCACTGAAGCCATGGATTTTCGCTGGGCCAGACTGGAGATCAGGCCGATTTTCGCCGGCCCCTCCGTCTTGCTCAATGCCTCACGAAGGGCTTGCTCTGCCGCTTCGCCCGGGATTTTTTCCAGGGCATAGCGGGCCATGTCGGTTGTGTCATCCTGGAGAAGCATCTTTGCGAGCGCCGGCACAGACTTGTCGCTCCCGATCAGCCGAAGCTGGCGGCAAACGGCCAGCTTGGCGGCAAGATTGGATTGCGGGCTCTCCACGTATGCGACGAGCATTTCTTCCAAGGCAGCGCGTGATTCGGGAGAATTCATGTGCGTCAAAATATATTCTCTGAGCCGGTAGAGGGCGGTTTCGTCCCGGCTATATTCGAATGAGGAGAAGTCTTTAAGGATCGCCTCGAGCGAAGGCCGCCTGTAGCCCGGCCATTGCCGGACATCGGCCGGTGCCGGCTTATCAAGGTCAGTTGCCGGAAAATCCCCGGGTATTTTCTGCGTCACCCGGCCCGTGGCCGCCCATTCGGCGCCGCGTTGGAACGTGACGATGAACCCGGCGCATTCGAGCGCCGGTTGAGGGCCCTCCCCGCCGGCATGGCCGAGCACAGTGTGAAAAACACGGCCGGCTCCGTAGCTAATCGTGAATAGAACCGGCTCGTCCCGTCCTGTGCCGCCCTGCGCCGGATCACTGAAGGCCGTCGCCAGGACGTGAAGATTCCTGGCCGGGCCGCGCAGCAGGCCGTAGAGCTCGTCTCGGGCGTGCATCCATTTCGGCGGAAGCCCTGCCGTGACAGGATGGCCGGTATCGCGGTTAATGACCAGGAAGGCATGCAGGGCTCCGTGCTGGCCGGCGATTCCCGGTCCTTTGTTCTCGACAACCCGGCCGTCCTTCCAGAAGACGTAGGGGCCGGATTTTTCGTCCCGGTTCTCCCAGCCGCCGAGGCCCGTGATCTCGTTATATTCAGGCCACTCGGGAAAAGCATTATTCGCCGCATGATAGACAACCACCCCGCCTCCGTTTTTCACGTAGGCGACGAATTCTTTTTGTGTTGTCTCGGGCCATGGATCGCCGCTGTAATCGAGAATGACCACCTTGACGGACGAGAAATCCGGCCGGAAACTCTTCATGCTGCTTCCGGAAGGCGGGCTGACTGCGACGTCCACTTGAAAGAGGCCGGTGTCTTCGAGCATCTGCTTCAGGGCGGCGCTCGATACTTTCCAGTTATGGCTGTTCTGGCCGGTGAGGATCAGGGCTTTAATGGGTGGGGAGGTGTCCTGGCCGGCTGCCGAACTGGAAGGGACAAACGGCAGGACGAAGACGATAAGCGCCAGGGCCATTCGGAGCATTTTTTTTGTCATATTTTTTGTGCTCAGGTTCGCTTGAAGCATGCGTCTTTTCATCTTGACCTTCCTCTTTCACTCCGGCAGAACCCATGGTTTGCGATAAGCGCGGCTGAGCAGGCGCTCGGCTTCCGGGTCGTCGATGATGGTCTCTGTTTTCGGGTCCCAGCGGATTTTTCGGGCGAGCTCGATAGCGATAACGCCCAGATGGCCGACAGAGGCCGACCTGTGTGCCACTTCGCTTGGAGTGATGGTCAGACTTCGGGTTTTCACGGAATCCAGGAAATTGCGATAATGATCCCGGCTCTTATAAAGCCGGATCTCGTTGGGGCCGATGCTTTCATTGATAAGGCCGGCGGGTTGGGTCTCGAATCCTTCGCGGTCGACCCAGACCCAGCCGTATTCGCCGATCCACTTGGTGCCGCTCCGGACGTCGGGGTATCCGCCGGCGATGACCATGGGGGTTCCGTCGGCATATTTTGCGGTGATATAAAAACGGAGGGCGCTATTGTAGATCCCGGCTGTGGGAAATTCACCCCGGCCTTCGACCTCGACCGGGCCCGTCTCATCCCAGCCCATGCCCCAATGGGCAATGTCGCCGTGGTGGCCGATCCAATCCATGAGCTGGCCGCCCCCGAAGTCCATATTCCAGCGCCAGTTCATGTGGACCCGCGCCTGACAGTAGGGCACAAAAGGCGCAGGCCCGACCCAGAAGTCATAATCCAACCCCGGAGGTGGAGGTCCGATGGTTTCCTGGCCGAACGTCCCGGCAAAATCATGATGGCCTGAGGGAAGACCGACTTCAATCCTTAATACCTTGCCAATCCGGCCGTTGCGGACGAGCTCGCAGGCATGATGGAAGTTCTCCACGGATCGCTGCCAGCTCCCGGTCTGCCAGACCCGTCCGTAACGTTGAATGGCGTTGCAAAGAGCGCGGCCCTCGCGCAGGCTGTGGGTGAAAGGCTTCTCGCCGTAGATATCGTAGCCGGCCCGGGCGGCGGAAATCGACAGGATGGCATGCCAGTGATCGGGCACGGCTATGGAGGCTGCGTCGATGTCCCGGCGCAGGAAAAGCTCGCGGAAATCCTTGTACGTGGCGCAGTCTTTATTCCCGTACTTTTCGTTGATCATGTCTCTGGCCTTGAAGAGGGGTTTGTCATCAAGGTCGCACACCGCCACCCACTGGACTTCGTCCTTGCTCAGGAACGCCTCCATGTTGGGGAAGCCCATCATGCCGAACCCGATCCCGGCCATGACGATTCGGTTGCTCGGCGCGATGGCGCCGTCGAGGCCGAGGGCCGAGGCGCGGACAATGGTCGGGAATCCGGCAACCCCGGCCACTGCCAAGGGCAGTGTTTTCAGAAAATCCCGTCTCCGCATTTTCCTCATGCTTTTCATGCTAATACCCGCCTTTCTTTTCGTTACAAAAAGCGGCAACTCCTTTTGAGAACGAGCTGGCGCAGTTTTCTCGGCTATAAAACCCGGGTTTTGGTCTCCACTCTAAACCAGTGCGGTGTGGCCCGGAATGGCCACGGGAGCGACGGGAAGATCGCCGAATTCGTATTTTGGCGGCGAAAGGTCAAGCTGAGAACTATTCATGGCCCAATCCCAGCTGATGGCCCGTCCCGTGTAGGCGCTCATTCGGCCCATGATCGCGCACATTGTGCTTTCGGCGATGCGGCGGCCCTCGTTGAGCGGCTTGCCGCTGCGGATGCTGGCGATAAGATCAATGTGCTCCTGGACATAGGGGTTGGGTTCTTCCTCGTCAAACTTCCAGAAGTTCTCCCCATGAATTTCCCCATAACCAAAAGCGTATCCTTTTGTCCCGACGACTCGTTCCTCGACCCGGTTGGCGCAGCCCGGGATCTGGCGGCACATGCTCATCACGCGCACGCCGTTCGGGTACTCGAACTCGACCGCAAAATGGTCATAGATGTTTCCGTATTCGGGAGCGGTCCGCTCCTGCCTGCCTCCCATGCCCATGACCTTTACGGGAAGAGTGCCGAAGGCCCAGTTGATAACATCGATGTTATGGACATGCTGCTCGACAATATGATCCCCAGAGAGCCAGGTGAAATAGAGCCAGTTGCGGCACTGCCACTCCATATCCGACATGCCGGGAGTCCGTTTTTTCACCCAGAGTTCTTCTTGATTCCAGTAGCACTGGCCGCCCACGAGCTCGCCGATGGCGCCGTCGTGCATCCTCTTCATGAGCTCGATATAGCGGAGCTGATGCCGGCGCTGGGTTCCGGCCACGATCGCCAGTCCTTTTTGCTTGGCCAGGGCAGAGGAGGCGATGACAGACCGCACTCCGACAGGGTCGACGGCAACCGGCTTCTCCATGAAAACGTTTTTTCCAGCCTCTATCGCGGCCTTGAGATGCATCGGCCGGAATCCGGGCGGCGCGGCCATGATGACCAAGTTCACATCCGGGCAGGCGGCCAGCTTGTGGTAGCCATCAAACCCGGTGAAGCACTTCTCCGGGGTCACTTTGACTTTATCCGGATGGGCCTTCCTGATTTCTTCGAGAGAGGAATCGATGCGATCCTGGAAGAGGTCGAACATGGCCACAATTTCTACACCCGGAGCCGCATTCAGGCAGTCGATGGCCGCTCCAGTTCCCCGGCCTCCGCAGCCTATGATTCCGACCCGGATTATATCCGAGCCGGCAGCATAGGCGCCGGGAACGCGGGGAAGGGAAACTGCCAGTGACGCCGCCACAGACGTTTTAATAAAATTCCGTCGCGTAACTTTGTTTTCCATTCTCCCTCCTTAAATTCATATTGCGTGTCATTTTAGAAATTATCGCAGGCGCGGTAGGCCTCGATGACGGCCCGTTCGCCCTCTTTCCCGGGCCGGCTTTGGCCGTGCTCCATGCACAAGACCCCGTCGTAGCCTTTTTTATAGAGGTGCTTGAAGATATTCCTATAGTTGATCTCGCCCGTCGTCGGTTCCTTTCGGCCCGGGTTGTCGCCGATATGGAAAGCGGCCAGCTCTGGCCAGGCCGTGTCGATGTTGGGAATCAAGTTGCCTTCGGTGATTTGCTGGTGGTAAAGGTCATTCAGGATCTTGCAGGACGGGCTTGCTACTGCTCTGCATATTTCATAAGCCTGGGGAATGCGCGTCAGGAACAGGCCGGGATGGTCCCTGGGGTTGAGGGGCTCGAGGACCAGGATTAACGCGCCGGGCTCGCAGACCTCCATGCAGTATTTGAGGTTTTCGATGACATTGGCCGTCTGGTATTCCCAGGCCAGGGATTCGTCGAACCGGCCAGGGACAACAAGAGCCCACTTTGTCTTCACGCGCTTGGATGTTTCAACCCCCTGTTTCATTTTTTGAATGAGCATGTCCCGCACGGCTTTGTCGTTGGTGACGAAGCTTTTCTGTCCGAAATCGGCGTAAAGCACGAATGGGCCAAGGATGAGGCCCCGTTTTTCGAGCTCGCGGCTGATGAGCTCCTGTTCGGCCACCGGCCGGCCCATGATTCCGTTATCAAACATGGCGCCGAATCCCTGGTCGGCGGCGAACTGGATCTGGGCGACCAGGTCGTTTCCGGCCAGGTTCTTGAACTGGCCGAAGGACGGAGCGTACTTTAGCTTAAAGCCCCCCTGGGCCGCCGCAGGTTTTATGGCTTGGGAGACCACTCCTTTTGCCGGGGCTTGAAGAAGAGCAGCCGCCGCCGCTGCGCCAATTCCTTTGGACAGGAAGTTTCTTCTCTTCATCTTTGACCTCCTTATGTCCTTGATTCTTCAAACGTTTATAGCAAACCCGTCGGAAAATCAACAAGAAATCGGGCTTTGCTTCATTCTTCCTATGCTGGTAGCATTCTCATTTAGGGATGGATTCTTGTCCTCCGCCTTTGCTGAGCGCGGCCTCAAACTCTTCTTCAGAAAGTAAATCCATTTCTAAATACCCGATAACGAAAAGCTCCATGTGCTCCGGGATCCCCGGCCCTGGAGACTGAATATCCTGAATCATGACCAGGGGCCCGACCAGCTCGCCCCTGACGACGCGGCCGTCTTCAAGCGAGAGGTAGGTCTTCCCCCAGAAATGTTCGAACCCGCGGTTCTTAAGTTCCATCGGCTTGAGCTGCAGGTTCATCTCCACCCTGTTCTCCGATTGGCCGAATTCGATGACAGCGCAGGGGATGTTCCGGACACTAGTCAGCCCTGCAATTCTCACCCAGCTCTTCCCGCTGAAGGTATATTTAGAGTCTGTGACTAAGGGCGGGAATTCGAAGACGAAGTCGTGGGGCTCCCGGTCTTCTCTGAACTCGGCGCCGATGCGGGCTTCATCCGGAATGCGCAGGGTTTCTGTGGGCCGGACCGAGGCATCAAAGGTCACCGCGTCCCAGGTGAGAATCATGAACATGAACCCCTCCATCGTCTTGGGCAGCGAGGAAAAGTCGAACTTGGAGATGGCCATGTCCTCGTTAAGCGAGTACACAAGAGAGAAGTTCTCGGCCGGCTTGAATTCATTCATTTTGAGAGTCTGATCGGCCCAGGCCTGGCCGAAGCGAAAGCTCTTCCAGGTGAACCGTTCCTGGACTTTTCCTTCGCTATCGTCCTTGAGCCGCGTCCGGGTGAAATAAGTGACGACTTTCATCTCTCCAGACTTCGTCCCGTCCATCTTGAAATTGATGTTATCCCGGATGAGACGATAATGAAGGGTCTCGCCGACCTTGTAGCGGAGCTTCAGGGGGAGCACCTCGGGAACGGAAATTTTTGAAGGCCGTTTTTCCAGCCCGCTTCCCCAAACGTTGAGGAAAAGGCTGGCTCCCGCCAAGAGACAAATAAAATACCGAGTCCTTTTCGTCATGGAGGACCTCCTGTTTATTAAATGGGCGCAGGGATGGGACAAACATAAAGGGACAGGCCGGAAAAGTCAAGCCGAGGCCCCGGGGCTGCCGGGTCGCGCAAAGTTTCTCTTGACAAGAGGCCCGCAAAATGTAATCGTATACGCACATTTTCATATTAAAAAATATTATCTAAACGTAAAGGTACAATATGAATAATAAAACGGTCTTCACCAGGGAGGAGTTCGTTTCCAGGTTCAATATTCCCGAAACGAGTCTCAGGGAGTGGGAAAAGGAAAAGCTGCTTAAGCCCGTCGGCTATACTGATGACAAATCGCCTCTTTATGGGGAGGATACGGGAGAAAAGGTCAAATATATCCAGAGACTGAATGAATTAGGCTATGGGCCGGACGAAATCCGGACCATCATTAAGAAAGTCGGACTGCCCAGAGTCGTTGAGAAAAAAGAGGGGCCTGGGGATTCAGACAAGTTCCTTACGGTCGGGAACCTGGCCGAGAGGGTGGGCTTGAGCCCGAGGACGATCAAGCACTGGGAAGACAAAGGCATCATCGAGCCCGACATGTGGAGCGAAGGCGGTTTCCGGCTTTATTCGGGAATTTATGTTTATCTCTGCGAGTTGATCAGGGACCTCCAGCTTTTTGGCTACACGCTCGAGGAAATCAAGGTGATCTCTGATTATTTCCGGGATTTTTTAGCCATCCAGAATGACCTGGAGAAACTCCCCAAGAGTGATGTCTCTCTAAAATTGGAGGCCATGCTCAAAGAAATCGAGATCCTTCTTGAAAAGATGGACCTTCTCGAGAAAGGCATCGAGCGCTGGGAAGACCTGCTGAAAAAGAAGAAAAAAGAGATGCTGAGCCTGAAACATAAGAATCAGAAAAGGACGGATTAGAAAAAGGAAAGTCTATGGGCAAGATTGTTTTTATAGAGCCGGAAGCTCCGAACCTCCATATTTTTTCCGCGTTTCCGTTGCCCCGGCTGGGCCCTCTTATTTTGGGGACAATGATGAAGAACCGAGGTTGGGAGGTGGAGCTTTTCGTCGAAGAGTTGCGGCGGATCGATTTTCGGGTTGTCCAGTCGGCGGACCTAGTGGGCATCTCGACCATAACCTCTACGGCGCCGAGAGCCTATGCCATTGCCGATCGAATCCGTGAGCGCGGGATCCCAGTGATCATGGGCGGCCCCCATGTCACATTTATGGCAGAGGAGGCACTGGACCATGCCGATTTCGTGATCCGCGGGGAAGGGGAACATGCTCTGGCGGTATTCGTCGAGGCCTGGGAAAAAGGAACGGATTTTACGGCGGTCCCCAATTTGTCCTATCGGAGGGACGGGCAGATTGTCCATAACCCCCTTCAGCCTTTTTTGAGAAACCTGGATCAAATTCCTTTCCCGGATTTCACCCTCCTGAAATCGACACGACGGAGGATCGCAAGGAGGAAGACTCCGATCCCCGTCCAGACATCCCGTGGCTGTCCGTTCGACTGCTCCTTCTGTTCGGTCACCGGAATGTTCGGAAAGAAATACCGCTTCCGCTCCACCGAAAATATTGTTGAAGAACTGAAGCGCTACGACAGCAGAAAGAACTCCATCTTTTTTTACGACGACAATTTCGCGGCCAACCGCCAGCGG
>Ga0129297_10001756_pt1 | contig 11063 bp, 12 predicted proteins | sample I18A1metaG_FD_94708 | JGI IMG/M metagenome (GOLD analysis project Ga0129297, IMG submission 94708) | Lake sediment bacterial and archeal communities from Gulf of Boni, Indonesia to study Microbial Dark Matter (Phase II) - ​I18A1 metaG | ecosystem: Environmental > Aquatic > Freshwater > Lake >... | reverse complement strand
TTTCAGAAGCTTACAATTTAGCAGTTCAAAAAAAGCCAGTAACAATAGAGGGTATGCTTCTACATCGAGTACCAGAGTACACGTGAAATGACTTACATCTTTATAATTATTTTATCTTAAAGAGAAGAAACTAACTTTCTTTAAGCGAGGTTTAATTTCATGACCCAATTTCCAAAAAATTTCGAGAAAATAGTTGAAAGCGTAAAGACTATGGAGATCAGAGGAGCCGGGGAGATCGCAAGGTCAGCCGCAGAGGCTCTCCTGTTAGTAGCAGAATCATCGAAAGCAGAGACTGTGAACGAATTCGTCGACGATCTGGATCGGGCTGCCAGATCTCTCTTGAAAACTAGACCGACAGCGGTCTCACTACCAAACAGTGTTAGGTACGTCATGAAGAGAGTTTTGGATGCAAAGTCCTCTGCCTTAAAAATCGACGAGCTACGTAATGTCACGATAGATGCCGCGAAAAAATTCATCGAAAATTCAAAAAATGCCGTAAAGAAAATCGGTGAAATCGGTTCGAAACGAATCCAAGATGGAGATCTTTTGCTAACGCATTGCAACAGCACCGCGGCCTTGGCTATAATTCTCCGTGCTTGGGAAGATGGAAAACAGATCAAGGTATTCGCAACAGAGACCAGACCCTTGTTTCAAGGCCGAACCACAGCGAAAATACTGGATCGCGCCGGAGTACCCGTAACCTTGATTGTCGACAGCGCAGTTCGGTACTTTATGCCCAAAATTGACAAAGTCGTCGTCGGCGCTGATGCCGTAGCTGCTAACGGGGCGGTAGTTAACAAAATTGGAACCTCTATGGTAGCTTTGGCAGCGCACGAAGCGCGGGTTCTCTTCTTTGTGGCTGCTGAAACCTATAAGTTCAGCCCTGAAACTATGCTTGGGGAGTTAGTCTTAATTGAAGAACGAGACGTAGCCGAAGTTGTTCCTGCTGATGTCCTTAAGGGCTTTAGGAAACTTAATGTCCGCAATCCATCGTTTGATGTTACTCCAGCTGAGTATATTGATTTGATCGTGACGGAGCGAGGAGTCATTCCCCCTCAAGGTGCCCTCTCCATCTTACAAACTGAGTTTGGTTGGATGAGTTTGGAGGAGTTACAGCAGTATCAAACCTATGCAAAGTTAGAGGAGGAGTGAGCAATGGGAAGTAAGGAGTTCTTCGCCAAACCTGAAGACATCGACCCAGATAAATTTCTGATAGCAACCTACTACATTGAAAGCGATCTCCCCCTTCGTGAGGCGGGTGCAAGAATCGCGACAGAGGAGTCGATAGGTACTTGGACGGAATTAACAACCACGACAACTTGGGTAAGGAAAACGCTTCCCGCAAAGGTCTTCAAATTTGAAAAGGGAAAGACTGGGAAAGTAAGTATAGCTTTTCCGATTGAATTATTTGACCTAGAATCGGGTGGAATTCCAAACATTCTTAGTATCGTAGCTGGCAACCTCTTTGGATTGTCTGAGTTGACAAATGTCCGGCTTCTCGATGTTCAATTTCCTAAACAAGCGGTTTCATATTTCCCTGGACCGAAATTCGGCATAGAAGGTGTAAGAAAAATAGCTGGCACCCTAACGCCTCGCAGACCTCACCTTGGAACCATAATTAAACCTAAGGTTGGGTTAGACCCGAAACAGACGGCGCAGGTTGCCTATGAAGCCGCGGCTGGAGGAGTTGACTTCATAAAAGACGATGAGACCTTGGCGAATCAGAAATTTTGTCCACTTGTTGAGAGAGTCTCACGAGTCATGGAGGCCCTTGATAAGGTTAAAGAAGAAAGTAACCGAACCGTTTTTTACGCTGTCAATGTGACCGCAACTCACGACAAACTATTCGAACTGGCTGAACAAGCCCTAGCGCATGGAGCTAATATGTTAATGATTGACGTCCTCACTGCTGGCTTCTCTGCGATTCAGCTACTCGCAAAAGACTCATCCATAAAAGTCCCACTGCACATTCATAGAACTATGCACGCGGCGATAACTCGAAACCTGAAGCATGGAATCCACATGATGTTTTTAGCTAAATTGGTAAGGCTGGCTGGGGGCGATCAACTTCATACAGGCTCAGCAATAGGAAAGATGGAGCACGAGGTTACAGGACTAAAGGAAATTAATAATTTTCTGAAAAACGATTGGTTCGGATTAAAGCCGATATTTCCAGTTGCCTCCGGGGGAATTCATCCCGGCATAGTAGCTCATAACATCGAAGCACTTGGAGTTGACCTCGTAATTAATGCGGGAGGAGGAATCCACGGGCATCCGTTAGGCACGAGGGTAGGAGCGACCGCTATGCGACAAGCGATAGACGCGGCGATGAAGCAAATCCCAGTAGGAGAATACGTGAAGACGCATCGAGAATTGAGATTAGCCATAGAGAAGTGGGGTACAAGATACGCTGAAAAAGCAGAGCTAGACTAACAAAACTTCATGAACAAGCGAGAAATGCTTATATGCTTCCTCTGATAGTGTCTAAGATTCACCTAAAATATGTCATGGTCGGTGAAACGCATGAGATGCCCCTACTGTAACGCCAAAAACACTGCTCGCCTCAGAAGAGGTTTAATGCAGTGCGATGAATGTAAACGGAAGTTCCAGATATAAACTCGATCTAACTGTTTTGGCACTTTCATCTATGTTTGTTCATATTTGATTTTTAGTAGAAACTAGAACATTAAAACCCACGGAGACGCGTTTAAAAAAGCGTATATAATGAGGGGAGGGGAAAGGATGCGCGCCTCCGTAGGCTTCGCTATTTGTAGATTGCTACTAGTTTTTCTGAATTATTCAAGAAATTTTGTTAAAAATAATCGAAGAAGGTAGTTGTTTCATAGTTTTTATGCATTTAAACACCGATCAAAATCTGTAATATAACACCAGATTTGCCTAATTTGATAATTTTGCTTTAAAAGAAAAATGCAGGTTTATTTATTCAATTCTTTAAGTTCCTCTCTTCTCTTCTGGATCGCGGAGAATATTTCTTCAGTTATTTCATCTTGAAGTTTGGTAGCGTTCACCTTGATGACAGGAACGTCGCTTTCAAATATGTCATGAACGTAATCGAGATGTTTAGTCATGTTTTGCAACATGTCTAAGCTAAGGGTAGTCAGCATTTCATTGTTCCGTATTCTCTGTCTTTCCACAGAGATAGCTACGGGTATCTCCATGAAAACGTAAAGGTTAGGTTTGAGTATACTACCTTGCACTAAAGCATTAATGTAGTAACTGAGTAGCGTCGGATAACTCGTTGATTGGTGCCGTTTATACCTAGCATAAGCGAAAGATAAGTCGGTAGGAAGATAGCCATCTACGGCGACATCTTTACCATTTGAGACGAGCTTCTCAATTTCTGCTATCCTACGGATTTCTTCATTAAAAACCATGAAGTCAGTTAAAGTTGTCCCTCTATCTCCTATAGGGATTTCATTTTTCCCTAATACCGTGGCTATTTCCGGGAAGTAGGTCCACCCATGGGACGCCAGAATTTGTCCGATTGTTGTCTTTCCGGATCCCGGAAGCCCTTCTAAGACAAGGAAAAAACCAGGTTCCCTATTCGACATACCTATTTTGCTCCGGCCGTAGGTTCTCAAAATATGAAGATACTAATTGTTAGTGAGTTGGTGGATGCTTTATTCTGTGACCTATAACTTGTGGATGTCGAGGAGTCCTGCGTGGAAGAATTTCTTCTGATGTCCCGTCGTACTCAAAGAGTAAGCCAAAGCAACCCCACTGGATAATACTCCGAATAGTTTCCTCAACGTTTCCATGAATTTCAACCTTAGATCTTACTAATTCCAAGAATTCACGTTTATCCAAATTCCTACCCTCATGTAAAACGTGAAGAATAGCCACGTATGGTTCAACATGTTTAAGTTGTTCTCCAAGAATCTGTCTACGTTCTTTACGATGAGTTTTTGCAAACTTATGACCGATTTCAGTAAGTTCAATCTCACTGTCTTCAACAACAACGAAGTCTAGTTGTTCAGCCAAATGTAGAGGCGGAAGAAATTTGTCTATCCCAACTTCCATTGCGATGATGAGGTTGGAAGCAGTGGTTTTTCCACCAAGAGAGTTTAGGATATCCATGAAATCCCTTAAATCAGAGATGGAAACGTGTGGAAAGACCTTTTTCATGGAATGTCACCACATTAACAATATTTTCTATCTTCTGATGCTAAATAGTTGCCGCCTTTTGAGTTAAACGTGCCGACTATCTTAGGTTTGAGTTGCTGTAAGAATTACTGTGACAAAATCCTCGGGAGAAACGCCAGGCGTTTCAACTTTATTTGTTTGGTAAAAATTTTCTATAGTACTTAAAAGCTCTGCTCTATCTGCCTTAGCGCCTCTAAGCGTATTTTCAAGATCGAGTAATTTCTCTTTTGGAATGAAAAAGAAGTCTCCTGTAATCATTATGTCGTTTATATTATTACCCACTAATTCAAGTGTGATTCTAATTAAACCACCCTTTGCCTTATGACATGCTTCAACAATTTTTATGTCACCGGTAATCTTTACTTCGCTTCTTCTAGTGAGACGCGGATGAGATAGCTCCGGGGCGAATAGCCATTCTTGAGAATGATATTTAGTCCGCACCATTTCTAAGAGGTCTTTTTCTTTTTTTGTTAATTTTCCATAGCGGAATGTTATACCTAACGCCTTCTCAAATCCGGTTTTAAGCGCTTTCGTCGCTTCTTCTATGCTTACTGTTCTACCTAGTTCTTTGTTTGCTGTAGTGACCCATTCTTCCATTGTCTTAACGATTTTGTCCCGGAATTTTTCAGATGGAACTTTGAGCGTCTTGCCCATTAATTTGTAGTTAAAATCGAGAATTATGTTTCCTGTTAGGATGAGGGTATCATCGAGTACTGTAGCTCCATTGCCTGAAATTTTCCTTCCATGGACTTGAATGTCATTAACGGCTCGATATTCTGCAGGTATTCCAAGCTCTTTGTACGCTTCCACAGGACCTCTTAAAAGAACTTGGTAAGCTTCCTCTACGCTTACCGGAATAAGGGGATTGTTACGGTCAACTATTATTTGGTAGAAAAGTTGATTGCCGTCTAACAGGACGGCACCGCCACCGAGGATACGTCTCACAATCGGAATACCATGTTCTTTGCAGAAGTGTAAATCAACATCTTTCTCAAGAGCTTGATGATAACCAATGCAAACTATAGGGTATGATGGGTAACAGAAGATAATAGTATCAGGGATGACCCCACTACTCTTAGCAAGCCCAACGGCTTCGTATATGGCTTGGGTGTCGAAGGAATCTATTTTTCCCAGATTCAATAAGCGAAATGACATGTCAAAAACAAGCTCCTTGTGAGGAAGGAAAACAATTTACCTTTTCATAGTTTAATTAATTCTTCGTAAATGGCTAAGGTATTTCGTGCAGCTTTATCCCATGTAAAGTACTCTAAAACACGTTTTCGACCATTCTCCCCCCATTGCCTAGCCCTCATTGTATCCCTAAGAACTTCTTTTACTCCCCACGCAATGTCAGCTGAGTCTTCGCCATTTATGTGCACCCCACATTGATCTGGGCCGCTTGGAACTACTTGCTCCTTAAACCCACTTAGTCCTCTTGCCCCAACTACGACTGGTCGCTCCATAGACATAGCCTCTAATGAAACTATGCCAAATGGCTCAGAAAGTGAGGGGAAGACGCAGACATCTGCCATTGCATAATGAAGAATTCGTTCTTCCTCAGAGACCCATTCGGACCTGAAAATCACCTTGTCAGCGATGTTCAGGCGTTGTGCAAGTTGGACCAGATCCTGATACTCCTCGCCTTTTCCTAAGATCACGAGTTTCGTCTTTGGAAACTCTGCAAGTATCGTTGGCATAGCTTGAATGAGATTCTGGATTCCTTTAATCCAAGTGAGGCGCCCAATAAATAGAATTACTTTCTCATCAAATTCAAGTTTGTAAGATGCTTTGATAGTTTCGAGCTTCTTTGAGTCGACTTTTGTCGGATCATACTTCTCAGGAGAACACCCATTCCAACAGACGCGAATCGTTTCAACTGGATAGCCTAAGGATATAAGATGGTCTCTCATCGCGTAAGAGACTGTCACAATCCTTCCAGCCTTTTCAGCCATAGCTCTCTCAAAATGCCTCACTACTTCGGATCCAGTCCCACCTGACCTTTGCTCCTCAGTAGAGTGTAAATGAAAGGCTACTGGAATCTTGTCTCCAATCTCCTTTACAATCATCAACCCAGCAGGGGCGGAGAGCCAATCATGAACCGCGACAACGTCGTAACTTTCTCGCTCCTTTCTAATCAACTCGTTAACAAACTTGCTGGCAGAAAGATGGCTGTAGGAGAATATGTCGCAGAAAAACTTGATGTTCGTCCCCCAACGGCGCAAGTCTTCGGTCACAACGATTGGAAAGACGTCACAGGTGTCGACGATCATAGGTCGATGAATCATTATTCCATTCCAATGTTCGTGTGTGGGAAGATCCCCTGGGTTAAGGGTGAATACAACCACCTCATAACCAAGTTCAACAAATTTGCGCGTGATTTCGATGGCATACGTGCCAAGTCCCCCAACTAGGCGAGGGTAGTATTCCCAGACGAAAAAGGCTATTCGCATTCTCCATACTCCTGTAGGTGTTCATCATTGAAATTCAATGCATTAGAGGCAACTGAACAAGTAATAATAATTCTGCAACAATTGTAGGTACAAGACCCCCTACTAAGCCTATCCAAAACCATTTGAAAAATTTCATATAATAATGTCTACGTTTTTCTAAAACTCCTAAAGCGACAATATTAGCCGTTGAACCCACCATTGTTATATTGCCTCCATAGCAACCACCAAAGAGCAATGCCCACCATAGTGGGAAAACTGGGATTCCATTTGCCCCTAAACTTTGAACTATCGGAATAAATGCCGCAACCAAGACTACATTATCTAAAACTGAAGATCCCCACGTGGCAACCCATAACACTAGCGTAAGAGCTAGGATAAGAGTACCTCCGGTTAGTATAAGCATCGAACTTGCAAGCCTATCAGTTAAGCCAGTATACTTCAGACAACCCGCCTTCGCAAACAAAAACATGAAGAATATTAACGTCCACCAGTCAACGTCTTTCTCCAAATATTTTCTTGCCTTCGCCCTTTGCCAAAGCATAACTATCCCCGCGCCTGCTATCGAAGTTGCAATGAGTATGGTATTCTTTTCAAGACCAAGGAGCAGTTCAATTCTATAGTGCAGAGCAATGAAGACCAGAACTATGAAAAACAATATGGAACTCTGCTTAAACATTCTTTTGTCTTTTACCTCAGCCCATTCGTCCAAAGTTGTGTCGCTATCTTTTGCAAGCTTTGCATTAATCTTTTCTTGGAACAATTTCATGTCTTTACGATACCAGAACAGGGCTAACGGCATAAGAGAAACCAGAGAAATTATAGCAGTTGGGGTAGCCCATCTTAAGTAATCCTCGAAAGTTAAGCTACCCCTTAAGGCTATCAAAAGTCCTATTGGATTTCCCAAAACGGTTGCAGAACTTCCTATGTTCGTCGCCAACACAGCCATTATTATGTAGGGTACTGGATCCGCGTCAAAACGGTCACAAAGCTCTAGTATCATGGCTGTGACGAAAAGTATCGAAATCACTTCACCAACTAAGGCAGCTGTTAGCGCGGACAACACCATAAAAGTCAACATAAGCTTTGTAGGGTCAAACTGCGACATCTTAATCGTTTTTATCATCAACCAATTAAAGAAGCCAACCTCCTTCAGTAGGCCAATAATAACCATCATCCCAACCAGGAATATGATCACGTCTAGGCTCATGAAAGTGATCGTATGCTCTAAGTCTATAGTTCCTGTAAGAAGCAGTATTGTTATACCTACAAAAGCAATTCCTACTCTAAATCTCCAAAACATTAAAGTTCCAATGACAGTTGCGATAAAGACAGTTCCCGCAATAGTTTGGGCAACATTCGTCAATACTGAATAAAGCAGGCAACCGATTCCCAAATTAACAAGTATGAAAATTGCAAAATCTCTTTTTGTTCCCGGAATGCCGATTTCCTCAGGTTCTGCCATTAATTCCACAACTCTGTAAGGTGAATATATAGCAAACTTAAACAACCTTTCTATATATTTACTGTACACTAGAAACTCCAAAAATTAGACAAGATGTTTTTGACTTTATGTAGAGTTTCATCGGCCTCATTTTTTACCTGTTGAGAAGAGTTACACCGATTATCCTCAAGTTCAAAAGGTGCTTTAGCCATCTCCATAATAACTGCCGCAACTGTTTTTGACAAAGCTTCTAAGTTATAGCCACCCTCCAAAACGGCTAAGAAACGCCCATCGCAGACCTTTGAGGCTACACCCATAATCATTTGAAATTCTTGGAGATATCCAAGACTTGACATCGCCATATTTGCAACAGAATCAGCGTAATGGGCATCAAAACCAGCTGATACGATGATAAACTCTGGTTTGAACTGTGTAGTTACGGGAATAACAATCTCTTTCACAGCTTTTAAGTAGATTTCATCGTTTGACGAGGGCGGAAGAGGAATATTTACCTTGAAGCCTTTTCCCGCACCCTCACCGATTTCCTCTAAGAAGCCTGTCCTAGGATATAGTGTCCTCCCATCTTGATGCAAGCTAACGTAGAGGACATTTGATGCTGTGTTAAAGATTCTTTGAGTTCCGTTTCCGTGATGCACATCTACGTCGATAATTGCGACTCTATTGAGATTATGCCTTTTAATCAAATATTTCGCTGCAATTGCAACGTTGTTAAAGATGCAGAAACCAGTTGAGCTCGGTGGAAAAGTTGGACCGCTAGGTCCGGCGTGGTGTCCTGGTGGGCGAACTAACGCGAATGCATTAGCAATCTCCTTGGAGAGAATTAGTTCACACCCTTTCAAGACTCCCCCTACCGCAAGAAGGGCAACTTCATAACTCTTCGAGCACATAAATGTATCACTATCTAAATGACCACCACCAGATTGACATAGGGATGCTACGTTTTTTATGTAAGCCGAGTCGTGAACCAACCTGACTTCTTGAATTGTAGCCTTTTGGGGTGCGATTTTTTGAAAGCGTTTATCTTTGAAGATTCCAGTTTTTTCAAAGGTATTCATAATGCTGGATAATCTTAACGGAGACTCTGGATGCGAAGATCCAGGGTTGTGCAGCAGATAATGAGGGCTATAGATTATTCCTGTTGTAGGCAAGTTCGCTTCACAAAACTAGGATTATTAATTCCCTGTTCAATAAAAGGTGAAGTACAAAAAACTCGTCATAAATAAACTTCAGTCTTTATTTTGTATTTTCATTTCTCTTCGTGAGTCGAATTGTTCGGAGATAATTTCGATATTCCGGGTTATAGATGCATGAAAATGCAAATGTGCTGGCAATGCCGATACCCATGCAGATAGCGCCAATGGGTTGCATTGATAGAATAGTGAAAACTATGCCGCTCAACCAACTGATAGATGATATGATCACGCAAGTGATGGCAATGCAGTTAAAACGTGTCTTCGTTTTAGCTTTTTTCATATCCCGGACTCTCGGTTGCCAAAATCTTTGTTGCCTTGCGTTTATTGTATTTATGCCTGATACTAAGAATTGCTAATTTGACGCTCCCCAAATTTTTGACGACAGACAAAACTAAATATAGATGCTCACTGACCTCAAGGGTTACCATTCAAGATCCGATCTTGCAACTTCCTCCCAGCACTTTTTACAAAGGGGAGCCATGGTCTCAGTAATATATACGACAGCTGAGTGAATGTGACATTTAAAACATGTATCCCCGCTGAGTGTTTCAGTCAAATCAGGTATCGGCATCTTCTTAGCCATGCCAACCACCCCTTTCGTCATGCCCAAAACTCATGAAGGAGGACGAAGCTGGTAATCATTCGATAAATGGCACTCTCGTCTAGGAACCCTCTGGGACTTAACCAATCTGCATACACAAATTCTCGACCAAGATTCCCATAATAGTAAACGCAAATCGATTCGTGATCCTTACTTTCCCGCGGGCCATCAAATGGGCAACCTAGCGTTTGCGCAGCTTTTTTCGCCGCTGTCTCCACAACCTTGAGACGATTCAAGTTAGAATTAGCTTCATGTGGAACGTATAAGACGAGCTTTTTGGCAGCGTTCATGCTTTTCACCATTTGTCTTTTTTAACAGCTATTCTCAAAAATAAGTGTGAAATCAACTCATATTTAAAATCGGACGGAAGAATACGTCTTTTTTTAGGAGACAAAAATCTTAGAGAGACAAGCGAAAGTATTGAGGCATCCGATAAAAATCTTTAAAGGCAAGAGATCTTGAAGAAATCAAGAAAGCGTACACTTAATATTCAACTAGCTGAAAAATTAAATTGGCCAAACGGTCCAAACAATCATCGAACAACTTCAACAACGGGTCACATTATGAAAAGACAGAAATCACCGTTTGGAGTTGTGTGCTATCTTGTCTGAACCAGTTAGATATTGTAATCCTAAATGTGAGTTTTTCCAATGCGGACAACGAGCAAACTATTTTAAAGGAGAAAAAGTATTTTGCCGCTGGGCCGACGATGAGTGCCACGCAACAAGATGTAACTATACCTCATGCATTCGCGGTCGGTTACTCGCCAATGGAGTCTGTGGATTGACGGTACGCCGAAAGACTACAGAAAAAGAAGCGCTAGAAGAAGCCCCTCCTACCATAAGGTTAAGAGGTCGAGTAATTCGCCGAATTGATGAAAGAGAGATATTTTGAAACTTTTGAGGCAACGCAAAAGTCAATGACACCCCGTGGTTAAATTAAATTCTTGGGTTGATTCATGTGCTGGAATTGGACTAAGCGATATGGTTAGAAGAAGAAAGCCAATTTGGCGTGTTTCCAAATCTTGAATTGCACAAAGATCTTCAACGTAGTCGGTCGGTTTCTTTAGACGTGTTAATTTCAAGCGATCCCTTTATCAAGTACCATCGAAACTTCACTCATAGTTGAGCCATCTGAATGAGATTAGCATAACGACGACAAATTTGATCTTCCAAAATGAACATAGGAAGACT
>Ga0129297_10001753_pt1 | contig 11066 bp, 13 predicted proteins | sample I18A1metaG_FD_94708 | JGI IMG/M metagenome (GOLD analysis project Ga0129297, IMG submission 94708) | Lake sediment bacterial and archeal communities from Gulf of Boni, Indonesia to study Microbial Dark Matter (Phase II) - ​I18A1 metaG | ecosystem: Environmental > Aquatic > Freshwater > Lake >... | reverse complement strand
TACCTCAACAAGCATGCGTAGCCTGCGGCGCAAGCATTTCACTGGGCGTACAGACATGCAGGAGATGTGGTGCAATGCAGACGATGCCGCAGCCAATTGCCGCGTTGCCTCGAATTTCTGAGGACCTATGCCTGAAGACCGTAGGATCCTCGACTACATCGCCGACCATAACGGAATAATCTCGATCTCGCAGGCCTGCCGAGACCTCTCACTACCGCCCATCACATTGCAGGCTGCGATCGACAGACTCAAAGCAGCCGGATTCTTGAACCAAGTCTAGCCGTGATGCTTCCATACATGCCCCTCACCTGCAAGGGAGCCCTTGCTGAAAGCGAGGAACACAGGGACGAATTATGCGAATTGCAGTAGATTTGGACGGCGTCCTGGCCGACACGATGGTGACCTGGTGCAGAATTCTGAACAGCAAACGCTCGATGAATGTCACTGTTGATTCACTGGTCAAATGGCGCGCATGGGAGATCGCACATGTCTCAAAGGATGAATTCTATCGTATTCTCGACAAATCCTGGTATGAATGGGAAAACATTCCTCCGACTGAGGAAGATCTCGGCCGGAAAGTTGGTCGGCTCAGCCAGTTTGGACTGGTGGACATTGTGACTGGCAGGAGTAAGGAGACAATTCGGTTTGCTCGCTCATGGTTGAAGAAATACGAAATCAGATACGATTCCTTCGTCCGTACACAAAGCACCAACGCCAAAGCCGAGCTTGACTACGACCTGTTCATCGACGATTCACCGGATCTCATGCCGTTAGTCGCATCAAAAGTAGATGGATGGGCCATACTGTACACGCGGCCTTGGAATAGAGATGCATCGCTTCTACCCAGAGTCTTCAGGGCTGACAAGTGGGATGAGATCCCGAAACTCGTTGAAAGAATTCCACTCTGAGATCCTTCGATCCCAAACGACCCATCCCTGCATGGGCAGCTATTCTTGGACGAATGATGCGAGCCTTCGCCAGATCACGACGCCTAGATATCCGCCGATAATTCCTGTGACGCCACCTGAAGCGAGGATGGCAACCTCGGCAACGGTGTTCCTTGGTAACAGCCTCAGGCTCAACGTGACGGCATAGGCAACGAAACCCACTACAGCTGTGCTAAGGGCCACAGCCGCGGTGAAACGTCTGGCGTCCACGGCTCCCGCTCCTCGTTGCGGCCGTAGGACTAGTAGCAATGTGTCAAGCAGTACTCCATAAAGTACTGAGAAGCCGATTGAGAATACGGCTAAGCTTGGGCTCCATCCCGCGATCAGCAATCCCGAAATCGTGGAAACTAGCGTAGCGCCGAGGGGTGCAATCATCAGGCCGGCCAAACCCAACATCAGAGCTTGTACAATGATGAAGGAATCTTTGAACGGTGTTGGGACGAAGGCTTTGGAGCTGAAGACGATTACGCTGAAGGCGGCCGCCATCGCGAACTTTCTTGAACGCAACGTGACTTCTCCTTGGAACTAGGGGGTTTGGGGGTAATCTAAAGCGATTGCTTCGATGCCCGGATTGAGGGCATGCAGGAAACTGCCCCCTCAGGAACTCTCTATAACCACATCAATCGTTGTAGCACATACTGATAGATCGGAGGCCGCGAGAGTGCGTGCTGACGAAATACTACAGCGCATGAAATCCATGTCGAACCCCGAAGCAGTCGCCGGGATGGCAAGGTTCGGCATCAACCCGAAGGGCACCTACGGAATCTCCCTTCCAACCCTCAGGGGCATGGCCAAGGAAATCGGCAAGGATCACAAGCTGGCACAACGGCTCTGGTCGTCAGGCATCCATGAAGCCCGGATTCTAGCAGGAATGATTGCAGAGCCAGCGAAGCTGACGGAAGACCAGATAGAGAGATGGGCTGCGGATTTCGACTCGTGGGACGTATGCGATCAGTGTTGCAGCAACTTGTTTGACAAGAGTAGCTTAGCCTACCGAAAAGCTGTCGAGTGGAGCAGGAGGGAGGAGGAGTTTGTGAAACGTGCGGGTTTCGCTCTGATGGCAGCCTTGGCTGTTCATGATAGGGAAGCGGATGACTCACGATTCGAGAGGTTCCTCCCCTTAATCAAAAGGGGGTCTTGGGATGAGAGGAACTTCGTCAAGAAGGCAGTGAATTGGGCGTTGAGACAGATCGGGAAGAGGGACCTTCAACTCAATGGACTCGCTATCAAGACCGCGAAGGAAATCCAGAAAATGGATTCCAAATCGGCAAGGTGGATTGCTTCAGACGCACTCCGAGAATTGACAAGCAAGAACGTTCAGGGGAAGCTACGTGCAAGGCGAGGCTAACATGCGTACCAGGGTGAGGTTACTTCCATTTGACGGTGCAGCCCACAGGCCTAGTTTCAGACGTTGGCACTGGCCTGCCATCGAGTATTGCGGTGACGGCTTCACGCAGGTAGTGTTCCCTTACTGATTTCGGGTCGTCGTAGTTGTCGTCGATGGCGCCATGGTATCTTAACATAAGGCCTTTGTTGAAGAGGAAAACCTCCGGAGTTCGTTCCGCGCCGTAAGCCCGCGCCACTTCCTGAGTTTCGTCCCGAAGATAGGGGAAGTTGAATCCTTTTTCCCGAGCACGCTGTTTCATGTTATCGAAACTGTCGTCTGGATATTTCGCGGCATCGTTCGCGTTGATTGCGATTAGTTGGACGCCTTTTGTGGCATAGTCGGCTTGAATTTGGACCATGCGGTCCTCCCATGCCCTGACGTAGGGGCAGTGGTTGCAGCTGAACACCACCGCGACAGCTTGCTTACCTGCGTAATCCCGGAGAGCGTGTTGCTTTCCGTCAGTCCCGACCAGACTGAACTGAATTGCCTTGTCCCCGATCTTAAGATTCGCCATGGACACGCAACCGAGAAGTTGCTTGCAGTGACCTTTGCTTCTCCCTTAAGGCTACTTCCCTACGGCGGCGCGGACTGCCCCCCGTATCATCTGAAGTGAAGGTAGGGGGGAGATTCTGCCGTCCTCGAGCTGAAATGCCCGACAGGTCAAGGCGTAATGTGGTTCTGCCGGCGGGTCGAAATCTTGCCCATCAATGAGAATTGTCGGCGACCCCAAGAAACGTAATTTCCTTGCCTGCCCTTCTGTGTCAACCCTAATGACTTCGATATTTGCCTGAATGTTCTCTTCTTGCAGAACTTTCCGGAGACGTTTGAGCGCCTCTTCATGCGATGGACAATTCTCTGAGTATAGAAAGCGTATGTCCATAGCCGCATCACATGGTTGCGCACCTTGGCGCTTCGAATCCAAAATACCTTCCTCCCAACACTTGGCGAAACCCCTCGAAACTGCTCCAGCGAGAGCAAGGGACCGCCAAGTTTCAGCAAGGGCTTACAACCGTTCTCCTGCTGCAGACTTTTCTGCGAGGCTCCAGACGAAACCGACAGGGCCGGGCTTTCGTGTCACCAATCCAGCCCGTTGGAGTTTCGTCGCTGTCTCATATACTTCGACGCCGCTCTTGCAGTCGCGGCAGACATTCTCGAACTCAGGGGTTGAAGCAAGTTCGATGATTCGTTTTGTTGAAGCAGAGTGTTCCTTGCGAAGAATGCCCAAAACACATAATTCGAGGATCGGGCGATTAGCAGTTTTGTCCTTGTCATATTTCTCCAGCATAGCAGTCAGAACTGCACGTTTTTGGTGCGGGTCATCCAGGAATCTGACTTTACCAAGCGCTACTACGCTACGGTACTTGAAAGTGAACTTGCAGGGGTAAGCATCAGGAGCAATCTCGGATTCGTCAACCTCAAAGCACACCTTGCTGTTGGCCCTCATGTAAGAGAACGCCAGGCCTTTTGGGCCTCAATGAAAGTATATCTTGCCCTGATAGTAAACGCAGCTCATTGGGATCACATCCGGCTGGTCTGTACGGGAAGTTCCGAGTCTCCCCACAGGAGCCACGGCTAGAAACTCTTGGATCTCTTTGTTTTCTTCGGTCATGCTTTCATCTCAAAGAGTGAGCAAGCTAGGAATGCTGATGCTGCGTGTTCGGGTCGACGCTATTATTCCGCCGAATTTAGATGGCTTCGACGATCTCTACTTTCTTCTCGTACTTCTTAACGTACTTCGCGACTTCTTTGACAGCTTCGAGATGTCGCTCGATGTCCTCTTCGGTGTGGACGACTGATATGGTCCACTGCTCATCCGGCGATGGGCCAGCTGGGATTATGCCCCGGTTCATCATGGCGAAGCAGTAGGCGAACCATTTTCCCGTATCGCATGCCTGGAAGCTTCTCCAGTCGGTGACAGGTTTCGATGAGAATGCGATTGCACCGCTTAACCCCGCATACGACATTTGAGCTAACAGGCCCTCGTCATCGATGATGTCCTGGTAGCCTTTCGCCAGCGTCTCACAAAGCCCAGCCGCTTTCACCATTGCGTCCCTTGTGAGCACCTTGGACAAGGCTGCGATACCAGCCGCGACGCAGAGCGGGTTAGAGTTGAATGTACCTGCGTGGCTAACTACGCCGGGCACAATCATCTGCATTATCTCTCTCTTTCCGGCGACCGCCGAGATTGGGACGCCTCCGCCGATCGCCTTGCCGAGAGTGATCAGGTCAGCCCTAACGCCTGCGTATTCCGAGATTCCTCCGTAGAATTTTCCGCATGTCTTGATTTCATCGAAGATTAGAACAAAGCCGTACTCGTCTGCGAGCTTCCTCAAAGCCTGCAAAAATCCGGGCTTCGGTAGTACGTAGCCCATGTTCATTGGAATCGGCTCGAGAATCATTCCTGCGATCTCGGAGGCATTCTTTCGGACTATCTCCTCAACCGCTTCTAGGTCGTTGAAAGGTGCGACTAGGGTGTTCTCGTATACTCCCTCAGGGATTCCGAGCGAGGACGGAACTTGATTGGGGAAACGCGGATGCCCCTGTTTTGCCCGCGAAGGCTTGACGCTGACTAGCAGCGTGTCGTTGCCACCGTGGTAGCAGCCCTCAAATTTGATGATCTTGCTTCGCCCGGTAAATGCTCTCGCGAACCGGGTGGCATACATTGTTGCCTCGGCGCCAGTATTGGAGAGTTTTACCTGGTCGACGCCGAAACGTTCGCAAAGCATCCTGGCGAACTTCGGCGTTTCTTCCCACTCGAAACCGAAGTCCGTTCCATTCCGAGCCTGCTCGATCAGGGCTTCAAGAATCGCGGGGTGACTGTGGCCCGCGACAAGGACGCCGAAGCCCATGTTGTAGTCTGTGTACTCATTGTCGTCTACATCCCACAGCCTTGTTCCTTTTGCACGAGAGAAGTATTGTGGGTATGGGTCGGCGTACCTGTAGTTGCTGTGAACGCCAAATTGCACATCGACCTTCGCCCTTTCGTAGATTGCCTTGGACTTGGGTGTCTTTTCCTCAAACCTTCTTATTTCATCGTCCTGGAATTCGCTCAAAAAATATCGGAAGAAAGCCGGCTACTTTGCGTATAAGGAATCCGCAAAGAATGTACATACCGTATATGAAACTACCACGACGCCCGGGGCACTATATACACAAGTTGCAGAAATGATAAACGCCCAACCTGTGCTTAACTTTCCGGGTATCATTTGGCTGTTTTTGCCAGAAAAGCAAGTGGGTTGACGAAAGAGGCTTCTGTGTTCGACGCGTTCGTGTTCGGCTTCATGAACAACGGAATCGGAGTAGCTTTGTGGTACCTGCACAGCATTGGGCTGTACGTTTCGCCTGGAGCAAACCTAATCTTCGGAACAATCATTACCGGCCTGCTATCGCTGGTTGGCGTCGCGCTCTCATGGGGCATCCTCGGAGGGTCAATGCCCCGCAGCGGTGGAGACTATGTCTACAACTCCCGAATACTTCACCCAGCCATAGGAACTGCGACTAGCTGGGCCCAGGGCCTCTTCATATCCATAGCGTGGCTGTGGGTACTCACGCCATGGGTGGCCGACCCCGGTATACCAATACTTGCGGGATCTCTCGGCGTGCCCCCCGAAGCAACGGAATTCTGGGTAACACCGACGGGAATGCTAATAGTGGCTTCAATTGTGAACGTTCTCAGCTTCATCATAGTCATATTCGGGCTAAAGGCCTACATTAGAATGCAACAAGTCTGCTTCGCAGTAGGAATGATCGGCGTACTCATCGGCCTCTTCCTCATCTCGACAACGTCACACGAGTCGTTCGTTTCGATATGGAATTCTCTTGCTGCACAGCAAGGCTCCCCCACGTACCAAGAAATGATTGACCTGTCCAAGGAGGCAGGCTTTGTGCAGGAGAGTTGGGGCTGGCTAGCCACCCTTGGCGTTGCTCCGGTTGTGGCCTGGGGTCTGAGTTACGGCTTTGCCATAGGGTACATCGGCGGAGAAATCAAGCGGCCTGAGCGCAACATCCTGATGGCACAGGCGTTAGCGGTCCTGATACCAATCATATTCTTGGTCTGGCTCGCCTCTGCCCTACAGAACATGACCAGCTACGAATTCATGCATGCTATTGCGTACGCTGACAACGAAGGACCCGAATGGTATGCAATGGCCTTCCCACCGACTTGGGCCAACCTTGCAGCGATCCTAACTGACAACCCGATACTCCAGTTCCTTATCGGGTTCAACTTCATAGCCTTCGACTTCTTCTGGGTCCCATTCTCATATCTGGTGTTCAGCAGGGTTGCATTCGCACAAGGCCTAGACCAAATCGGGCCACGATGGTTCATTAGTCTTGACAAGAGGTTTGGCTCTCCCGTGAAGGTTCTAGCGGCTGTTTTCATATTGGGGCAAGCAGCGATCACGTACTATGTGCTCTCCCCCGAGATACTAGGCAGTCTTTCGATTACGGGTTTGGACGCCATTACCGTCTGGGGAATTCTTGGAATCTCCTGCGCAGTCTTTCCATTCGTGAAGAAGGCTAGGCACATCTGGGATGCTTCCCCGCACCGGTGGAAGATAGGGCCAATACCAGTCGCCACAATTTCCGGTATCGCAAGCGTGATCTTCACGATCCTCGTAATCTGGGGGATTTACTACTCTCCAGCAATGGGTGGCTTGAACGTATACTGGACGCCAATCTACTTTGGCGTAATGATTGCGGCGATACTCTGGTACTACTTCTGGCGCTGGAAGCGTTCCAAGGAAGGAATCGACGTGGCACTTGCCTTCAGAGAACTCCCACCGGAATAGCAACACTCTAAAGCAGACTATGATAACGCCTGCCCAGTGCAAGCCATGGTGCTGAAGATCTTCTTCGTTTCCGACATCCACGGCTCGGACACGGCCTTCAGGAAATTCTTGGCTGCTCTCAGGATCTACAACGTGAACGTTGGGATCTTGCTTGGCGACCTGTGCGGCAAAATGATAAATCCGATACTAATCCGACCAGACAAGACTTACACATGCGAGTTCATGGGCCAGAGAATCATCGCTAGAACACCTGATGAGCTTGCCCAACTGCAGAAGCGAATCGCTTCAACTGGCAACTACTATGTCATCCTAGAACCCGAGGAGATGGAGGAGCTTAAGGCTGAGGGCAAGACCATCGATGGAAGAATAGACGCGCAGGTCCGAAAGATACACTTGGGCGCGGGAAAAATAGATGAGATGTTCGTACGGCTTGTGGTTGAAAGACTGAAGTTATGGAACGGTCTGATGGAGGAGAGGCTAAGGGGTTCCGAAGGGAGGGTGTACATTGCCCCTGGCAACGACGACCTGTTAGAGATCAACGAAGTACTTGACAAGTTCACGTATGCAGTTCACACCGATGACAGGAAGGTAGACGTAGACGGCTACGAGATGATAACCCTGTCATGGTCCAACCCTACACCGTGGGACACACCCAGGGAGTGCAGCGAAGAAGAACTCGCAAAGAAAATCGCCAGGCTAGTGTCGTCAGTTAGCAACATGGAGAAGTGCATTTTCAACTTCCATGTCCCGCCCTACGGCACGATGCTCGACGTTGCGTACAAGTTGTCGAAAGATTTGGTTCCATCGGTTAATGAAACGGCCAATGTTGGCAGCACGGCCATATTAGAAGCAATTAACAAGCATCAACCGCTTCTGGGGCTTCACGGCCATATCCACGAATCGAGAGCTAACCAGCTGGTAGGACGAACGACGTGCGTTAATCCTGGGAGTGAGTATTCAGAGGGCATACTTAGGGGTGTAATTATCACACTGGACGACGCGAAAGTCAAGAACGTACAATTCACATCCGGCTAGGGGGTTAAGGAGTTGGCTGCCAGGTTTAGGCTTCCCACAGAGATCCCCATCGAAGAGTACCCACCCCCGTCAACATTTGTTGAAGAAGCCATCCAGTGCGTCAAGGGGGCCGATGAGCAAGGCATAATCCTGCGAGTGATCGGAGGTCTCGGCATCCATCTTCATGCCGATGCGCCCGAATTCAGGCAGCTAGCCGAGAAACTTGGGAGACTTGGCGAACGGGTCTTCACCGATATAGACTTCGCGAGTTACGGCAAGTTCCGCGACAAAGTCTACGAGTTCTTCACGAAGCGTGGGTACAAAGTCGACCCAACGCTACATATGCACCACTTTAGGAAAAGACACATGTACTTCGCGGGAAAGGTTCCGATGGCTGAAGTATTCTTCGACAGCCTTGAGATGAACCACACAATCCAGTTCGCTAGCCGGCTTGAGGCAGACAATCCGACATTGCCACTCGCCGAGCTTCTGCTGGGCAAGTTGCAGATCGTCAGACTCAACGAGAAAGATGTCAAGGACGCAATTCTGCTGCTTAGGTCCCACGATGTCGGCGAAACGGATGACGAAACGCTAAATCTCAACGCACTGCAGCAGGCAGGGCTCTTGTCAGATTGGGGATTCTATTACACTTTCACGACTAACCTGAAGGAAGTCCAACGATACGTCCACCAATACAATGTCCTTACTGAAGATGACGCTCAGATCGTACGACAGAGAGTGAACAGGATTCTGGGCTACTTAGAAGAGCAACCTAAGAGCCAAAGGTGGAGACTCAGAGAAAGAATCGGAACCAGAAAGAAATGGTACAATGATGTGGAGGAATGGATGCGCCTCTGAGAAGGCCTCCCGCGGGTGAGACCATTCAAAGATGCGGATAAGGGCTAAGATATCGCGGCGCGCATTGGTTGTATGCTGCCACCGATATTTTGTCGTCATGATTGAAAGACCGCGCGTCCGCTAGAAAGCTTCATTCGCGGCTCTTGATCGATGCCCTCTCCGTCATCGCCCACACGGAAGCCTGGCCTAGTTTAGCCGCCCGACACGGGAGGGACTATTGCCAGGGTACTGCCGTCCGTAAGGGTCGTATCAAAACCGTGCAGCATGGAGACCGTTCTGCCATCGAGCAGGAAGGTGAGGTGAGGTCGCGGCTCGCGCGTGTTTGGATCAAAGACGTATTCTTCCAACCTCTTCCCATACTCATTCACGAGCAATTTGAGCAACTGTAGGACAGCGGCGGAGTCCTCAATCTCCAGCGTTTCGTCTTGGACGCCTGCAATCTCGCGGGCTGTGGCAAAGAATTTCACAATCACTCTCAATGATCTAATCTGCTCCGCACCCGTTTCTGTCGGAGGGATACCTCTGTTCGCTCCCGAGGAGCACCCCGAATCCGTCCCCGGCTAATACTCAGCATCATTCTCGGATCCTGACAACAACGTGATTGAGTTCTATGTTATAGAAAAGTCATAGCCGCGCTAACTTCTGACCGAGACGAGTAGTCAGGACTCGATTGAAAGCATAGATTTCTCAAACAATCCGCCAGACTGGTGCTGTTGAACAAACGGTGTCGCAGGCCCGGTGAAATACTAACCCACGACGTAGTGAGTCTCAGTAATGTTCCTGATGCCTGGTGGAAGACGACTGATCCGCCATGGGCAATGACCGAAATCGATATATAACACATTCCGTAAGACGCACTGTATGACAGCAACACTGACGGTTAGGTTATCAGAGCAGGAGAAGCAGGAACTCCAAAAACATGGTAGTCTCTCAGATGTGGTCAGGGAAGCGATTCGGCTTTACTTGAGAACTAAGAACTCCAAGCGAACGATCTCGCGATTAAAGGAATTGCAGAAGCAACCGATCTCGACCTCAATAGGGGATGATCTAAGGCTCATTAGGGCGGACCGCGACCGATGAAGGCGGCTGATAGCAGCTACCTCATTGAGGGAATTCTTAGAGATGCCAGCCTGCTGGAAAATGAGACATTCATCTCTCCGGATCTCGCCCTGTACGAAGTCGTCAACACAGTTTGGAAACACGAAACCCTGATCAAGGACTTGAAAGAATCTTGGGCACGTATCAACTTATTCTTGGAGCTGGTATCAGCCGAGACACTTCGGTTGGTGAGACCGGACAAGAAACTCCTTGAAGAGACATACTCGCTCTCACGAAAACACATGGTACCCACGTACGATATGGTCTTCGTCGCTCTAGCCTTGGATTTAGGCTTAGAATTGAAGACTTATGATTCCAGACAGACTGCAATCATGTCCGAGGAACGATAGACTTGTCTATGCATGACAAAGTCCGCGCTTTAGATGCGCATTCGAAACCTACATTCTTGGTGTGAAGGGCTTCAAGCTCGGTCCCGAGAAGTGGTGGGGCCGGTGTGATACGAACCCACGAATCGCGCGATTAAGATGGCAAAACAAATCTATTTTCCATCCAAACGGATTTGAATCCGCCATGTCGTCGAATCAGTCACCCGTTCTTCAGGGGTAAACCTTTATGCTGTTTCCCACTAACTCTGTGGGAAAGATCCATGACTCAGACTGTTGTCGATCAACGTGGAAGAGTCCTCATCCCGGAAGATGTGAGGGAAGGAGCTGGGCTTGATGAGGGAACCATAGTTAGAGTTGAGAAACAGGACGAGGGCATAGTAATCAAGCCCATTCGCAGAGGCAAGAGAACCTGGAGGCAACTTTGCGGAATAATCCCCAAGAGGACGGGTAGACCAGAATGGCCTACCGCAGAAGAGATCAAAAGCATCTGGCGATAGACTCGAACGTCCTCGTCGCATACGTTGACGGAGAGCACCCTCAGCACAACAAAGTGAGTTCATTGGCCTCTCGTCGCGTCGCGTTGAATCCAACAGTCGTGCATGAAACCTATCATACGCTAGTTTTC
>Ga0129297_10001751_pt1 | contig 11071 bp, 7 predicted proteins | sample I18A1metaG_FD_94708 | JGI IMG/M metagenome (GOLD analysis project Ga0129297, IMG submission 94708) | Lake sediment bacterial and archeal communities from Gulf of Boni, Indonesia to study Microbial Dark Matter (Phase II) - ​I18A1 metaG | ecosystem: Environmental > Aquatic > Freshwater > Lake >... | reverse complement strand
GTATTACCATGGTTGCCGCTAGTAGGACTAGATGGTTTGAGTATTCCGGTATTGTGTTCGCTCCTCCGATACTTACGCTGCATGAGTTGGATTGAGAGAAGCTCACGTTGAATTTCATGGTATAGTGCGTCTCGTTGCTGTAAAGGTCGAAAGGTACAGCGGTTTCGTCCACGAATACCAGAGGCGACCCGTCGAATATCGCTTTTGGAGCCACTGTCTCTACCCAGCAGGCCTTTGTCAGGGTTGAGCTTCTAGATGTTGTGAAGTTTATCAGTCTTCTAGCTCGGTCGAACTCGAAATCTTTGATTGTAGCGTTGGATCTAATCGAATAGTAGGCTGGGATTTTGTTGTAGATTATTAGGTTCGGTTTCAGGATATACTTGTTGTAGGCCCAGAAACCGTAGTTTAATTCAATCGACTTGGCGGCTAGGTATTCGAAGCTCTTGTCTTTCAATGAATAATACAGTAACCACAACGGCTTGGTCACTCCGAATGCATTTCGCTCCTGTAAGAGGAGGTTGGCCGCGATTTGGAAATCGTCGCCGTAGGGGTCTACTCCAACTATCTCTAGGAGGAAGCCGTCGGATGCGTCCTGCCACTTTTCTATGGACGATGCGTATCTGAGTCTGTCTGATGCTGCGAATATGTTGTTGTTATTCACTGTCAGGATGGCTGATGGATTGATGCCTTTGATCAAGTTGTAGATGCGCTTGAGACTATCGTGGAGCGACCTCTCTCTGAAATCTTGGAAAGATAAGCCGCTGTACTGATTCGACCATGCGTTCATCGCGTATGGGCCTTTGTCTGCATCTGGGTGAAGTAGGAGGGAGTCTAGGAATATGCCGTCGGCTCCGGTTCTCACAGCGGCTTCGACGCTGGGGAGTAGGACGAGGTCTGTGTATGGGCTGTATGGGCTTAACCTGTAGAAGCCTCCCCATTGATCGGTATATGGAGGCATAATGTAGTTGGTTCCGTCGAATTGCGTCCAGTTCTGCGAGAACTTTGGATGACTCCATCCTGGACCTTGCTGATAAGCCGTTACATAAAGCAGCACTTTCATTCCCTCGGAATGAATTGTGTTGACTACTTCCTGTTGGTTGCCGCCGTAGTAAACAATCCAGTCGACACCCTGCCATCTGTAGGTCTTTATCTCGGTTAAGTTGGATTGATAGAGCGAGACTATGGTTGAGGGAACGATCTCTGTCGTCTCTCCGAATGTTTGTGGCGCCGTTGGTTCATCCAGTAACGTAGAGGTGACAACTAATATCGTGAATGCTATGAGTGCAATTCGTAACCTCAAAATTCTCACGTTCTCGTTGGAACGATTTATCTTTGATCTAGGTATTTCAATCTTCTATCTCCTTGCTTGCTCTAAAAAGCATCTTGTAGGATGAGGCGGCTGCTAAGAGGGATATAGCGCCCATGTACGGCACCCAGAGGTTTCGCATCGGATCGATTCTCCAGCGATGTAAGATGATCGGGAGGAACGTGTCGTGGTCTACAGTGACACGGAGGGTTGCTGATAGCTCTCCTACTCCAGCTTTGATGGAGTAGATTCCGGGTTGGACTTGAAATGATGCTGATCCTGCTTCGTTCGTCTTGCCTACTTCCGTAACTGTCAGGTCTGAACTTATCTGGACCGAGATGTCGTTCGCTGGGCCTGTTAGTTCATAGCGGTCTGGGTCAAATGAATCTGCTTCGAAGATGTTCACTGTCAACGTATATGGCTCTGGCTTCATGGGCTTTAGGGAGCTTTGGTTGAATTCGAGCTCTCCGACCTCGAAGATGCTTAGGTTGCCGCTTGAGAATACGGGGACGCGGCCTGAGTTGAGAAGTTCAAGTCTCATCTGCGAGGAGTCTGTTACGATGTGGGTTAGTTTGTTCTTCAATGCGAATGAGATGAGCTTGTCAGCGTCTGAGTATGCTTCCTTCAGGTTTTTCATTTTGCTTTCTAAATCGTTGAGAGTTTCAATGTTTCTCTTTGCCCCGGATATTCTTTGGAGGAGATGAATGTAGTTGAAGTTGAGAGTTGCTTCAAGCTCATCTCTTATGTAGTTTTGGCGTAGCTCGCTCAGGAACGGCGAGAGGTAGTATGGCGATGCCAATCTAGCGTCTTCAGGTACCTGTGTCTCCACGAAATGTAACATTTCCATTTCTGATTCCGTCTCTGTAACATGGTATACCGAGTAGTGGTCGGTTGAATAGATCCTCTTGATGTATTGAGCGTTAGCCTGCTCCCACTTCTGAAGGGACGCATCGTTTTCAACTACAAGGTACTGGATGAAGTAGGTCTTCAACATTCGCCCGAAGGGTTCTCCGGTTATTGAGTAGAGCGAGTATTGGAGTTGAAGCATGGATTCGTAGATAGACTCTGGATGCTCTATTATTCGAGGATCGAAGTCTGACATGGCTAGATGATTTAGGATGTATGCCTTCGTGAAGGTCGATTGCTCTGGGCCGATGAAGAGTATGCTTGATCGAGCTCCTAGAATGGACATTCCGGTGTAGCCCGTTCCGTATATGACTGCTCCTCTTTGATGAGGCTGGTCTGCGAGAAAGTTTCTGATCTCTTCGATCTCGTCGAAGAGCTTTGGGTCGCCTTTCAAGTACCATCTTTGAGGGTAGTATGATAGGCTGAAGGACGTAGTCAAGATTCCAACTGTGAGAAGAATGAGGGCTAGGGCTTTCCAGTTTATTCCAGTCTTTATCTTGAGTTGTCTGCCAAGCAGGGTTCGAGTTTGGATGATCCCTAGACCTGAGAGGGGCGCGAGGAGGAGGGGTGAGATGTCCGCTGCTTTCCAGTTTACCAATGCGACTGCTAGGGCGATGAGAGAGGGGGTGGCGTTGAAATGGTCTGTTGGTCTTCCTCTTCTTAACGCGTATATCGCTCCTATGATTCCGAGGAGCAGGATGGGTCCTTGCTTCGCTAGACACGAGGCGAATGTCTCTAGCAGCCCGAATGAAGGGGTGTATGTGCTGTATGCGAAGGCGAACAGGATGGAGCCGGCGACAGCTGTCGCCATTGAGATTAGTTGAAGGATAGTCTTTCTTCTCATCACGGGGAGTGACGGTACTAGGAAGGCGATTATTAGAAGATTGATGGGGAGTGATGCTCGATAGGTGAGGATTGAGGCTGAGGCAAATAGGAGGAAGAGAATCAGGTATCCTTTCTTACTTGTTCTCTCCCTTTCGAGTATTCTATATGCACAGTAGAGTTCAGCTGCGACGAATGCGTAGCATAGAGCTCTTGCTTTGAATGTTCCCGGCAAGGTTTCGAATATGTATACGGGTGTGGTCGAGAGGGCGAAAGCGGATAGGATTGCAGCTGTTTTTCCGTAGGTCTTCAGCGCTATCATGTATGTGAAGGATACTGGGATGATTGAGAGAGGGATGATAACCCAGAAGCTTTGTGAAGCAGGGAATTCGATTAGGGTTTTAGCCATGGTTACCAGCGCGGAGAAGAGTATCGGGTAGGAGTAGGTCGATAAACCTAGATAATGCCAGATGCTGCTGTATCCTTCAAGTAGCTTTCCGTCTTCAAGCGCGTAGACAAACCACATGTCTGCATCTCTTGTGAATGAATCTCGATTTCCAACTTGCCAAGAGAACACTCTTATAGTGATCGTCAATAAGAGGATGGCTAGAATCCAGGTATGCTCTTTGAGCCACGACATTATCGCGTAGCCACTTCGCGTAGCGGATACCGCTATTTCACTCGACTTTCTGAAGAGAGATCTAAGGAAACTCGTGATCGCAATTATGGTGACTGTGGTTATTAGAGACAGGAGAAGGATTGACGACTCCGGTTTTGATGCTGGAATAGAGGCGGCTAGGAAGATTGAAGCGGTGATAGCTGTGCTAGCAGTTAAGGAGAGGGAGAACCGAGTGAAGGGTTCTCTTTCCGCGGGTAGAAGCGTTCTGACAATGACGTAGCCCGGAAGTATGAAGATCAGGAGTGACGTCATGAATCTTCTTATCGTGATGGCGGGGAACTCCCTCACTGGCGTCAGAAGAGCTAGAGCCGCTAGGAAGATGAGAATTGTCCAGAACCATAGCTTTCCTCTGGAAAGCAGGTGTACTCTTGAATAGGCGGTGATTAAGGTGGGGGGCAAAGGGTCCAGCTCCAGCCTCTTCGGGAAGATGGTTCTATTATTAGGAGGATGAGACATTTATTGGTCTTCATGAGGTTCTGCGCGTTCTGTTCTTGGTAGGTGTCTGTTCCGAGGACAGCTTTCGTGACGTATGACTATTCTCCAACCTGCGGCGAGATTGAGAGTAGAGTCCCCATCTGGCTTCTGAGTTGGCTAGGAGGCATGAGGTCGTTGTCCATTCGAGGAAGGCGAGGCCACGGTCTATCGAGGGATGCTGGCATGGTTCTGCTTGAGTCTTTGGCTTGCGGGACGCCTTTTGTTGCTGGTCATTTCGGTATGGCGCCTGAGATTCTTACGTCTGGATACATCGTTTTTCTCAAAACCCTTCCGATTGAATTTGATTTCTGACTACCTTTCGGAAAATTTTGTCTCAAAGCTACCACATCGAAAATTCTGTGAGGATGAATGCACTAGACTACGCTGGAGAACTATTCTGCCAGATATAAGGCCATGGTCATTAGGAAAACAATGAAATGAATTGCATCAAAGAAGTCAAGTTTGGCAGAGGGATCGCGGATTATTGATAACCCAACTATGATGTAGTAAAGTCCCATGATCAAGAAAAGTATTCGTAGCTTACGACCTTTGTTGATTCTCCATAGTGCCACAATAGCCAGAATAAGTATGCCCATAGGAATGAGAAAGAATCCTAACATTTGGATATAGCAAGGTTCTTGCAGTCTGATAATCGTTGCTGAAGCTATCTAAAGAAGCTCTTCTCTTATCGGTCTATACCATGTGATCTGTCCTGTCTCGGTTCTAATGTAGGGATAGGCTCATTTTGAATACAAAATTGGAGTGAGCCTGACTCATCTTGGAAAAATCGTGTCCAAGTGGTTTTGAGACAGTTTTGAGACACGGAGATGTCTCAAAGGTACCGTGTTATCTTCATCTGGATGCGGGTTTCCGGTTCCGGCAAGCGACCGCTTCGCTGTCGCAAAGGCCATCTATAATATTTGCAATTCTGAAGGTGTGCTGAGGAAGATGAGCCTTTCTGCGAGGGCTTAAGCTCAAAATGAGCTTGTCCGTCTTACGCCATCTGGAGCGATAGGGGTTTTGTCAATGATGACAAAATAAAACACAGAAATTACGCTTAATTTTTGACAAAACTAAGTGTGGCGAAACTTGTTTTGTGCGTAAGTTTTGTCATGGCTCTCCGTAGTTACCTGACAGAAAAATGTGTGCTTTACGGTAATTGACTATAGTTTCTATAGTCTTAGCATTAGGAGTTTAGACTCGGCTGCCGACTATGGTGACTGCTAGTATAGCCAGCAGCAACCTGCTATACCTAATTCGAGGCATCGCTTAACATTCACTCTGGATTTGCGTATACTCGGAATATCGCTGCGTTGAAAGGGAGGAATCTCACGAGTCTCTCGTCAAAGCGGCTGATTTTCTTCCTTAATCCTCGGCTGCTGATGTGCTTTAGCATTAGACCGCTGTATTCAGGAAACGATATTCCTAGGTTCACCGGGTCTCCTTTCGCGTTGACTGGGATGTGAAGATATGATAAGTGCACGTAGAGCATATCGAGGATGGGCCCCACTATGCCCCAGTTGAACCTTCCTGTAATCTCGAAACCATGTTCTCTCACTATTCTCTCTAGGCTGCGTCTTGTGAAGAGGCGTCTATGTTCCTGTCTCCTCATTTTGATACGAGCGAAGAATCGGTTGATCGGTTCGAGAGGACTGTATCCGTTTGGAACTTCAATTTCGACTGATCCCTGAGGCTTCAAGACTTTACGCATCTCTTTGAGCACGAGGCTTGGGCTGTCGACGTGTTCGATCAGGTGGTAGCATAAGATCTTGTCGAAAGTTTGGTTTCTGAATGGTAGGCGTTGAGCGTCTGCTACAATTAGAATGATTTCTGGGTCTTTCCTCTTCGCGACTTTCAAGTACCGTCTTTCGATGTCTACGCCCACCCTTTCCGTCGTATCGTCTATGACTCGATCAGCTATTCCGCAGCCTAGATCTAAAAGTAAGCCTGATCTAGTGAACGTCTTCATATTTTTCCCAAGTTTATAGACTTTTGTCTCCAAAAAGAAAAGGAATGGAGAACTAAGTAACTTTGTACAGAAGTAGTTTTGAGCCTGCGCCGATTGCACCTGCAACTTGGCTGCTTATTCGAAGAGTGGTCACGTTTCCAGCAACCTCCCTAGTTATGACATCAGACATCATCGAAATAGTGGGCCCATGATACCTTATACCTCGAGAGATTACCTGGGGAAATCCATCGATTGACCTCATAATCAAAGCCTCACAGAACCCATCAGTTCCATTGAGAAGATATAGAATCTGCGATCGATTTACCCTTGCACCGTTGACGGCTGTACCTCCGACCCAAAGGTCTTGTGTGTAATAGTTCGCCTCATTGTAGTCCCCGTTGAAGAATATTCTGTACGGTGTGCCAGAAGCCCTCGGATTCTTCGCCTTAAAAAGCAAAAAGTACATCTTATCCGTGTCCAAGTCTAATCAAGTTGGAGCAATCCAGGGACAATACTTCAGGAAACGTTTTTTGGATGTCCGGTCGTGTTTTCCACAGGAAAAGAAGTTTTGCTAGGGCTTTGGAATCCATTTCATCCGGAGAGCCTTCATCTTTAACGGCGGTTCCAACGACGGCTGTGTATATGGAGCGACAGTTAATGAGGTGATCGATTATCCGTAGTTTGTTCAAAAAAACAGCGAAGAAATACACAAGAGTACTGACCAAGATTGACTTACATCGATTTACATCTCCATTGAAGGTAAAAACCATCGCCGCAGTGTAGAACACACCTATATATGGATCTATCTCAACCAGACGCATCTTGAACCCGGCTTTAGAGAACAGATAATCCAAACCAGAACCCGAAAACCTGTAATAATCTATCGGGTAACGATGTTCAGACCACATAAAGGGAATCCAAACCCAAACAAAGCCGCCATCCTCCAGAACCCTGTTAATCTCCGACATTACTTCGAATGGATCGAGTACGTGTTCAAGGAGCGCTGCAGCTCTTGCGGAACTTATGCAAGAATCACGGAAAGGAAGATTATGACAGTCTGCCACCATGTCCGGTTTGATACTTTTATCAAAATCGACCGTGTAAAAGTCATCAAAATTATATAAATCTCTCAATTCGTCAACTTGTCTAGAGAGCATTTTACCCGTCCCAAGTTCCAAGTGGATTAGTTCTTTCCTATTTTTCCGTCGAAATCTTGTATAACATGGTGCGAACACATCGGTTAGAAAAGTAATTGTTCTTGGACGACACTGATTGGATCTTCGTTTAGCGATATACCTGTTATATCTATCCAACATCTCCTGAGTGACCTGCCTACTTCAAGAAACAGGTCTATCCTTTCAGATAAATTCTTGTCTTCCAAAAGAACGGAATGTTATGTGACTTTGTATACCAGGAGTTTGGATCCTGCGCCGATTGCGCCTGCAACTGCACTGCTTATTCGAAGAGTCGTTACGTTTCCGGCGACACTTCGAGCAATGGTATCAGACATTTGTTCAATGCCATCGCCTCTATGACGAATGCCTTGAGCGATGACCTGAGGATACCCGTCGATTGATCTCATGATCCATACCTTGCAGAAGCCTTCTCTTCCACTGCGAAGATATAGAATCTGTGAGCGATTTACCCTTGCCCCCGCCACTGTAGTTGCTCCCACGAAGAGATCCTGTGTGTAATAGTTCGCCTCATTGTAGTCCCCGTTGAAGAATATTCTGTATGCAGTGTCAGAACCGGTTGGGTTCTTGGTCTTGAATATCAGAAGGTATCCTTTGTCTGTGTCCAAGTCTAATCCGTCAATGTCAATCGTCGAAACGTCCGAAGTGACTGTGACTTCTCTCACTGAAATTGTTACCATTTTAAATTCGCCTCCTAAAAATATTTTCAATCTTTCATCAATGTACGCGTTATAGAGGTTTTCAGGGTTTGGCGGTGGAACAAGTTTCTGAAAGTCGTAGATGAAATAATTCTTTAACCCCGTCTCAGCATATTGTGTCGTAACCCAATCCCAACATTGCGCCACAGGTATATTCTTATTCTTAGGTGGTTGGTCTGCAAATTCGTTGTTATCATTCCACAACCACATAAAGAAACTCGTGGCATCCACGTTTGTGGTTTCAATTGTAGGAGGGCTATGATAAGGTTCCAAGCAGAGCTTCACAAATTGACCTGAGGCTTTAAAGGCGGCGAGCATCTGAGGCCAATCACTACTATAAGTAATAGGAGAGACATGCTTGGCCGATTATAGCTCGGAAGCTTGAAGCAGTTTTGAAGCTGCCCCATCGTAACCTCTAGGTTCAAGGTTCTTCGATACGAAGCTATTACTCGTAGTTTTTCCAGTAGGATGGGTCTTGATTCTGCTCTCAGTCATCTTAAGAAGAGTAGCGCCATCATTTTAGTCTCGGCTATTTGTGAGGAGAAGCTTCTCAAGCCAGTTGACGGCGAATTCGAATCTTTTGCCTACGTAAAGTTTCACTAGTGCGAAGTCTCTAGGTCTTCCGGCGTTTAGAACGCGTAGCATCAGAAGATAGACGGTGGCTCCTGCCAGTATGTAGATTGGGAGTAGGAATTTGTTGTACCAGACGTATTGCATCGATAACGCGGAGACAGCCATCGTTATGCTTGCTGCCCAGCTCTTCCAGATGGCTTCACTGTCGAAGTTCAACTTCATCTCTCTTCTTAGGATGTAGATCGTCAGCATCAAGCCTATGAGCATCGCTGCGCCTCTGGCTAGGCTTGCTCCGGCAACCCCTAGCACAGGTAGGAGCAAGATGCCCAGTATGGTGCTTCCGAGGACTGAGGCGATCGTTATTCCGCTGTATGTCGCGGTCTTCTCTGTGACGAGTAGGATGTAGCTTATCGGGGCTCCTGCCGAGAAGATGGCTAGGAAGAAGCTGAGTATGGCTAGTGGTAGGGCTCCTTCCTCGTATGCTGGACCGGCGAAGAGGGATATCGTCGGGAGGGATGTTGCTGCTAGACCTACTGCGAGCGGGATCGTTATGAAGGAGAGGTATCTTGAGGCTAGGTAGGATGCTCTCTCCACGCTCCTGATTCCTTCTCGACCCTGAATCTCTGAGTATTGTGGGAATAAAGTTGTGGCGACAGCTCCAGGCACAGCGAAGAGAACTTGGAATGCTCTGAATACTATTGTGTATACGCCTAAAACGCTTAGGGGAAGTAGTGCGAGAAGAAGGATCCTGTCGAACCAGTTGTTGGCGAAGCTGGCCCAATCGCTTATCGAAAGCGGCCATGAGAACTTCAGTAGTCTCTTGAGGTTGAATTTGATTGTTGGAGGCCCTAGCCTCTTAGCTATCAAGACTAGAGAGAGAGTGACGTATACGATCTCTGAAGCTATTAAGCCGTAGAGTATTCCGTAGAGGCCGTAGCCTAAGACCAGTAGCGGTATCGATATCCCCCACATAGCAGCCGAGTATACTATTCCGATGATGGCGAGTTGCTTGATCTTCTGTAAGCCTAGGAGGATGCCGGATAGGTTGAGCATCGGCCCAGCGAGAATCGATACTATCGGCAATAGCCTGAAGAGTCCTTCATATGCGACGTCTCTGGTGAGGTAGATTGAGAGTTCTCTTGAGAATATTGAGATGAGGATCGCGACAGCTATAGAGATGATGAAGGCTGTCATAAGGATCTGGTAGGCGACTCCAGCTGAGGCTTCTCTATCTTCCTTTCCTTGGAGTTCAGCTATGAACTTTGTTCCGGCGCTTGAGAGGCCTACTGTCGCTGCGATCTGTGCTGCAGACACGATGAGCATGATGGTTGTGTATACACCCATCTCTGTCTTCGAGATCAGCCGAGCTATAAATGCTAGAGCTGTTACGCCGATGATCGCTTGGGCTATGTTCTGTACGAATATGTATGAGGCTCCTCTAGCGACGAAGATCGCTCCGTCTATTTCTCTAATTGAGGCTTGTTTAATCGGTTCCATCGAGAAGCCTTCCGAACATTGGAGACAGTTATCCTACTAGAATTATGAGGGTTGCGGTTTATGGTTCCTAGGCTGCTTAACGTGAAACGGTTCCAACTCGCTGGTACATATCAAGAGTACAACAAGCGCATTGGATTTCCTGCCAATTCTTATCTAGTCATCGAATCGTTACTACTATATATTGTCGCTGAAGGGTCAACCGATGTTTGGGGATAGAATTCGAGTTCTCGCGATTGCTATCCTCTTGTCATCGATGGCCTTCAGTTCAATTTCGGTTGAGGGGCATGTAAGTCTGGGCGAACAGGGCCCGTGGGGACCTGTCGAGGGTACCTTCGGCAACTCCTCCAGTTTGACTGGACATGTTCCTGGAGATTCGGCTTATGTTCTTCCCGGAAGCGGGTATCAGACTACAGCTGAGCAAGGGAACTACTACTCTCCGAGTGGAAGCATCTTCGCAGAGACCTTCGGCGACCTTACCTTTGCGATAAATATCTCAGGGACGGCAAAGAGTTTTCCTCTGGAGATCTTTCTGCCGCCTGAGTTTACGCCTCCTGTGAGCTGGAAGGCTTATGATGATTCGAATGTTTGGACTACGATAACAAACGATTATTGTTACGTGGAGACTGGGCGGGTGTCTGATACTGACGGTTTTGCGCCTGGTTGGTGGTACATAGAAGTAAGTGCGCCTTCTTCTCCAGCCGACGGGGCTAAGCTCTATCCGTCGGGTCTCGATCCTTATCCGATTCGACAGTTGGGAGGCATGTACTATGTCTGCGCGAAGGGGATGAAGGCACCTTCGATCGCGGGCAGATACTTCTTTAAGGTCTTCATTGGGGATCAAACCATTCCTCCTCAGAATTACCCTGTGTTGCTCGTCAAAGCCGAGGTTGATCCAGGCTACATTAGTGGTCGGGTTCTCTATGGTGGCGCGCCCTCTTACTATGGATATTATCAACCGCGTCCATACGGTTATGG
>Ga0129297_10001746_pt1 | contig 11083 bp, 8 predicted proteins | sample I18A1metaG_FD_94708 | JGI IMG/M metagenome (GOLD analysis project Ga0129297, IMG submission 94708) | Lake sediment bacterial and archeal communities from Gulf of Boni, Indonesia to study Microbial Dark Matter (Phase II) - ​I18A1 metaG | ecosystem: Environmental > Aquatic > Freshwater > Lake >... | reverse complement strand
GGGAGATGAAGGTTTTGGTAAAATCCGAAGGAACCTGAAACCATTTGCCTTTTCCCAATTCCTTTCCATCTCTTCAATCGCCGTTGCCTTTATCTCCTCATCTCCCACGCTGTTGTCGTGAGGCATTTTCGTGTTAGAATGGGGGATATGGGGAGAGAGGAGATGAGGAGATAAAGTCATGATTTTGATTGAGGGCGGGCATTCTGCCGCCGTGAGCTTTTTTTATCCGTACTCTTGAATGCAGGCCATTACGGAAGCGCCCGGCCGCGCGCGCTCTCTTAAGTTCGCATACGCGGCCGGGCCCTGTAGCGATCATCGCGGCGCGCGAATCACCTCCTCGAGATATCTCCTTCCCTTCTCGGTTATCTCGAGCTCATGCGTACTCGTTTCGGAATATACATCGATCTCGCTCCAGTTGTCCGAGCTCTTCAGGAAATCCTCCGTTTCCCGATCGTCCAGGGGTATGGCGGACACGGCCTCGAAGGCCTCATCGTCCACCTGCCTGTATTCGGCCTTGACGACCGTAATGAATCCCTGGATCCACAAAACCGCGATGACGTTGCAAGCGATCTTGTGTAATTCCGCGGTATCGAGGTTTTTGTTGCGAACCGCGATGTCGTTTACGAGGTTGCCGACGCTGTAATTGAAGTAATCCGCCTCGATCAAGACTGCTTCCTCGAATTCCTGAATATCAATCATCCTTTCCTCCATGGCGTAATCTTCTCTTGTGAATTACTACGATGGAGTCGCGAGAAACAGTGAACAAATTTGATTTCCGTGGGCCGCTCGGAGGTTTTTTTGAAAAAACGCGGCGCCTCCAGGGGCGGGAGAGCGGACAGCGGCGTTCTTATCACGTTTTTTTGTTGAATGCAAGCCCGTCCCGTGTGATAATCCCGGCATGAAAGAATACCTCAAGCTCATAGGATTTTTCAGCGGCTTCACCGGCGACGAGCTGGAGGAAGTGAGCCGTATCGCAGAGGTGATCTCCATGCGTGAAATGGAGATGATCGTCAGGGAGGGAGACGAGCCGAAGGGGCTTTACTTCATCGTGAACGGCGAGTTCGACGTGGTGAAGAACATCGGCGGGAACAGGTACAAGCGGCTCCAGCGGCTCGACCGGGGAGACTTCTTTGGCGAGATGTCGATCCTTAACGGCGAAAGGCACTCGGCCTCGGTGGCGTGCCGCGGGAAAGGGACGCTCATTTTCATCTCGAAGCAGGCCTTTGGCGGGATGAGCGACAGCGATTCCCGCTTCTCGCTCAAGATAATGAGGGAACTGGCGTCCATCCTGGCGCAGAGGCTGCGGCGCATGAATTTGAAGTACGGCATGTCCGTGGCGCAGCTGGAATCGAAGGAGTGAGTCGGGAGGCCCCGGTTTATGAAATCAGGCCGGCGGCATGCCTTACCCCGGATCCCGGCGTGTGAGCTGCGCTTCAATCCCGCCGGGATTACCACGATGAGCCGTCAGGCAACTGCAGATGGAAAAGAAACCCCATTCTCCTTAAAAAGCGCCGGCACAGCCAACCGCCGTTTTTTTCCACGATCGGCCATTTACCGTTAATTATTCCCTCACGCCGCGCGTATTGAGAACATGGGAACGGGGCGCACCTTGGAGCGCTTCCCGTTCACCCGCATCTCCTATCGCGCGAGGTTTGCCCCATGTTCACGCTCACCGAGGAATTGATCAGAAACGTCATCGCACATTCCCCGGTAGAGTTCGCGCGCGGCGAAGGGATGTACATGCGGGGACAGTGCGGCATAGTACGTGCGGCCCATGCAGAAAAGGCGTGCGTCTACCTGGTCCAGGGCGAATTCTGCGATTACAGGGTCGAGCTTGCCGCAGAAGCATCCGGCGTCAAGTGCTCGTGCTCCTGCCCGTCACCCGTAAGCGGATGCGCTCACGCGGTCGCAGCCTGCCTTGATGCGAAGGACCGGTTTTGCGGCGATGATCCGGCCAAATGGAACTCCGGGCCGGATGAAGAGTGCCTCACGCCGGAGGAGATCAAGTGGGACGCGATCAGGGCGCGCAAGAAGAGGGCTGCGTCGGAGCGCTTTACGATCACCCGGGGCCCGTCGTACAAGGGCGAGCACCTGGTGACGACCTCGAAGGGAAAGCAGTACCTCGTGACCGTGTACGATCCGGTCGCAGGGCTTGCCCGCTGCTCATGCCCCGATTTCAGGTCGAACCGCCTGGGACTCTGCAAGCATGTGATTCACCTGCTCGGCCATTTCAGGAAGGACGCGCGCATGGAGCTTGATGCCGCCGGGGAGCGTTTTCCCTACGCTCATTTCTTCTGGAACGCGGCGGCGGACAGGCCGGCCGTGTATGCGGAAAGGGGCATGCTGGAAGCCGGGACCGCGTCGATCATCGGCGAATACTTCGATGCCGACGGTCTTTTTTCGGGAGACGCGCCCGGCGATTTTTTCAGAATGGCGGAGAGGCTCTCGGGCGCGCGTGACGTGCGGATTGACGAATTCCTCGTGTACCGCGTGCGGCGCGCCATCCACGAGCGGGAGCTGGAAGACGCACGGCGCACGCGGCGCCCGGATTACGCGGCGGCGTGCGGGATGCTCTACCCGTACCAGCGGGAAGGGGTCGCCTTTGGCCTCTTCAGGGAAGCGGTCGTGATCGCCGACGAGATGGGACTGGGCAAGACCGCGCAGGCGATCATGCTCGCCGTCATGAAACGCCGCGAGTTCGGATTCGGCAAGACGCTTGTGGTCGTACCCGCGTCCGTGAAGGAGCAGTGGCGGCGCGAGATCGCGAAGTTTTCAGGGCAGGATGCGGTAATCGTGAGGGGTTCGCGGCGCGAACGGCGCAAGATCTACGAGAATTCCGGGAGCTTTTTCTTCATCACCAATTACGAGGCCGTGCTCAGGGACATCCTCGCGCTGCGCCGCTTCAGCCCCGACATCGTGATCCTGGACGAGGCGCAGCGGATAAAGAATTTCCGCACACTGACCCACCAGGCCATCGCGACGCTGCCGCGCAGGCACGCGATCGTGCTCACGGGCACGCCGCTGGAAAACAGGCTGGAGGATCTGTACTCCATCATGCAGTTTGCCGATCCAGCGAGGCTCGGCCCGCTGTGGCAGTTCGCCGCCGCGCATTACCGGATAGAACGCCGCGAGCGGTCGCGGATTGCCGGCTACCGCGGCCTTGAATCGCTCCACCGCTCGCTTGCCGGCGTGGTCATTCGCAGGAGGAAGGAGGAGGTTCTCGATTCACTGCCGGAGGTGATCGTGCATCACCGGTATGTCGGGCTCACCGTGGAGCAGGAGTCGATTCACCTGGGGTATGAAAAACTGCTCGCGTTCCTTCTGTCGAAGGAAAAACTCACGCCCCTGGAAATGGAGCAGGTGTTCAGGTACCTGACCGGCATGCGCATGGTGTGCGACTCTACGTTCCTCATAGACAGGAAGACCCACATCTCGCCCAAGCTCGCCGAGCTTGCAGCGATACTTCAAGAAGTCGTCATTGCGAACGGCCGCAAGGCCGTCATCTACACAGAGTGGACCACGATGACCTTTCTCATCGGCAGGATGCTCTCCGCGCATGCCATTCCGTTCGTAGAGTTCACCGGGCGCGTCCCCGTGGAAAAGCGGCAGGCCCTGGTGAGCGAGTTCATGGAAAACCCGCACTGCAGCGTGTTCCTGTCCACGGATGCGGGCGGACTGGGGCTCAATCTCCAGGGCGCGGACTGCCTCATCAACATCGAACCGCCCTGGAGCCCCGCGAAGCTGAACCAGCGCATCGGGAGGCTGGTGAGGATAGGGCAGAGGAGCGCTTCGGTCAACGTGATCAACTTCATCACGCACGGCTCCATCGAGGAGAGGGTGTGGGCGCGGCTGCGCATGAAGCAGGCGCTGTTCGACGCGGCGGTCGAGGGCGAGGGAGGGGAGGCCGATTTCAGCGAGTCGCGCAGAAGCGCCCTCATCGGCGAGCTCCGGGCGCTCATGGGAGAGAAGCCGCCGCACCCGGCGCGCGAGCACACCCCGGGAGAGACCATTCCCGAATCGACGCCCTTCTTTCTCAATCCGGGGGTATTCGCACGGGACGCATAATCGGCCCCGAAAACTGCTTGCCCGCGCAATTTGCCCGAATATAGTGGGAACAAACCAGTGCACAATACTGCATCAATGGTTTATTACCCATAATGAAATCATGCCCCGGGGGAGTATCATGAAATATTTGCCGGTACCAGCAGCGGTATTCTCGGCTGCGCTCGTCGCATTCACGCTCTTCGCCTGCGGGAAGACTCCCGCCCAGCCCGCGCAATCCGCGGCACCTTCCCAGGGAGCGCAAAAACCCCTCGTCGGGAGCGCGCTCCCTGCACTGGAGATGGACGCCTTCCACAAGGGCGCGCTCAGGAAGGTGAGACTCGCCGACTTCCGCGGAAAGTGGCTGGTCATCATGTTCTATCCCGGCGATTTCACCTTCGTATGCCCCACCGAGCTCAGGGAGCTTTCCGATTCCTATGACCAGTTCCGCAAGGCCGGTGCGGAGGTCCTGAGCGTGAGCACCGACTCCGTCTACGCGCACCGTGCCTGGGCGGACCATGACGACACCATAAAGAAGATCGCCTATCCCATGCTCTCCGACCAGGCGGGAAGGCTGTCGCGCGCCCTTGGCGTGTACGCGGAGGAAAAGGGAACCGCCATGCGCGGCTCGTTCGTCGTGTCCCCGGAGGGCGTCATCGTCGCGAGCGAGGTGCATGACGAATCGATCGGAAGGAGCGCGGCGGAGCTGCTGAGGAAGCTCGAGGCCGCGATAGCGGTGCGGGAGAGCGACGGCGGTTTTTGCCCGGCAAGCTGGAAGCCGGGCCAGAAGATGGTGAAGCCCAAATGACGTTTTGAAGGCGCGGATTCGCATCCGCGCTTTCAAAACGCCTCGCCCAGCGTCACGTATACCCCGGTGAACCCGGGGCTGCGTCCCACGTCCACGCGTATATTCATCTTTTCCGCCTGGTTGATGCTTATGCGCAGGCCGCCGCCGTAAGCATACTTGATATCCCTTGATTCAAAGTCGCGCAGGGTGGGCGACACCTCGCCTGCGCCGGCGAAACCCACCAGGCCCAGCCTCCAGAAGAGCGGCATGCGGTATTCCGCCTGTCCCACCAGCATGTCCTCGTCGCGGTACCTGCCCTCGAAATACCCGCGCATGATGCGCTTGCCTCCCATGAGCGCCATCATCTCGAAGGGCGGCCGGCCGGAAATGAGTACGCCGTAGACCTGGAACGCGAGGACATGCTCTCCCCACAGCCTGAAGAATTGACGCGCGTCGAGCGTCCATTTAAGGAAACTGTAGTCGCTGCTGAACACGGGATTGAACCCGGTGCAGGTGAGCTGGTAGAGCCCGCCGTTCGTGGTATACCGGTCATGATCGCGGATATCAAAGTTGATCGAAAATCCCAATCCCTGGGCGGTGCCTTCGCGGCTCCCGGGGATTCGGTTGTCGGCAATGAGTCCTCCGGGACTGAACTCGCTTATGCGTATGTGTTCGTAATGGTAGATCAGGCCCAGGTAAAGCTTGTGCGCGACCTCGCGCTGGAGGTCGCTGCGAACGCGAAGAGTGTTCTCCGTATATTTCTCCATGTCGTCGTTGCGGGTGCCGCTGCCCACGCCCCAGAACTGGTTCGGGTATTCCTGGTACTCGATGGAGCCCAGCAAATGGTAGCGCTCGTAATCGAGGTAGAACTCGGGGAAGAGTTCCCAGATTATCTGCCTGTTCTGGGTGTAGGTCAGGGTGGTGGCGACCGAGGAGGGACGCAGGTGCAGGGGAAGGTTGTTTTCCTCGTCGAGCTTGTCGTCGTCGGTGCGGAAGTAGGTTATGAAGGCGCCGCCCACCGCGAACCTGGTTTCGGGTTTGTAATAGGCGGCGGGTATCACGAGAAAGCCGTTCCTGTCGATGACGGCGAGCTCCTTTTTGGCCTCCTCTTCCTTGAGGGTTTCGCCCGGCGCCTTGTCCCCGGCGCGAACCGGCAGGCACAGTGCGAGCGCGCACAGGAGCACCGGCAGGCGGAATAATAAGGTCCGTATCATTGGTATTTTTCTCTTCCGGGGAAACGCGCCTCATTTGCCCCGACGGGTAAAAAATAATCAAGCAGGAAGTTATTCTCTTGAAAAAAAAGTAATCGGGAACGAAGCTTCGGACCGGGCGGCCGTGCGGAGCCGCCGTGAAATTCCCATGAAGGTAATGATCGCATACCTGTGCCACTACGCCGACCGGCATGACTACTTTCTCTCCCTGCTCCCGGTGGGGGCCATCTCGCTCGCCGCGGGCCTGGAGGCCCACGGCTACGACGTCCACCTCGCGAACTTTTCCAGGGAAGGGGCGCGCGGCGCCCTGCGCGCGATCGAGGAGTACAGGCCCGACGTCCTGGGAGTCTCCCTCTTCAGCCATAACCGGATCGACACCCTGAGGCTTTTAAAAGAAGCGAAGAAGCGCATGCCCCGCATCGTCACCGTGGCGGGGGGGCCGCACGCGTCGGCGCTGGCGGACGCGCTCATCGCCCGCTCGGCGGGCCTTGACCACGTGATCACCGGAGAGGCGGAAGACGCGCTCCTGGATCTTCTCAAAGACATCCAGGCAGGAAAGGCGCGGCCGGGAAGCGTCATTCACGGCGGTAGAATCGGAACCCTTGATGCGCTCCCGCCGCCCGGGATGTACCCCGGGACCATGACGGGCGTGGACCCCAACGAACAGTTCAAGACCATCATCACGTCGCGCGGATGTCCCTACAGGTGCGCCTTCTGCTGCTCGCCGGGGATGTGGGAGCGCGCGGTGCAGTTCCGGAGCGCCGCGCACATACTCAGGGAAATTGAGTACCTGTACCGGGAGCGCGGCATCATCTTTTTCTCCATTCGCGACGACAACTTCACGCTCAGGAAGGACCGGGTGATGGAGTTCTGCAAGGCGCTCTGCGACAGCGGAATGTATATAATGTGGAACTGCCAGTCGAGGGTGGACACCGTGGACGAGGAGATGCTCGTCCGGATGAAGCTCGCCGGCTGCGAGCAGATCCAGTTTGGCGTCGAAAGCGGCTCGGAGCACGTCCTGGAGCGCTACGGCAAGGGGATCACCGTGGACCAGGTCCGGGAGGCCGCGCGCATCGCGCGCCGCGCGGGGCTCTACGTCTTCTATTACCTGATGGCGGGCATGGAGGGCGAAAAGCTCGCGGACATCCGCAAGACCGTCGGCCTCATACGCCAGACCCTGCCGGGAGACGGCATCGTCTCGCCGGTGGCGCTCTACCCGGGGACGGAAATCTACGAGCAGGAGAAGCGCGCAGGGCGGATCGACGACAACGCGTGGTTCACGCGCCACGAGCCGGGGCTGTATCTTCGAAAGGACGACGATGTCGCGAAATGGATCGGCATGCTAGTCACGGAGCTCGGCATGGTGCGCGAGCATTCGTGGTACCGGGAAAAGGATTTCCGCCTCCACCGCCGCGTCACCGGGCCCGGGTGCTGGGTGACCGACATTCTCGAGGGCGATTACTACCGCGACAGCGAGCGCTTCCAGGAGGCGGAGGCCTGCTACCTGCGCGTCGCCGGCCGCTACACCGGGAACCCCTGGGGATTCCTGAGGCTGGGAAAGATCTGCTTTTACCTGGGAAAATTCGAGGAGGCCGCGGAGTACTACACCCGCGTGACGGGCATTGTCCCTGGCTATTACGGCGGCTGGCTCAAGCGCGCCGAATCCCTGCTCGCGCTCAAGAAGCGCGATGAAGCGCGCATGTGCGCACAGGAGGCCTTCTCCCGCAACCCGCACGATTTCCGCGTTAAGAACATCGTGGAGATACTTAAAAAGTAATAAGGGAGGGGGCCGATTGACTTCAGGCCGGCGGAAGAACTTCAATCCGGACGGGCCCGGATCCGCATCCGCGCTCGACGAGCTGTCACTCTGGTCGGCGCCCTTCGGCCTGGCGCTCCTGGACGAGGTACCGTACCGCCCCTGCACGCGCGCGCTCGACCTGGGGAGCGGGACCGGCTTCCCCCTCCTTGAGCTCGCCGAGCGGCTGGGAGAGTCCTCGCGCGTGTACGGGCTGGACCCGTGGCGCGGCGGGGCCCGGCGCGCGGTGGAAAAGGCGCGCGCGCGCGGCATATCGAACGTGCTCGTCCTCCGGGGAACGGCCGAGCGCATGCCCTTCCGGGACGGCGCCTTCGACCTCCTGGTTTCGAACAACGGCCTCAACAACGTCGCTCACCTCCCGTCGGCGCTCAGCGAGTGCAGGCGTGTCTGCCGCGCGGGGGGAGCGCTCGTAATGACGGTGAACCTTCCCGGCACCATGGCGGAATTCTACGCGGCGTACAGGGAGACGCTCCACGAGCTCGGCATAGACGACGCTCTTCCCCGGATCGACGCGCACATAAGGAAGAAGCGACTTCCCGCGTACGAGACGCTTGATCTTCTCCGGGAGCACGGCTTCCGGGTGGAAGCCTGCGGGGAGCATTCATTTTCAATGCGCTACGCGTCGGGCAGCGCCCTGCTGGGGCATTCCTTCATACGGCTCGCGTTCATGGGGCCGTGGAGGGAGGTGGTCGGCGCGCAGCGCGAGGTGAAGGTGTTTGACCTGCTGAAGGAGAAGCTGAATGGGCTGGCCGCTTCGACCGGGGGGCTGGTGCTCACGGTGCCGTATATCTGCGTGAGATGCAGTGCGGTGTAGTTTTGTTTCCGGCGAGGGCGTTCCGCTCCCTGAGATAATAGGCATGAACATGATAAATCAATTTCATTGTTCATATTTTGCGGTAAGTGAGTATAATCGGGGCTGGGGCGCGCGGCATTAATGGGCTATTGCGGGAAATAAGGCTTTACTCGAAACACATAACCTGATAGGCAGCGTGTGGCGCGGCGGTCCCGTCGCCCGGGGGCGGTAAGCCTGCCATGACCCGGTCTACGGCAATCGAGCGACACGCTTATGCTGATCGTGGTTCAGCTCAAATTGTGCAAAGATTCACCAGCGGAAAACAGTGAATAAAAAAAACAGAAGCCTGCGGAAATTCCTTCCCTTCTCCCTTTTAAGCGACGAACAGTTCGACCGGATCATCGATACGGCCCAGGAGCGAAGCTTCACGAAGGGGCAGGTGATAGTCGAGGAGGGGGCGCACAATACCTCTTTCTACTACATACTTGCCGGCAGCGTCGAGGTGTTCATCGATTCCCGGAAAAAGAAGAAAAAGAAGGTGAACAGGCTGCGAAGGGGAAACTGGTTCGGAGAGACGTCCCTGGTCACGGGGTCCAGGACCATCGCCCTGGTAAAGGCGCTTACGGACGTGAGAATCCTGAGCGTTCCCTCGGGCGTTTTCATAAGCGTGCTCAGGAAGAACCCCCAGGCGCAGGTGTTCTTCGACAACTACGCGGAAAAGATGCAGCTCCTGAACCGGCTGTACCGCACGCCGCTCTTCGCGAGCGAGACTGAGCTTGCCGTCTGGCAGATCACGGAAAAGCTTTCCATAAGAAAATATTCCAGGGGCCAGGAGATACTACGCCAGGGAGACCAGGGGACCGAGTTTTTCATCCTGTGGGAGGGCTCGGTCGACATGTTCCTGCAGACCCCGGACAAGCGGAAAAAGATCACCACCATGTCCTCGCCCGATTCCTTTGGCGAGCTTGCCCTCGTGTCGGACAGGCCCAGGGCGAACTCGGTGATCGCGCGCGGCGACGTGACCGTGTACGTCCTCCAGAAGGCAGATTTCCTTGCGATCGTGAAGAAGGATTTCAGCCTGTTCAACAGGCTCCTGGGACAGGTGTACGAGCGGCAGAAGCCGCTCAAGAGCGAAAAGATAAGCGTTACCGAGGAGTGGAAGGGCGGGGAGATGCTTTACATCCTCCGCCAGGACGTCACCGGTCAGTACATGCGCCTGGACGAGAAGGCGTATTTCATTCTCAACCAGATGGACGGGTCAACGAGCATCCAGGAGATCGCCATAGCGTTTTTTATAAAGTACAAGCAGATAGGCGTGGGCTCGCTGCTCCAGCTCCTTCCCATGCTCGTGGAAAAGGGCTTCGTGGAGATTCCGGGCCTGAGCGACGAGCTGAAGATGAAACGGAAAGCGTCCGTTCCCCGCAGGCTCCTGGGGCTGCTCGGAAGGGCGTTTTTCATTAACCTGGCGAGCTTCCCGGGAGAGCGCCCCATGCAGGCCCTGTACGATGCGGCCGGGAGGTTCGTGTTTTCGAGAGTCGGCCGCCTGGTCCTTGGCCTCGTGACCGTGGCGGGATTCGCATCGTTCGTATACGGCTCCTCGTCCGGGAGCATCGCTCCGGGAGGCGTCACCGCGGCGGGATTTTTAGCGTTCATCGCCATGTTCCTGCTTCACGGGGTCTTTCACGAGACGGCCCACGCGCTGGTCGCCGTCCGCTACGGCGTCAGGATCGGCGATATAGGGCTTGGCCTCTTCCTCCTCGTGTTCCTGACCCCCCACGTGCGCAACACCGACATGTGGATGATCGACAAGAAGCAGAGGATCATCGTGAGCCTCGCGGGGCCGCTCGTTACCGCGTTCATAAGCGGCCTGGTGTCAATATGCATCCTCCTCGTTCCCGCGGGTTTGGGCGCGGAAATGAGCATGTTCGCCCTGATGGGCTACCTTATCGCGCTTTCGTCGCTGAATCCGCTCGTCCTGTCGGACGGGTATTACGTGCTCATGGACCTGTTCCAGATGCCGGGACTGCGGTTCCGGTCAATCCGGTTTCTCCGCATTGGCCTCAGGAAGGCGCTCGCGGCCGGGCTCCGCAAGGACCAGTGGATATATTTATTTTACAGTACGTTTGCCCTTATTTACATGACCGGTGTATTATTATACACCGCGCTCGACGTGAGAAAGAAATTCGGCGACTATATCAGGCCCGCCGTCGGCGAGGAGACGGCCCATACGGTATCGATCTTGCTTGTAACACTGGTTTTTTTTATTGCAATATTTTCGTTTTTAAGGCCACTGTTGAGCGCCGCGGAAGAGGAAACGGACATACTTTGACAAAAATCAAAAAGGAGGGGGTATGGAATCGAAGAACATCCAGAAACTCATTGCCAAGCTTGCCGGTGATTCCGACTTCAGGAAGTCGTTCCAGGAATCGCCTGAG
>Ga0129297_10001743_pt1 | contig 11091 bp, 9 predicted proteins | sample I18A1metaG_FD_94708 | JGI IMG/M metagenome (GOLD analysis project Ga0129297, IMG submission 94708) | Lake sediment bacterial and archeal communities from Gulf of Boni, Indonesia to study Microbial Dark Matter (Phase II) - ​I18A1 metaG | ecosystem: Environmental > Aquatic > Freshwater > Lake >... | reverse complement strand
CTCCGGCCACCTCACTTCCTAAGGGGCCGACATAGGTAACGATGGCCATTCCGTTCGCATCTGTGTAAGCATAAGTTCTCCGAAGGTTGTCAGAGAAGGTTCCGGGGCCACTGGTGATTGTAAAATAGACACGCCTATTTGTCACAGGAGTTGATCCAAATTTCACCAAAGCTATGACAGTTGACTGAGGTCTCGTATTTGTGGCATAGAGGACATTCGGGTCGGCAAAAACATCGAAGTATAGAGTTCGGATATCGGCAACAACCATAACAGGAGTCATTTCAATAACAAACTGTTTTCCTATTCCTGCAACGCTGGCCCAGACATAGACAGTGGCATTGGCAGCCAGTTCCCCGGCAAGAGGCCCAATGTAATTGACTGTGGCGATTCCATTTGAGTTTGTGACTCTTGTTTTGACAGATTCATTTCCCTCAAAATAGCCGATATCGAGCCTATTCCCTGCCACGTCTCCTATCTCAAAATAAATGGTTTGATTGGAGAGAGGAACTCCGTCGAATTTCATCAGCTTGGCAGTGATCGATGTCACTTCGCGAGTCAATCCGGCAAATATGACATTTGGGCTAGCTGAGACATTGAGGAGGACGGCATAGCTTGAAGGTCCAAAGGGGGAGGGTTCATCTATGTCCGCTCTTTTACAGGAAGAAGAGAGGGTAAAAACCAGGGCTAATGAAAAAACGATTGATAAAATAGTTTTTGCCTTCATTTTCTTATACCTCACTCATCAGCGAAATTGGCAAAGCGAATGGTCAGATAGCCTGTGGCTTTAACCGTATGATTAGCCAGGTCATGGCCATAAAAATCGATTTTGGCCGTTATTTCCAGAACGCCTTCAGCTCGACCCTCATGGAGGTTGATGAGAGGAGGCTCGAGTTTGGCGACTTCTCTGACAGCGATAATAGAGATCGTCACACTCGAGTCAACTTCAATTAGGGCGGACAGGCTTCTCTCAAAAGAATAGGGGACATCCACTCCAGGAGTATTCCTTCCATCTGAACGAGAATAAGAGACAACGTAGCTGGTAATAAGGACATCGTTATATTGGGATGCTCCAAGTTTGGAATTCGGGTTGAGAAGAGTGGCTTTCAGTGTCGCCTGGGCAGGGTCAGCTCGGACAATGGATTGTCCCGTATCGGGATCAACCCAGACAACATCAGAGTCGAGGTAGTTGACTGTGTCTCCATATTGGTTAGTTCCCATGATTCTCTCAACAACAAGTAGAGTGTCAGAGCGTGTCTCATCCTCGATGGGATTACAGGAAAATAGGGAAAAGCATGTGGTAAGGATTGCCAATAACTTTAGAGCATTATTTGCTTTTTTCATTTTTGCATCCTCTTATTTGATTATTCTGGGAGTTATAAAGATGAGCAACTCTCGATTTTGCTTTGTCCGCGCAAAAGAGCGGAAGAGATTTCCCAGAATCGGTATTTGATGGAGAAAAGGAACTCTCTCTCGGGTTACAGAATCTTCGGTCCTGTAAATTCCACCGATGACCGCTGTCCCTCCATCAGCGACAAGGACAGTCGTTTTGGCGCTTTGAGTGGTGATGGGCGGGATTCCGTTAACCAGATTAGCAAAATCTGCAGCATCATTATTGATTTCAAGGGCCATGATAATCGTCCCCTCAGCTGTGATCTGAGGCGTGGCCCGCAGCTGTAAAGCAGCATTTACGTATCTTGTCGTGACCGTGAAATTGGCCACAGTCTGGACAGGGATTTGTCTTCCCTGAACGATTTCAGCAGCCTGGTTGTTCTGGGTTGTTACCTTGGGGCAGGAGATAATTCGGCCTTCACCTGAAGTCTCAAGGGCAGAGAGAGCCAGGTCCAGGCGGAAAGTATCCAAGATATTGGCAAAAGAGAAGCTGAGAGCTGTGCTAAAAGCAGGGGCAGGAAGGTTGATCGCATATCCTCCCAAGGGACCGCCTATTCCTTTGGTTGTTACTCCTTTAGGAATGAGAGCGCCGTCGACCAGGATTTTGTGGGGGAATTCCAGAGAAGTCTGGTTTCCATAAAAAGGATCCATATTGCCCAGAAATCCCCATTGGACACCAAGATTGCGGACAAAGGTTGAGCTGGCCTCGATTATTCTCGCTTCGATAGAGACCTGAGGAGTTGGAGTATCAACAACAGAAATCAACTTTTCCAGAAGGCTGAGCTTATCTATGGTATCGGAAATGATGAGCGTGTTGGTCCGCTCATCGAGTATAATTTCCCCCCTGGGGGATATTTTGGTGCGCAACAGAGCCTGTATGTCTTTGGCCTTTGAGTAGGAAAGGGTCACTGTTTTTACTTGGATCGGGCCTGCCTGCTCTTTTGTTTCTGTCAATTTTCTTTGCTCATCCGCTTCTCGAGTTATAGCCCCGACAGGCGCAATCCGCAGGACATTTCCATCCAGGATCTTTCCCATCCTGTTTATTCTGAGAATAATGTCGAGAGCTTGATCCCAGGGAACATCCTCCAAGTTGCAGGTCACAGTGCCTTTCACTTCAGGATCGAATACAACATTGAGGTTGGCGAATTCTCCTAAAAAGAGAATAACATCTCTGAGATCGGCATCCTTAAACTTGAGACTGATGATTTCTCCTGAATATTTTTCTTCAATTCCAGAGATAACTTTCGGCTTGAATTTGTCCTCTTGGATTAGTTCTATGGTGGGCTTTACCTCTTCAACTTTAACAGCCTCAACTATTGGTTTTTCTTCCTTCTTCTCAGCTGGTTCTATCTTTTGGGGAGGTTGCTCTACTGCTGCAGGTTCTTCCTTTGCCGGAGGAACACTGATTTTTGGAGCAAGCTGTTCTTTGAAGAAAGAAATGACTAGATCATTTTGTTCGGAACTCAAGGCATAGAATTTTGGCTGACTGAGGTCAAAGACTAGCCGCGCTATAGGATAGGGACCTACTGTTTGGAACTGAGCAACTCTCGCCTTTCCTACGCCGAATTTTTCTAGAGGGTAAACAGCAGTTTGGTCAGAATAGACCGTATTCAATAGATCGACAACAAGGCGCAAGGGATTTTCAAGAGCAAAGACATTGGTGATGGCCTTGTTGCTGAGATTGGAGGTGATGTTGAGCCGGTCGCCTCTATCTGAAATATCAATTCTTCTCAAAGAAATTCTTGGCTTCGATCTTGCTTCAAGCTCTCGTTTGGCCTCTGGGCTGACAATGTATTCTCCAGGAGCTTTGAGAATTTTATTCAGCTCAATGACTGTCCGGTTGTATTGAGAAATGATTTGGTAAGGGACCTGCTCCTTGAGGGAGAGAAAGAGGTGGAGCTGGTTTTCCCCTGTTTTATCAAATTTCACTTCATCAACCAGCTGCGGGTCCTTTAAGGGAAGTGTAGGTTCTTCGACTTTGTCGACTTTGTCGAAATTGATGACAAGAGTCTGAGGAAGTTCTTGGGAATAGTAGGTAGCGGAAAGAGGAAGAAGGGAGTCTGTTTCAAGGACGATCTTTGTGCTGAGCAGATCAGGTTGGATATACATTTTATTTATATTGGTGAGCGGATCACTGTTCTGGGCATATCCAAACAATATGACAATGAGGCACAAAGGGGGGAGAAACTGCCAATAAATTTTCCTTTTCATGTTAACGCTCCTCCGGATATATTTCTTTAATGACGTCTTTGGGCTCTAATAAACGCATGCCCCTATCATGGGTCTTGCGAAAAACAACTTGGGATTCTTGGATGGAGAGGACAAAGCCGTCAGCAAATTTTTCTCCTTCTTTGACAAAGTAAGGGAAACCCTGAGGTGAGCTGATGATTGCGGTAAATTTTCCTCTAGCTTTGACAATTCCTATCAAGTTCACATCATCAATGGAAAGCTCAGGTAGCCCGCTCGCCACGGGTTTTGTCTTATCAACTTCTCCTCTGCCTAATAAATCTTTGAAGGGGTCTCTCCTTCCGGCTGGACTATACCCAACTGTTTTTGCCTGGAGGTCAGCCGCTATTTCTTTTTTTTCTGGTTCCTTTTTTTCTTCTTTTTTTACTTGAGCCTGAAGGAGTCCAAACCCCAAACAAAGCAAACTAAAAGAGAGAAAAAGCGCCACTATCTTTTTCATTATTTCTTCCTTATTTCTTTTTGTTTCGGGGCAGGTACTTCGAGGGATTCTTCTTGAAAGAGATATGTTTTGGCTGTCCAATTTGCAGAGATAGTTGATGAATCCGTTTGTTTCGAAAGTGCTTTTATAGAGAAATTCTCTATGTTGAAGAGACGGGAAAAACGGCTCAGGCGGTCAAAAAATATTCCAAGATTGTGGTAATTTCCAGTTATTTCTACGGCGATGGGCGACTCAGAATAGAACTCTTTGACGATTTCTTCTTTGGGAGCAAATTTGGTGATGTTGAGCAAGCAATCGAAAGCGAGCTGCTGGATTTTCCTCAGGATATCACTGATTTCCTTTTTCTGGGGGATGATCAATTCAAGGTCTTTGAGTTCCCTGTTCCTATCTTGAATTTCGGCTTCAATTTTATCCAGATCCTTCTTTTTTACCCGCAATCCCTCAACTTCTTGCTCGACTTTCACCCTCTCTGTCTTTAGATTTTTTAGCTCCGTGCTTCTGGGCTTATAGTAGAGGAAAAAGAAGAGCCCAAAAACAACAACAACCAGAAAGACAGGACCAAACCAGGACCTATTTCTCATTATTTCTCCTTTTTTGTTTTTATGGATTCTACTGGAAGTCTAGCTTCAAGGGGGAGAACATACCTTGCGTTTAAAGAGAATTCCAGGAATTGGTCCTTTCCAGTTTTTCTCTGTGTGGAGGCGATAAGATTGACATTTTCCAAGAAAGGGCTATTCTCCAAGTTGAAAATATAATCAGCAATGAGGTTGTTAGAAATAGCTTTACCTCTAACTAGGATTTTCTGGCTGTCGTAAGAAGCTTCCGTTAGCCAGAGCCAGTCAGGCAGATTTTTGCTCAATTCATCAATAATCTTGACAGCAATTTCCTGCTGGGACCTCAACCGTTTGATAAGGCCAATTTTTTTCTCAAGCACAGCCTTCTGTTGTTCTGCCTGCTCGAGCTTGGAGAGAACATCCTGAAGTTTGACTTTTTCTTCTTGAGCAGATTTGAGCAAGCCACGTTCTCTAGTGATTCCTTTTCTTTGAGTGAAGAAAAGGGCGACGATAACAACGATCAAAGCAAGAATGGCAAGATTGACAATGGCAGGTATCTTTTTTGCCTTAATTTTAGGCGGAGCCAAAGCTGGAGCTTCTTTTTTTGGTCTTGGCTCTTTTCCTTCAGGCTTAAATAGATTGACCCTAATCATGTTTATTTCTCTTCTTTCCTGGCGGCAAGTCCGGTGGCCACACAAAAGAGAGGAGCCATTTCCTGGAAAGAGATATTGCCGTGCTTCCTTTCCTCATAATTGATGTTGCGAAAGGGATTAAAGACTTGCGTTTTGATTTTGAATTTCTGTTCAAAGGAACCTGTAATATTTTTCAGAGTTGCCAGACCGCCGCTCAGAAATATATGTTCAATTTTCCTTTCTTTTTTTTCTCCGGCTTCATAGAAAGAGAAAGTCTTTTCAATCTCATCAAGGAGATCCTTGACGTTCATGAAAATGATTGATTCTATCTGATCGGAGGGAATAGTTTTCGAGGGTCCGCCCTTGAGCATTTTTTCCGCTTCATCGAAGGAAACATTCAGTTCCTTGCGCATGTTCTCCGTAAAGAAGAAGCCGCCCAGAGATAAATCGCGGAAAAGCTGAGGAACTCCCTTTTCGATAAGAACGACATTGGTGATATTTGCACCGAGGTTGATAATGGCGACTGTCTCTTCCTCGTATATTTCTGGATAATTGATCTCCAGGGCATTCTGAAGGGCAAAAGAATCGACCTCTATAGCTTCCAGATTTTTTTGGGCTCTGGTTACAACATTGGTGTAGTTGGCGATTTTATCCTTTTTTGCTGCCACAAGAAGGATATTCACATTTTTATCTTCCGAGCCTCGGGATGGCTTGAGAATGGCATAATCGACATTTGTCTCCTCATAGGGATAGGGAATATTGTGCTTGGCTTCCCAAATGATAGATTCAGCCAGCTCCTCTGTTTCCATGGCCGGGAGAGATATCTTTTTGATGATTACAGAGTTTCCGGAGATGGAGATGACGACATTTTTGTTGGTGATTTTGCTTTCATCGAAGATCATTTTTATGGTTTCCACCACGGCTGTTGAGTCTATGATGGTTCCTTCGACGATGGCGTCATGGGGCAGGATTTCATAGCCGATTTTTGCCACCTCAAAAGTGTCTTTTCCCCCTTTTTTCTTTGATCTAAGTTCAACCGCTTTAATGGCGTGGGAACCGATATCTAATCCTACCCTTCCTTTTTCTCGACCAAATCCTAACATTTTTATTCTTGCCTCTTGATTAAAATATTAAATGTGAGTCTGGATGTCTTTTTCTGAATTTTGTGATGAGTCTTTTCTCCACCGTGGTGGGTACAAGATCTTTGACACATCCGCCTAGCAGGAAAACTTCCTTTACTAATTTGGAGCTGAGGAAGGAATAATCGACATTGGGCATCAGGAAAAAAGTTTCGATTTCGGGATTGAGCTTTCGATTCATGAGGGCCATTTGAAATTCATTTTCGAAGTCAGAAACAGCCCGAAGACCACGGATAACAATTTTGGCTTTATTTTTTTTGGCGAATTCAACAAGAAGACCATCAAATGATTTGACCTCGACATTGTCGTGATCGGCAAAAACTTCCTGAATCATACTTACCCTTTGTTTAGTCGTGAAAAGCGTCTTTTTTTTTGGATTTTCTAAAACAGCAATCAGGATGGAATCGAATATTTTTAATCCCCTTTGGATGATGTCCACATGGCCATTGGTGATGGGGTCGAAAGATCCGGGATAAACTGCTTTCGTCTCCCTCAAAGACATCGTTTATCACACTTGCCTCACTTTTATCAGAAATAGATTGTTTTGTCAAACGAGAATTTTGCTCATCATAAAGACGTTCGTCTCCAAATTCTTTCTCTTTTTGTTCAAAATGTTTACAATAAGAATTCATCCCATTCTTTTAAGGATTTTCATCTTCGCAGAGAGCTAGTCTTTGGTCAATCACCATTATGGAGGAATTGGAAGGTGATTTTTTATCCCCTTCCCTCACCTTTAGGGGTTAGATGGGGTGACTCGATGAGGATATTGCCAGAATTGGCTTAGAACTCTTGAATTCCCCTAGCTCATTGTTTAAAATTCCTAATTGGGAGAGGAAGTCTTGGAAAAATGAGAAAAACGAATCTCCGGCTTTGGCAGCTCTTCATGCTTGGTCTCTGCGTCATTTTTTTAGCGGCTCCTTTCATTATTCAGAGCGAAGAAGACGATGTTTATGCCAACAAAAGGAAGAAGATGGTTCGCACTCAGCTTGCCTCTCGAGATATCACCGACAAGAAAGTCCTGGAGTCCATGGAAGACATCCCTCGCCATCTATTTGTCAGCCCTTCCTATCGTGATCAGGCTTATGAGGATTATCCCCTGCCGATTGATGAAGGGCAGACAATTTCTCAACCTTACATTGTGGCCCTCATGACCCAGTGCCTCAAACTTCAAGGTGGAGAAAAGGTTTTGGAAATAGGAACTGGCTCAGGTTATCAAGCAGCAATTTTGAACCACTTTACGGACAAAGTCTATACCATTGAGATCAGAGAAAATCTGGCCAAAAAAGCCTCTGAGACATTGAGTCAATTGAATTATCGCCAGGTTCAGGTCAAATGGGGAGATGGGTATTTTGGCTGGGAAAAAGAAGCTCCCTTTGATGCCATTATGGTCACCTGTGCTGTCAATCATATCCCTCCACCCCTTTTAAAGCAACTTCGAGAAGGAGGAAGGCTTATTCTTCCTTTGGGAAGCACCCTCTACTTTCAGACCCTAACCCTGATTACCAAGACAAATGGGAAGCCGAGAGTCGAGTATATTTCAGGCGTTCGATTTGTTCCCATGATTGGCGAAGCCGAGAAAAGGAAGGGCGATTAAGTAGCTGGAGGCGGCAAGAAGAAGAACAGAATTGTATCCTCCCCAAAAGGCAACGAGCAGGGCCAAGACGGAATTAATCACAGAGGAGAAGGCATTGGTTGCCCAGGCCCAGGGGATGAGCCTCTTTTCTTTTGAATCCAGAAGCCGAATCCCTGTCGGAAAAGGAAATCCCAGGCAAAATCCAAGGGGAAAAATAAAGAGAAAAGTCAGGATGATCCTCCAGACAAGGCTGAGTCCGATAAAGTTTTTATAGAAAAGAGGAAAAAAGGTTAAGGTGAGGATAATGAGGGCGGCTGCTAAAAGGAGAACCTTTTTCAATTTCTTTTGAAGATCTTGGCCCAGGATATTTCTTGAAAAGAAACTCCCAAACCCTGAGGAAAGAAGAAGTGAAAAAATGACTGTTGATGCCGAGTAGAGGGAGTGTCCGAGAAAAAGGATGAATTTCTGGATGAGGGTGATCTCAACAAACATGAATGCTGCGCCTATCAAGCTGAAATAGAAAAAGACGGGCAAGAATGCTCCTTTGCCTGCAATTCGCGTCTTTGGCAAAATGAGCAGAGGGAGAAAGATAAAGAGGAAAGCGATAAGAAGGGCTTGAAGGAGAAGAAGGGGAATGAGGAATTCACCCTCGAGGAAAGGAAGCCATTTATTGCCCAGGGCTCTGTAGGTGGCTTTCAGTTTATTCGATTTATAGAGATTGTAAAAAAAAGGTCGATTGTCGGTCACAGGTTTAATTTCGAAGAGGTAATTTTTATAGAGCTCTTTCCTCTGGGACGAGGAGAGAAGCTCGAGGGTGAGATCATAATAGAGAGGGTTGTCAAATTTATTATAGATATTGACCTCCTCTGCCTTTATTCCAGGATAATAGACAAGGTCAAAGAGGCGCTCTGAAGCAAAGGCTTTCAGCTTCTCAATTTCCTCGGCTTGGAATGGACTTTTTTTGATGAAATAGCTGATTGTCCCCCAAGTCTGGATAGCTATGAGGTGAGAGCGAGGATCTTTTTTGTATTTTTCCAGAGCTTCAATCCAAGTTGCCAGAAGCTTTATCTCTTGCCGGGGAGGAGGAAGGAGGTAGAGAGTCATGCTGATAACGCCCTGGGAGGTTAATCTTTCTAAGATTTGGGTGAAAGAATCGAGAGTGTAGAGGTAATTCTCTCCAAATCCATAAAGGCCTGTCCCAGAAGCGCCAAAGACATCAGTTAGCGAGAAGACAATGAGATCGTAGCTTTCCCTGTCTTTTTTGAGCGCTGCGCGCAGGTGACCTGAGACAGATTGAATATTTTTCTGGTCATAGAGATGTCCGCTTGAAGAGGCGAGCTCCTTGTGGAGGAGGCGCGGAATTAAAGGATTGCTCTCAGTAACTTTGATTCGGGAGGAATTGAAAAAAAGAGCAGCCAGGACATCCAGACCTCCCTTTGGCTCGATGACCAGAACCCGAGGATTCTGGACAAATGAATAAGCCAGAGAGGAGGGAAGAGAAGAGAGGAACTGGAGGTCTGGCTCTTGAATATTCTCAAAATGAGTGACAGCGCTCATTTCCCCTCCATCCTGAGAAAGACCGAGTTGAGGAGGAAGCTTTTCTCCATAGAGAAGGCTCAATCCTGGAGCATATCTAACGGCAGGGGATTCAAGGACATCGAGGCGGGAGATAGCATTCCATTTTGTCAGATGAAGTTTTGCCTGAGGATATTTGAGGGCTAGAGGAAGCGCTTTAAAGGGAGAGATCCTGAAGTTCAGCCAGGTGGGGGAATAGAAAAAAATAAAGACTTCCCCGGCCAGAAAAAGAAAGAGGAAGACTTTGGGAAGGAGGAGCTTTTTTGGGCAAAAAAGGAAAGAAGCAAAGCAGGCCAGAAAGGAGATAAAAATGAAAACTCCTCTTTCTCCTTTGGGCAGGAAAATCAAAGCAGAGAGGAAAGAGCCTGTCCCAGCTCCCAGGAGGTCAAGAAAATAAACCTTGTTCACAAAGCTTGAAAACCTGGTTACGGCAAAAGAGATGGTCAAGCCAGCGAAAAAAAAGGGAAAGCTTAGGAAAAAATAATAGAGGAAGATATAGAATAACTGGTTTTTATCCCAGGAGAGCCTGAGGAAGTCAAAGGGAAGGGAATTGCTGACCAAGAAACTGACCAGAATTGCCAGAGAAAAGAGCCAAGAACTCAGAGGGAGGAACTTATCCTCATTCCAGCCAGGAGACTTTTTGAGAAGGGACAAAACTGAGCCACTGGCCCCATAACCAAGAAAAGCGATGCTGATAACCAGGAAGGCAAAGTGGTAATTCTGGGAAATGGAAAAATAGCGAGTCAGGGTGATTTCCAGACAGAGGGTGGCAGAAGAGATGAAGAATATACCTCCTAGCGTCCGAATGGGTACCTTCATCACCGCTATTACATTAAAGGAGATTCTTATGCCTGTCAACGAATGTTGCTTTTCCTTCCCTCTTGTGTTAATTTTTGAAAAAAGAGAGATGATAAGATTTGGTACTTCAGGCTGGCGCGCGGTGATGGGGGAAGAATTCACTTTTCATAATGTCCGGGTAGTTGTTCAGGCCATTGCCAATCATCTCAAAAAGAAGTTCGGCGATAGCGACATCTCTGTTGTCGTCAATTACGATACACGCTTTCTTTCTGAAAGATATGCTTTTGAGGCAGCAAAAGTTCTCTCCCACAACAAGATTCATGTCTTCCTTGCCGATCGAGATGCTCCTTCCCAGGCCCAGGCCTTTCAGGTGATAAAGAGGAAAACTCAAGGGGGAATAAATTTTACAGCCTCCTTCAACCCCCCTGAATACAATGGCCTAAAATTCAACACAGAAACAGGTGCGCCCGCTCTTCCTGCAGAAACAGAGAAGATAGAAAAGGGGATAAAACTTCTCCTCAAGAGTTATTCATTTTCTCCCTGTTACCCAAGAGTGGAGTATATCGAGAGAATCGACCTCCAAACGGATTATCTGTCCTTTATCCAGAAGAAGATTGATTTTGAGCTTATCCGCAAGTCTAAGATTAAGGTGGGGGTGGACCTGCTTTTCGGAACGAGCCGGGAATACCTGGATGAGATTCTGGAAGAAAACCAGATACCCCTGGAAGAGATCCATGGCTATACT
>Ga0129297_10001742_pt1 | contig 11092 bp, 12 predicted proteins | sample I18A1metaG_FD_94708 | JGI IMG/M metagenome (GOLD analysis project Ga0129297, IMG submission 94708) | Lake sediment bacterial and archeal communities from Gulf of Boni, Indonesia to study Microbial Dark Matter (Phase II) - ​I18A1 metaG | ecosystem: Environmental > Aquatic > Freshwater > Lake >... | reverse complement strand
TCGCTGCGCCTCATCCAGTTCTCTTTCCATACTCCTGATCCTCACCCGAAGATTGATTCTATCAACTATCTCGAAAAGCACCCACTTCAACAGCACACTCCCAATACCAAGATAGAACCAGATAAAAGTCACAAAGGAGGGCTGAGACCAGATAAAGTACATCACCCTCGCCCAGAGCAAGGAAAAGGCAATCCCTACCACTACTTTGTAGAGATTGATGTTAGCTTGAGGCAACTTTCTCCGAAGGTATTTCACGCCATTGCCACCGCTGTGATCCGTTGCAAATTAAGACTCGCTTCGTAGGCTGCTATTTTAACCTCACCATTCACTAAAAAGCAAATACGCACTGGTGACAATGCTCTCCATTCACCGGTCGAATTATGAAGCCATACTACTGAAAGCAGCAAGGGACAAAAGAAGGAGAAGCTGTTTAATTTTGATTTTAGCTTCAATTTTAGGTATTTTGGAAGCTCTTCACCCCCAACAAATTCTTGTAGTTGCCTGATTTATCAGGCGAAGCAGCCCCCCGATATATCGGGGGGCAACTACATTTTTAAACAGCTTGGCAGGGGACAGAGCCCTTGCCCTAACGCGTGGGATATTGAGTGATTGGCAAGGCTCTATAGCCGTGGGGTAGATTGGTGCTTAACTCCACGGTTATGTCAACCTTAGGAGATTCCACACTAGATGCCCTTCTTTGCCCTGCTGCCCGAGGCAACCTTAGCCTTGAGGTAGTCTTCGATTATCACCGTTCCCAGGTCGTAGGGAGTGGTGAAGAGGACCCTGCCCAGGTTCTTTCGAGCTAAGCCACGAGCAAATTCCTTTAAAGAGGGCCTCTGGTCTAACATGATAATGTTCAGGGTAATGCCATCCTCTCGATAATGCAGGGCCTCTTGTAAGACACCGCTTATCGCTCTCTGAAAGCCAACGTATACACCATCTTCGGTATTTGGTTCAGCGTCAGTTATTAAGTAAGCCTGCTTATCTCCTCTCTCATGCCTAGCCGAAATCCTAAAAGCCCTCATCCCAGCCCTTATATCTGTGCTGCCCTTACCCATCGCCTCATTGACAACATCCCAAGGGGCAATGTGCTTCACCCTTTCAGCAAAGGTAAATACCTCCAGTGAATCCTTTGGCTCTCGGCTGATTAACTCAGAGAGAGCTAAGGAGGCTTCTATAGCAGCCTCCATTTTGCTATTACTTTGCATAGAGCCACTGCCATCAATTATCACCCCGGCGCACATCCTGGATTGATGTTGAGCCTCAAAAATCCGGAAATCTTCTGGCTTAAGTCTACGGCGAATAGGAGCACCCCTTTCCAAGGCAGTAAGCAGGGTTTTTTCGATATCAATAAACTCATACTCATCCCCTAGCTCGTATGGTCTTGAGCAGATAGACACCTCTGACCCATAGCCAGTTTCCTTTATAAGGTGGGAACCTATCTCTTTCTTGGCTAAGCTTTCCAGAACCCTCCTTAAAGCTTGCTTAGCTAACAACCTAGCACCTTTGGAGGTTATTCTCACTCTCCCTTTTTCTATATCTATGTAACCCTGCCTCTGATACTCCTTTAAGGCAGCTTCAACATCAGTGTAATCTACGTCCTCGGGCTGATACTTCAGCGCATTTATAGCTTGCTCTAGCTCCCGCCTGAGCTTATCTGACATTATTCTTTCCGCAATTTGATCCACCTCTTCACCTTGAAGAAGCTGCTCCACTACCTGAAAGGAAAGCCCCTCCTCATATTTCTTTAGCTGTTGCCGATAGCTCTCCAGCTTCCTTCGCCCTTCTGCCAATCTCTGCTCTGCCTGCTCTTTGGCTTTGTCTTTTATCGACCCGTACCGGAAGATTTGCCGATTAATGTCTTCCACGCTAGGGCTGGGAGAGCGGGCAATCTCCCGCAAGACGCTAACCCCTTCAGGCTCCTCTAAACTACATCTAGTGCAATACTCTATTTCTACCATGACCTCATCTCGGTAATTTTCTGCGGAATGAATATTTGCTTCGCTTCAGTTTCAGGCATAATCCGTCGATGGATAGCCAGATTGACCACCACCTCTAAAGCAGAGTAAGTATACTCCTGCTTAGTTTTCTCCCCTACGCTATCTGGACTAAGAGCTAACCTCCTCTCTGTTTCCCTTAGCAAGCTACTATCCTTCTCAACGGCTGCCTTCTTCATTCTCCCTATCACTTCTCCTAGCTGCTCATACTCCCGGAGTCTGGAAGCGATGCTCTCCCTTTCAAAAGAAAGGATCGAATTCAACTCCTGAGCCAGCTTCCCTCTATCGCATCCCTCAAGGATGCCCGTGTCGAAATCCTCTAGTGCATTCCACATCAGGTCCTCAACAAGTCTGTCACTGCGGACAAAAGACCTTCGGGGCTCATCTAAATCCAGATACTCAGGACTAAGTCCAATCCTCCCCCGCAAGGCCAGCTTTAATCCATCGTAGGCATCCTTTAGATTGGCTACCTCTCTATTCTCCATCTCTACACTGGCATAGGTATGGTCGATGGCTCTATTGCTTGCCCTAATGCTCGCCTTTTTCTCCAGCTTGGGGCAAGTTCGACTGTGCCTTACTGTTCGATTTACAACGTCTATGATCCACCACGGGGCAGCCACAGTTCTTTTTATTTTCTCTTCCAGCTCGCCATAGGGAATAGGGTTTTCTTCTTCGAAGGCGGCAAGTTCCACATAGTTATCCTTAATGCTGAATCTTTCCCTAAGCATTATCTCTCTTTCTATCGCTTCTTCAGGCATATCCATATAAATGAGCTCCAATCTATCCAGAAGTGGTCTGGGGATCTCGTAAACGTGAGAGAACCCCCTGGGATTCCCAGTAGCTACCAAGATAAGGTCTAAGGGGTGTTGCCAATTATATTCTTCAAGGATAACCTTCTTCTCCTCCAACAAGGGGTGTAATAGGACTTGGACGTTGGTTCTAATAGCAGGGAGCTCGTCCACAAATAATATGCCTCTATTTGCCCGGAAGACCCCGGTGCCGGTAAACACCCTAGGGTCTGTGGGACTTTTGCCTTGAGCAATGGCCTGTATATCCTTTAAACCCAACAGCTTAGCTTCGTTGGTATACTCGTTACCCTGGATGCGGGAAAATCGTCTCCCCCCAGGGACGAGCTCAATGCCATACTTCCTTGCCGGGTCTTTGCTTTCCCGACACCGGGGGCAGAGTAGCTCTGGCGGCCACTTGGGGTCATCATTATAGGGACAGCCCTTAATCCTCAGTATTGGGGGAAGCAAAGCACTGAGTGAACGAGCTAACCTGGTCTTTCCCATGCCTTCCTCTGAGACCAAGTAAGGGTGCGCTCCGGATAATATGGCCCGAATAACGTCTTTCTTCGTTTCCTCCCTGCCTTGAATGTCAGACAGCACATCCTCCCCAGCCCAAATTTTTCTTAACACAGAATATCTTAGCTGGTAGGCAACTGGGACTGGCTTATAGGCTTCTAAGCCATTCTTGGTTTTAGAAGACTTGGAGAATATTGACATCTGTCCTCGCCTAGGCTAATATAGCTCAAATCTTGACGCTAAAAATTTCCACTAAAATTCGAGGATTCTGAATGTTTACACCAACCATCGTTAAGCTAGTAAGGTACCTCAAAGATACCGGAGCCAAAAAGACTCAAGGAGAGCTTGCTACTATTATCGATGAGCCGCTAGAGTATGTCAACAAAGCCCTGGGAAGATTGATAGCTATAGATGTAGTAGCCCAGGAGGAAGATGGTTACCTTTATCATGCCACCCCTGATAGTGACCAATTCTCTGCTCGACTGGTAGAAATTTACGAGAAGGTGAATAGAAAGCCAGCCAAGGAGATGCTGATCCGGGGCATGATCTGCCAAATTCCTCCCCAATACCTATTTCATATTCATACCCTGCTGGAGATACTGCAACGGGAGGGCGTTGAGAGAGAGGAATTTGACCGATTTCTAGAGCAAGAAATTGCCCAGGGTTACCTGAAGAGGATAAGAGTTGTCTACATCGGGAAGGAACTATCTATTATTCCCATATACATACCACCCTATTACTTTTATCGCCTTCACCACCTGGGGATTATTGACCACCAGAAGTATGCCAGCTTTAAGCAGGGATACAAGGATGATAAATTTCAAGAGGAGGATTATCTGATAGCTCGATATCCACCCGAATTGGCTAACACGGCAAGGGAATACATAGAAAGGGAGAGAGGGGAGCTAAGAGATAACCTCAGAAAGAGAGGATCAGTGAGTTGGGGAGGAGGGCTATGGAGGCTTAGGCAGAATGACCCAGATCCAGTTTGACTTTGGACTAGATACTGACAATAACCTATGGCAAGCGTTGTCTTCTCAACTTCTCAAACTTCCTCAGTAGCTCTTTCTCTTCCTGGCTCAAATCTGTAGGGGTGACTACCTTTGTTATCACGTATTCATCCCCTCTGCCATAATCGTTCAAATGGGGGATTCCTTTGTTTATTATCCTGAATACTGTCCCACTTTGCGTCCCTTCAGGGATATCAAGTTTCAAATCACCTTCCAAACCGGGTATATCGTGCAGTTCCCCACCTAAGGCTGCTTGAGGAAGATCAATCTCTTTTACCACATAAATATCATCACCATGTCGCTCAAAGACAGGATGCTTCTCCACCTGTAGCACCACATACAGGTCACCACTGTCCGCCCTGTACTCTCCAGGCTCCCCCTCCCCCTCAATCCTTATCCTATAACCTGTATCGGCACCTTTTGGTATATAAACGTCGATCTCCTTCTTCTTCTCCACCGAGCCCTTCCCTTCACACTCATCACAGGGATGCACTATAATCTTGCCCCTGCCCCTACAGTGGCCGCAGGTAGTGATCTGACGAAATACGGTAAAACCTGACCTTTGCTCAGTTACTAATTGCCCTGCACCATGGCAAGCTTCGCATTCCTTCAAACCGTCTTTCTTTGCCCCTACTCCATTACAAGCCAAGCAAGTCTCCACCTTGGAGATTTCTATCTTTTCCTCTTTCCCAAACACCACATCTTCCAGATTAACGGTCAAATCATATCTTAAATCGGCGCCCCTTCGTGGCTGCCTAGTCCTCCCTGCTCTCCGCCTACCCAAAAAGCTATCGAACATGCTTTCACCAAAACCAAAGCCCTCACCAAAGAACTCTTCAAAAAGGCTGCCAAAATCGACCCCTCTAAAAATATCCTCCTGCGTGAAACCCTGGAGACCAGCGTGACCATAGGTGTCATATAGCCTTCTCTTCTCTGGGTCACTCAGGACAGCATAAGCCTCGTTTATCTCCTTCATCTTCCCTATTGCCTGAGCATCCCCGGGATTTCTATCCGGATGGTACTTCATAGCCAAACCCCGGTAAGCCCTCTTGATGGCGGCTCCACCAGCACTTTTATCTATCCCCAGGATGTCATAATAGTCTCTCTTGGCCATAACCCTTTTATTCACCCTCTTTAGACTCTTCCTTAGCCTTATCTTCTTTAGAACTATTCTTTTCTCGTCCCCTATTGTCTGTGGTATAGAAGCCCGGACCCTTAAAGATTACGGGCACCGGGGAGAAGACAAGATGTGCCTCCCCGTGGCACCTGGGGCAAGGGACCGAAGAATTTTCGCCAAAGCGTTGCCTCACCTCAAATCGATGGAGGCAGCTGGTACAGCAATATTCATAGATGGGCAAAGTTATACCTCCCAAACAATCTAAATAATTAGCACTCTCACCTCAAGAGTGCTAGTTAATTATTTTATCGCAAATAACTTCAGTGTGCAAGCCTTTTTCCGCGAGGATGTTTAGTTGTCGTTGCGAGGCACAAAGTGCCGAAGCAATCTCTAAAAGCGATGGTGAGATTGCTTCGCTTCGCTCGCAATGACAGTTTGAGCTGCTAAACACTCCCTTCCCGCTTTCTTATCAAGCCTGGAAAGGCTTTCCCACAGAAAGAGGGGGCAGGTTATTCCGAGGCTGTCTAAAAAAGCATTCTTGTAGGGGCGCCCCGATAAATCGGGGTGTCCGCCCCTCCTTAGGGGACGCCACAGAGTTCATCCCCTACTACGGTTGTTTTTTGGACATCCTCAGCTGGGGTGAGGGTGAATTTTCCGCCTGCGGCTAGGGGAGGGAGAACCAACATAATATCTTTAAAGCTTGTATCTCAGCAAGGCAATGTCTTATAATTAGCCAGCCTTAGTTAGCTTAGAAAGGAGTAATTCATATGCCAAGTTTTGCTTTTTTTAACAAACAATTTATGCCTCTTTCTGAAGCCAAGGTAGGTATTATGACCCATGCCCTCCACTACGGCACGGCTTGCTTCGAAGGCATCCGCGGCAACTGGAACAGTGACGAGGGGCAAATATATCTCTTTCGCCTTAAAGACCACTACCTAAGACTACAAAAAAGCTGCCGCATTCTCAAAATCAATCTCCCCTACAGTGTAGAGAAACTGTGCCAGCTCACCGTGGAATTGGTGGAAAAGAATGGCTATCAAGAAGACATCTATGTTCGTCCTGTGGCTTACAAAAGCTCCCAGACAGTGGGGGTGAGGCTTCACGATTTAGAAGATGACTTCTTTGTTTTTGTTACCCCTTTCGGTCCCTATCTTGATATAGGAAAAGGTGCCAGATGCTGTGTGTCGACTTGGCGTCGTATCGACGATAATATGATCCCTGCCCGGGCTAAGGTCACTGGTCTCTACGTGAACAGCGCCCTGGCTAAAACAGAAGCCTGGGAAAATGGCTTTGATGAAGCTATCCTGCTCACCCAGGAGGGGCATGTCTCGGAGGGGAGTGGGGAGAACGTCTTCCTTGTTCTTCAAGGGAACCTGGTTACCCCTCCCTCCTCTGACAATATCCTTATGGGCATTACCCGAGATACAGTAATCAAGCTAGCCAAGAACGAGTTGGGGGTCGATACTATTGAGAGACCTGTCGATCGCAGCGAGCTTTACATCACTGAAGAATGCTTCCTTACCGGCACGGCAGCCCATGTAACCCCAGTTATCGAGATTGACCGCCGTAAGGTGGGTAATGGAAAGGCTGGTGAAATCACCAAGAAGTTACAGAAGCTTTATTTTGATGTCATAAAGGGTAAGAGTTCTAAATACCTCGATTGGTGCACCCCTGCCTACCGCAGCAAGCTGGTAGCATAGGCTTAGGTCATGGACAAAGTAACATCTTTTCAATACTTTATATTCGTGTTCATAGCCTCTGTAGGGGTCTTGCAACTAATAGCCGCTGGCACCGGGCTTAAGGGAATACTCTTCTTTAAAAGGAAAGCTTTAGACTATCTCTTCTCCTTTCTGGCGATAGGAGGTTCCTTTTACTGGTTCTTTCAATGGCATAACCGCATTGATACGGTGATGCGACAAACAGGCTTAGAGGGGGCGCAGCAATTCCTCTACTTCTGCATGGCAACCTTCGCCGCATTGGTCTTTACCCTGATTGGTTCCTCTCTGCTTAAAGTCCGGGGGAAGGGACAGCCTAAAGGGAATAGACAAGGACTGGATGCCTTGAAAGAAATGAGCTACTTCGTAGCAGTCAAACATAGCTTCAGGTCAAAGGGAGATAAATGACTAACGTAGATGAGAAAGTCCTCTTATGGATCAATAGCCTAGTGGGTAAATCTGCCGCACTGGACAGGATTATGATCTGGCTGGCCAATGACTATTTTATCCTAGCGATTATTTCCCTCATCTTATTAGCTTTATGGTTTGTAGGCGGGGACATGGCACAGCGGGAGAGTTACCATCGGGCCATCATTGTTGCCGCTATTAGCATGGGGTCAGCCTGTGGCTTTGTTCTGGCGGCCAATAATCTCTATCACCACGACGCTCCCTTCAAAACGATGCCTGAACTCATGGATACCGTAAATAGTATTTTCTATCCCATTGTCGATCCCTCCTTTCCCAGCAATACATCAGCAGTCACCTTTGCCGCGGCTGCCAGCTTATGGCAAAAGAGCCACAAAATAGGAGCACTGATGCTTATCCCGGCCATCCTAATGCCCTTCGCCAAAGTCTACGCCGCTGTCTATTGGCCTTCGGATGTAGTGGCTGGGGCAATCCTGGGGGTACTGACCGCCTATTTCATCAAATGGATAATGCCCAATCCATTATTTGAACTAGTTGCTAACCTGATCTTTAAGGTACTGAGGAAAATCTGCCTCGCCTAGGTCTTGAATCTTAGACGCAGCACCGTAATCATATACCAGATAATCTCTTTAGCTGAGAACTTAGATTTGCCTTTTCTCTTATCAATAAATTCGATGGGCATTTCAACATAGCTAAAACCCTTACTTACTAGCCTGTAAAGCGTTTCCATACCAATAGAGTACCCCGTAGAATAGAATTTATCGAAATCTAAGGAAGCCAGTGCCGCGCGGCTGTAGCCCCTGTATCCACCACACCAATCCTTAATGTGCCACCCCAATAATAATCGAGTGTATAGATTGGCAACATCGCTGATCAGTTTTCTCGCTGGGTTTCTGACTGACTTGCCCCCCTTTACCAATCGCGAACCGACGACTACATCGTAATCTCTCATCCTCTCCAGAAATTGGGGAAGGTATTTAGGGTCGTGCGAGAAATCAGCATCCATTCTGATAACATAGTCAACATCCTGGGTTAAAGCATATTTGAAGGCAGCGATGTTTGCTGTTCCTGCGCCTCGCTCCTGGCGCTGAATTACATGAATCCGATTAGGGTTTTCTCTGGCTAGCCTACAGGCTATTTCGCCTGTCCCATCAGGGGAAGTATCGTCTACGATTACAATCCGCACATCGTCTATTCTTAAGATTTCGTTGACAAGATTTTCAATGTTTTCCTTCTCATTGTATGTAGTTAGCGACACCAGTGCTTTCAATGGCTGCCCCACTTTACGGTTCTCCAGTTGCCTTCTACAGCGACTGAATCAAGGCAGGTGACTCTCTATGCGGGACCACTCCCGAAAAGAGCCTCCTCGACAAGATAGCAAATAATGTGTCCCGCGGTGATGTGCGCTTCCTGGATACGAGGCGTATCATTTGAAGGGATGTAAACCACATAGTCACTGATTTCCTTCAGCTTGCCACCTTGCTTCCCGGTAAAACCCACCGTGACCGCCCCCCGGCGTTTAGCTTCTTCTATGGCGAGGACTACATTGGGTGAGTTACCCCCGGTGCTTATACCAATAGCTACGTCACCTTTAGCTACTAGTCCCCGAAGTTGGTGTACGAAAACAGTTTCATAACCGTAATCGTTGGCAATAGCTGTTAGTGATGATGTGTTTGTGGTCAGTGCTATGGCCGGAAGCGAGTCACGGTCAAGGTAAAATCTACCTGCTAATTCAGCCGCAATATGCTGTGCATCCGCAGCACTACCACCATTGCCGAAGAGCAGTACCTTATTCCCTCTTCGGAAGGCCTTAACCAGTTGCTCAGCTATGGCGATTAAGGTCTTTGCCTCATGCTGAAGATGTTCCTTAAGGCGAATACTTTCCTGGAGTTGCTTTACTATTTCGGTTGCTTTGTTCGCTTTCCCCATTGGCTGTCCTTCTTAGGGAAGGATTGACCCCAGCCCCCTACTTCTCAGAAAGTCATCGAGTCTTAGAAGGTTTTCTTGCTCCCGTAACTCGAAGAGTCTTGTCGACTTGGACTAAGCCTTTCTGAGCCATGACCTTCTTCGCATCCTCAATAAAGTCATGCACAGTGGACCGAGTGTACTTGTGATCCATCATCTTCAATAGGAACTGGGGGGGGATAGTAATAATGTGAGCCCCGGCCAATGCCGCAGCTTGAACATCCATCACTCCCCTGATACTGCCTACAATTACTCTCGTCTTGTAGTGCCACCTCTCTATCCACTCCACCGCACCTCTGATCAAAGGAGCGGGGTCGTGTCCTTCGTCAGCTACGCGTCCGGCGAAGATACTGGCATACGTGGCACCAGCCTTAGTAGCTAACATTACCTGCCCAAAGGACATGGCCACTGTGGCATTAACCGCAATGCCCTTTCTTTCCAGGGTTTTTATCACCCCTAAGCAGGGGGCTCCGTCAGCATTAATCACCGGGATTTTGATGACAATGTTCGATGCCCATCCAGCAAAGGTCTGTGCTTGGATGAGCATCTCTTCGAGGTCATTAGTGGTCACCTCTACGCTGACTGGTCGTTGGCCCACTAACGCTGCGATTTCCTTGACCTCAGCCTCGATATCAGAAACGCCATCTTTCAGCATAATAGCAGGATTAGTAGTTACCCCGTCTACCACACCATACTCCAACCACCTAGCGATCTCCTGTCTGTTAGCTGTATCAATAAAGATTTCCATCAGAGTTCCCCCTCTTGAATCCTTTTAACAGCTTCTAGCAAATTCGGGGCGATCAAGTCAGGGTCAATTCCCTGGTCCTGCATTAGACGGCATAGCTCACACTTCATCCGCCCCAGCAAAATGGTCTTACATCCCGCACTATGTCCAGCTTGGATGTCAGTTAACCCATCGCCAATCATGAAAGAGCGGGTGAGGTCAATGTCACCCTCTCTAGCTGCTTGCAAAAGCAAGCCCGGCTTGGGCTTGCGGCAATCACACTCTATTCCATAGTTTCCATTGCTACCCAGTGGGTGATGGAAACAGTAATAGATAGCGTCAAGAAAAGCTCCTGCTGCAGCCAATTCACCTTTCATCTTGGCATCAATCCGGGCTAAGGTTTCCGGGCTAAAGTGACCTCTAGCAATACCCGGCTGATTAGAAACCACCACTGCTTTAAATCCCATCTGGTTAACAAGGCTTATGGCTTCGGCAACCTGGGGTAGCAGGCAGAACTGCTCTATAGTAAAAGGGGAATCAATTATACCCATCTCTTGATGGTAAATCATTTCGTTGATAACCCCATCTCGATCCATAAATATAGCTCTGTGCATGCTCTCTCCATCACCCTATGAATTAGACATCGGCTAGCACCTTCGCCCCATCAAGACTAATACCATACTCCATTTCCAGCAAACCTTCTTCAGCCATTGCCGCTCGCACCCTATTCTTGGAATTGCCAGGGCAATAAAGCATAAGGAACCCCCCTCCACCTGAGCCCACCACTTTGCCACCCAGAGCCCCATTATCCCGGGCAATTTGATACCAGCGGTC
>Ga0129297_10001740_pt1 | contig 11094 bp, 7 predicted proteins | sample I18A1metaG_FD_94708 | JGI IMG/M metagenome (GOLD analysis project Ga0129297, IMG submission 94708) | Lake sediment bacterial and archeal communities from Gulf of Boni, Indonesia to study Microbial Dark Matter (Phase II) - ​I18A1 metaG | ecosystem: Environmental > Aquatic > Freshwater > Lake >... | reverse complement strand
GATTTATAGGAAATGGAAGGACGCCCTCCCTGACTTGGAAGAAGCTCCCCTTTTCAAGGTTCTCGGAAGAAGAAAAGAATACGATGAGGGGATGGGCAGGACCTATCCATTTGCCGAGGCTGAAAAAGATAACTGGGCGAATCTTTTTGAGTACCAAGGGAGCGAAGAGAATGTCAGGCTGAAATTTGCAATTGATAGGATAGGTGCGACCTTAGACGATATCGTGATCGTATACGGGGATTCCCTAAATGGAGATGCATGGGAAAGGTTTATCTCGAACCTTAAAGAGAGGGGAGGGAAGAGCGAAAACCTACCCGAAGCGAAGGCTATCCAATCTCCCCCCGAAGTACTTGAATCCCCCGTGTCGCCGATAGAAAAACCAAAAACCACCTGGCAAGGCCGGCCTCGTTGGCCAGTCCTTGCCGGCCTGATTGTCGTTATTGCAGCGGCTGCCACCCTGGCCACCTGGAAACTCTATCTGAAACCTGCTCCAGATAAAAAAGCTTCTGTGGAGAAAATGGCATTTCCCTTGCCTGATAAGCCCTCCATTGCTGTGCTTCCTTTTGCGAACATGAGTGGGAGTCCAGAACAGGAGTATTTCTGCGATGGAATCACTGACCAAATCATCACCAGCCTTTCCATGATCCCGCGGCTTTTTGTGATTTCCAGAAATTCTACCTTCGTTTACAAAGGTAAAGCCGTTAAGGCCAATAAGATAGCCGAGGAAATGGGAGTGCGGTATGTGCTGGAGGGTAGTTTTCAGAGGTCAAAAGATAGGGTGCGGATCTTGGTCCAACTTATCGATGCAATCAAAGGGGTTCATCTTTGGTCGGAGAGATACGACAGGGATCTGAAAGACCTATTTGTCCTACAAGATGAGATTGCAAGGCAGATCATGACGGCTCTTCAAGTGAAACTGACGGAAGGGGAGTATGCGAGTGGAGTAGCCGGAACTACTTCCAACCTCAAGGCCTTGGAGTGCTTTTGGCGTGCTGAAGAGCACTTTTTCCGCTTTGTGAAAGGGGACAATGCAGCTGCCCGCCAGTGGACGCAAAAAGCCGTTGAGTTAGATCCGAAATTTGCCGGTGCATGGGCGCTTATGGGTTGGACGCATCTCTGGGATGTTAACTTTGGTTGGAGTAAATCTCCTCCCGATTCCATAAAAGGAGCGTTGGAATGCGCGCAAAAGGCAATAGGGCTAAGTGATTCCTGTGCTAAAGCCTATTCCTTGATGGGTTGGATCAACTTCATTCAGAGGAGGTTTGATGAGGCCATCGAAAACGGAGAAAAGGCTGTTAGGATCAATCCCAACGACCCTACCATGCTTGTCGTCTTGGCGGGAATTATGCATTTTAGTGGAAGATTTGACGAGTCGATCGCACTGGTCAAGAACGGGATGCGCTTATGCCCTTACTATCCTGCTTTTTATCTGAGACCACTGTCTATGTCCTACTTTTTGGCCGGACGCTACGAGGAGGCCTTAGCAGCAAGCGAACTAATGCTTGCTCGCGCTCAAAAAGGTGAGTTTAGTCCTTTATTGGCGCATCTCTATTTGGCTGAGGCTTATGTAGGACTTGGCCAGGATCACAAAGCACGGGCGCACGCTGAAGAGATGCTGAAGATGAATCCAAATTTTTCGTTGGCCGATGCACGAAAGACGATGTTATATAAAGACCCAACCCACGTGGAACGTCATATCGATGCTCTGCGCAAAGCAGGCTTGAAGTAACCGGATTGCAACAAAATTCCGTATTACGTTCTTGCGCATTTCTGGACGAAGGATTGTATGGTGGACCAAAAATGTAAAAACAACATTTCAGGAAACAATCAATGGACCCCTGGATATTGTCTACCAGGTGGAACACCAAGTTTAAATAGAAAGAATCATATCGATTCCTTTCGCGAATCCTTTCGAGAAAAGCTATCGCCTTTGGGGAAGGAGGTCACATGGTGCTTTCTTGATGTTCTTCCGTCCACTGCACCAGTTTATCGGTGAGCAATTTGATTTCGTTCAGGTGATAAAGGCAGATCTCATGAAGTTCTTCCCTATGCACCCATGATCATCTCTTGCTTCATCCGCTCATAGGGAAGAAGATCAGCAGCCTGGCGGATGATGTAGAGCTGATATTCCGCTTCATAAGTGGAATCCTGCATATAAAGAATTTCTCCCGTCACAATTTCAAAGGCCAGGGAGACAGGAGCCTCTGGAATAACAATCAAATCCACACGGGAAGCATCAAAAAGATCTTCAAATAGAATGGCGATCTTGACCTTCTCTTCCACAGTAAGTAGTCTCTCGGGTTTGACCCCTATATCCAAATCGGACGGTGTAGAAGAAAAACGTTCGATCCTGCCCTCGGCCAGGGCAAAAGCCTCTTTCGCCCTACTCCCAAAAGCGTAAATGATCTGGAGGTCATACCGAGAGGCAATTCCCCTGATCTCTTCCTTTATCCTATTCATACTGTTTCTCCCTGTCCTAAAGAAATTTTATCATCCCAGAGTTTTTTGTCAAACCATTTCCTTCCGTTGAGTGAGGAGTTTGTTTTGTCACCGTGTCACCGAATCACCCCGTCCCCCAATTACCTCATCTTCATATCTTTCTTTTCACCCGATCTCCCTATCTCCTCATCACCCTATCTATTTTTTCCGATCAATCCAAAATCAATATGTCTTCTCTCCACATCCACACGGTCTACTCTCACCTTTACTTCATCCCCAATCCGGAAGGTCTGATGGGTTCTTTCACCCACCAGGCAGTATCGTTTCTCATGATAATGGTAATAATCGTCATGAAGGCTCGTCACCCTGACCAGGCCTTCGACAAAGATATCCTTTAGCTCCACAAAGAAGCCGAAAGCGGTCACGCCGCTGATCACCCCATGAAAAACCTCTCTCACTTTATCTTTCATGAAACGAATTCGGTATCGGTCCAGGATCTCCCTTTCTGCCTCCATCGCCACCCTTTCCCTTCGCGAAAGGTGGTCTGCCTTTTTCGCCAGCTCCTCAACCGAGATGTTTCCCTCTTTTTTTGAGAGTATTCTCTTCAGGATGCGGTGGACGATCAGATCAGGATACCTCCTGATAGGAGACGTAAAATGGGTGTACGCATCCGAAGCCAATCCAAAGTGCCCCAGATTATTGGCTGAATATTTCGCCCACTTCATTGATCGAAGAAGGATATTGTTGACAACCTTCTCTTCAGGCCTCCCCTTCACTTCCAAAAGAACTTTCTGAAGCCCTTTGGGAGAATGGTTCGATTCTTTTTTCATCCCGTGGTCGGGTCTTATCGACTTATACCCCAAGTGAGAAACAAATCTTCGAAACTCATCGATCGCCTCACGTTGTGGAGGCTCGTGGATCCGGTAAATGGAGGGAAAGCCTTTCTTTTCAATAAAATGGGAGACCGCCTCATTGGCAGCAATCATAAACTCTTCGATGATCTGATGAGCCAGATTCCTTTCCGCACGGATGATTTCCTCAGTCTCTCCCTGGAGATTGAGGATGACCTCGGGCTCGGGTAGATCAAAATCAAGAGCACCCCTTTCCATCCTTCTCTGGCGGAGCCTTTGAGACAGATCGGCCATCCATTCTAAGGATGGGAGGAGAGATCGAAATCTATCTTTCAACTTGATATCCTCATCCAACAAGATTCTCTTCACGATGGTATAAGTCAACCTTTCATCGCTACGGATCACACTCGGATAGAATCGAATCTCCCTTCTCTCTCCATGCACATCATATCTCAGCTCGACAGTGAGGGTGAGCCGATCTGATCTGGGGTGGAGGCAGCAGATCTCGTTTGAGAGTTCGGGTGGAAACATGGAAACGGCGCGATCCGGGAAGTAAACACTGGTTCCCCGGAGAAAGGCCTCTTCGTCCAACGAGGTCCCTTCTTTTACATAGTGACTGACATCGGAGATTGAGACATAGAGTTTCAATCCCTCGTCTTTCTCCTTCTCGATAGAGACGGCATCATCAAAATCTCTCGCATTCTCTCCATCGATAGTGAAGGTGGGGATGCCTCTCAAATCGACTCGATCTTGGTAATCATAGAAAGATGGAGTAAGGGGAAGGCCTCTGGCTTCTTTCAAAGCAGCCGAAGAAAACCGATGGGGAAGATCGTATTTGTGGATGATGATCTGGGGCTCTATCTCCGGGTCATCAGGATATCCCAAAATGTGAGTCACTCGGCCCTCTGGCCTTGCCCTCTCGGTAGGGTATCGGGTAATTTCCACGACCACCATTTGATTGGGGCGAGCCCTCTTCGTCTCCCCGTCAGGGATATAGACTTCTTGAAGAATGCGTTCATCCTCCGGAATGAGATAAGAGTAATGCTTCGCCTTCATAAACTTTCCCACGACCTTGTGAAATCCTCTTTCTAAAATCCGGATGACCTTTCCTTCTCTCCCTTTCCTCCGGATCGACTCCACCCTGGCCACTACCCGATCTCCATGCATCGCCTCTTTGAGATCTCTTGGACTGACAAAGATATCTTCTTCTCCCTCTCTTTCTGGGATGACGAAACCATATCCATCAGGATGACACCTGACCTTTCCCACAACCAAATTCATCTTCAAGGGAAGGCCGTAACGGTTCCCTCGAATCCTGACGATCTTTCCCTTATCTTCCAAATCCTTCAATAATTCTCTTGCCTTCTGTCTCAGCTTGTTTTGCAGACTCAAGTTTCGTAGGATCTCCCTCAAGAGAAGGGGCCGATCTTCTTCTTCCATCAATTTGAGGATTTGCTCCGCTGAAAGATCATCACTTCTTTTCCTCCACTCTGGTCTCTTTTCTTTTGAATATTTCTTTTGTTTCTTATCCATCGTCTCCCTCAACCCAGCATAAGAGAATTTGGTGCTCGTCATTTAGTGCTTCATCAAAAACAAAAAAGGGGCAATCAAAGACCCCTTTTTGTGAAAAGTAAACCCCGTTAGAAGAGCTTCGCCCTTCTAACGGAACGGCTCACGCGGAGCATTACACCCTGTCTCCGCTTCAAAAGGAATTTATCTTCATCCCCGCTGCAAGCCCCGTTAGAAGTAGGTTACCAAAAGGAACCCCTGGCGTATAATGAAAAATTTCTAACGGGGCAAAAAGCTTCTCTCTTCGAATTTATACTCTCACTCCACCAAAGAACCTCATCGAACCGAAGAAGATGGGAATGAGGAGTACTGCGATGATGACAAGGCCGATCCCAACAATGACAGGAAGAAACACAGCCAAAACCGCTTTTCCGGTTGAGATATCGTGACCTCCCCTCACCCCGATGATGATCAGGATGAGAAGATAAATGCCTCCTACAAAGTTCCCTATCAATGGAATAATATAAAAGAGTTGAGCGCTATAGGAATAGGAGATGGCGCGAAAGGTCGCTTCAAACCCTCTCCGGTTCCCCCCCACAATCATAAGACAGAGGTGTGTCACTCCGCTTCCTACAAAAAGGGAGAAGGCAATCATGAAAGGTATTAAGATAATAACGAAGGTCAGGAGAAGGCCATAGGGAATCAATGAATGGATTTGAGGTGGAACCATTCCGGACAAGAAAAGCCATTGCCAAAGCAGGACTACCCCGAACCCGATGATCCCTGAAATCATGCCAAAGATAAAGGGAGACCAGTATCCCTTACCCGTAGCAACCTTTTTAAAAAATTTAGTCGGTGAGAAAAGGACCTCTTGTGTTGTTTTAAAAAAAGCCCCAACAAAACCCTCCTCACCTTCCCATGGAGAATGTTTCTCCTCCGATGAAATTTCTCGAATCTTGCCTTCGTATGAACGGTCCATCTCCTGATATTGTAAATATTTGGAGATGATGACACCGCATTTGATGCACTCATCGGTCTCAGGTTGTTCAAATCCACACTGGGGACAAGTGATCGTATTCCGTGTATAAGGCTTTTTTTCAGGTTCACGCGGAAACGACGGCTCTATTCTCGGCTTTGGTTCAGGCCTTTGTTTAGGTTCAGCCTCCTCGGAAATTCCCAAAGGTTCTGCTGCCTCCTCTTCCACCCTGACTCTTCCCCCGATTTCTTCAAAGGCTTTTACGTATCTCTCCATCTCCTCTTTTGAGGCCCCTTTCTTTACAACAATGGGAACCCTCTGGAGGAGGCTTTCAGCCCTTTCAGGGGAAAGCTTAAACTTCCCCTGAAGACCTTTGACTAAACGGACCTCCTCTTCTGGACCAACCACAGCCAGACCCAAAAAGATCACCTTGTAGAGACTCACCTCATAACCTCCTTTTCCAAAATCATCTGGGATTTGCTGATAGTTACCATATTCTACTCAAAACTACAAGAATTTTTTATGCAGATAGATGGGATAACATTTGATCAAAGGGATGAGCGGAATAAATTGACCCTTCGACTACGCCCAATCCCTGTTCTTTAGAGCAGGAATAAAGGAACGCTCAGGGTCAACCCTGAGCTCGGACCGAAGGTAAGCCCTATACCATTATGGTGCAGGACAAGCTCTGACATTTAGGCCGGAGAGCCGAAGGGTTGACTAATTTCTTCAAAAGAATATAATCTCCACTGTCGGCGATCCATTGATATCCGCAAATGGAAGTTTTAAGTTTAAGGGTAATGTTAAAGATACTTGATGCTGTGCGCTAAGCCTGCCTCCCAGTAGGTATGGCGCTTAGCGAATTTTATTAGTAAACCCCGCACCTTTGATAAGGCGCGGGGCAAAGGAGGCTTTATGTTCGAAACGCGGTTGACCAAACTACTGGGTATCAAATATCCGATCATCCAGGGAGGACTACAGTGGCTTGCCACAGCCCAGCTTGCTTCAGCTGTATCAGAGGCAGGTGGATTGGGAATCATCTCCAGCCTCTCCTTTCCCGACCGGGATAGTTTAAGAAAAGAGATTCGCAAGATAAGGGAGAGGACCGAAAAACCCTTTGGGGTGAACCTCTCCATGCTCCCAGAATTAACAAAGGGGGACAGGACCGAGGAGATTTTGGATATCCTCTTAGAGGAAAGGGTTCCTGTGGTAGAGACTTCGGGAAGGAGCCCTGAACCCTTCATCCATAAATTAAAAAGTGAGGGGATCAAACTCATCCATAAAGTCCCATCGGCGCGATTTGCCAAGAAAGCCGAGTCGATAGGTGCAGACGCCACAACGATCGTTGGATTTGAATGCGGTGGCCACCCCGGGATGGATGATGTCACTTCATTGGTTCTTATTCCAAGCGTGGCAAACTCTCTCCATATTCCCATCATTGCCGGAGGTGGGATTGCCGATGCCAGAGGTTTTTTGGCTGCCCTCACCTTGGGGGCGGATGGAGTGTTGATGGGAACACGCTTTGTTGCCACCCAAGAATGTCCGGCCCATCCCAAGATCAAAGAATGGTTCGTGAAGGCAAGAGAGACCGATACCATGGTGATTCAGCGTTCTATCCGAAATGCAGCGAGGGTAATTAGGAACAAAGCGGCTGAAAAGACACTTTCCATGGAAGAAAGAGGGGCCTCATTGGAAGAGCTTTTGACAATCATCAGTGGCCAAATGGGTCAGAAGGCTCTTTCAGATGGAGATCTGGAGGGTGCTATCATCGCCTGCGGCCAGTGTGTGGGATTGATCAACGAAATAAAGAGCGTAAAGGAGGTCATCGAAGATATTGTCCAGGGTGCTCAATCCATCCTTGAAAGATTGAATTCTTTAGTTCGGAGCAATTAGTTCGTAGTTCGGAGTATCTAGATTTAATACTACGAACTCCCAACTCCCTGTCTGCGGCAGGCAGGCGAACTGATAACTTCATTTAAAAGAAAACCAACAATGATTGTGCGAAGCTTGGAGCACCCTGAAGTGAAGGCGACTAAATACCAGGCCCATGGTGGAGGCGTGGCTCATATGATTTTGGACACCCGCCACTTGCAAACCCTGATGTTCCTCGCCCACGCCTCAATAGCTCCTGGAAAGAAGCTCATTGGTCACAAAGATCCCATGGAAGAGATTTATATTATCCAAAAAGGCCACGGTCGCATGCAGGTGGATGGTGAGGTCTTTGAAGTTATTTCTGGAGATGCGGTCCATATCCCTATGGGCCATTTTCATGAGTTGATCAATATAGGTCAGGAGGAACTCACCATTCTGGTCGTCGCTGGGCTCATTCCAGCCCGATGAACTTTAAAGGATGAACAATAAACCACAAACGAAACGCTCATTATCCATAGTTCTCTCAGTCCTTCTTATATCTCAAAAGCCAGAGCAGGCCGATGACGATCAAAAGGACAGGCAGGAAGTATGTCTTGATGATGGAAGGGATCGAAAATTGGATCGAATAATATTTCGCACCCAGGATGAAGATCCCGAGGATCGTCGTGATCCAGGCCGCCAGGCTCTTTCTGTTTCGAAGAATGCCTCCTGTTCCAAGGGCAATGACCAACCATGGCCATCCCTCTCTCAATCCATATCCTGTGCCAAGCCTATCCAAAAAGATCAGTAACCCCATCACGATCAGAGCCAATGCTGAACCCATATCCTACCTCCCCCCAAGAAGATTCATGCTCAATGCTCATTGGTCATTAACAAAATTCTCTTGAAAATAATAGAATGATCGTTATATCCTAAAATTATAATTTCAATACACCATTTTTAATAAAAACGCAATTGAAAGGAGACATTTCGTATGGAGCCCAGACTAATCAGACAGTTTATTATCTTCCTGGTTATCCTATTTGGATGGACCGTTGTCATCCTTCTGGCCGTACCCAAATAATTAAGTAGTAGGGGCGATTCATGAATCGTCCTTACCATTCCGAACTGAATAAAAGGGAGTAATTCTATGTTTAAAAGAGTGCCTCTTCTTATCTTAATCTTCTCTTTTTTATCCCTTATCTTCTACCTTTCCCTTGCCCGTTCCACGAAGGAATCGACTCCAAAGGGAGAACCCTCATGTTTCGAGTGTCATGAAACAATCAAATCACTCAAGGTGGGTAGTAAACATGCTTCTCTTCCCTGTGCGAGGTGCCATAGCAAATTGGCTGAGCACTTGAAAGATTCAGAAAAATTTCCAGAAACGAATTTGGAATCATCCCTCTGCGCCCGCTGCCATCAATTTCAATATGAGACCTTCGTTTCGGTCAATCTAAAGTCGAAGTCCAAGGTTGAGAAGGCCACAACCACGAGCCGGTCCCCGACCTTTGACCTATTAATGATGCCCCATGGCTTCACTAAGGAACATGATGAACCCAGATCTCACATCTTCATGCTCACGGACCACCTCGTGGTGGATCGAGCCTATGGAGGAAGATTCCAATTAAAGAGTTGGAAGGAGATTACAAAAACAGGGAAGGTTTGGGATCTAATGGTCGATACAGGAAAAGAATTCCCCCAGACAACAAAAGCAGGGAATACAGTCTGCCTGACTTGCAAGACGACTGATGCTATCTTGAAGTGGCCTTATATGGGCAACCCTCACCCTGCAACAGATTTAAAGAGGGGGGGGAACCCTGCCGCCATCTATATGGCTAAGAGATATCTCAAGAACCCAATGGGTTGCATTCATTGTCATGATCCCCATGCAGCAAAACCGAGGGTGGTGAGAGATGCGTTGATCGAAGCCGTTGTGGATCGGGGAGAAGGAACCTACCCCTACGACAAAGAAAAGAGTAAGAAAGTAAGTATAAAAAAGATAGAATTTGAAAGGGATGGAAAACCCTTCAGGGCTATTGGTATTCTCAACAAACCGGACTCAACTCTTTTGTGTGCCCAGTGCCATGTCGAATACAACTGCAATCCCGGCTTTGATCCCAAAACTGGTGTGGCCATAGGGATGGAGGATCGAAGGGCCAACTACTTTCCATGGGTGAACGTGTTCGATGTCCAGAAGAAGTACGCTGGAATCGGTTTCAAGGATTTTAGGCATGCAGTTACAGGTACTCCTCTTACAAAACTCCAACATCCAGAGACCGAAACATTCTGGGGAAGCAAGCATGAACGGGCCGGGGTTGATTGTAAGGACTGCCACATGCCTAAGGTAAAGGATAAAAGAGGCAAGTTGGTTACTTATCACGGCCAGAAAAGTGCGAGGTATATGCTCAAAGATACCTGTGTCCGTTGTCATACTTACTGGTCTCAGGAGGAAGCGGAATATCAGGTCGATGCCATCCAGAATTACATCCGTGGAAAGATGAGAAAGGCCGAATTCTGGTTAGGGAAATTGATCGAAGCTTATACCCGAGCAAAGGATCTGGGGGTAAGAGACAATATACTCATGGAGGTATGGCCACTTCACGACAAAGCCCACATCCTTTGGGAATGGTGGACGGCTGAAAATAGTGATGGGTTCCACAATCCGCAGCAGGCAAGGGAATCCTTGACGCAGTCGATCAATGCCTCCCAGGAGGCGATCAAACTCTTAGAAAAAGCAATTGAAGAAAAAAGGAAATAATACCCTCCCAAGGTTAAGGTTGAGGCTGAGGTTGAGGTTAATTCCTTTATGTCATTCCCATGAAAATGGGAACCTAGTATGATTTGATATCTCTCAATAAATATGATAAAAAAATATTGAGTCCGGACACGGATGGCGCTTACGCGCCCTGGATACGGGCAAGGATTGTTTGGGGCTGTTACTCCTAACTCCGAACTCATCACTCTGAACTCCGAGGCGCGAGCCTCGGCTGGCCCACGTAGCTCAAAGGTAGAGCTGCTGATTTGTAATCAGCGGGTTGGCGGTTCAAATCCGTCCGTGGGCTCCATGGAATAGAAAGGCAACCCAATGAGGTTGCCTTTTTTATTTAATGAAGTTGAATGTCAAATTTCAACGGCCTGGAAGAGAGAGAATGTAAAATCTTCTGTATAAAAAGAAAGGGGGGTGTTATCCTCTTGGGAAAGATTTTTTGGCAAATACAATCCCAATGAGAAAGGAGGACACACGCCATGTCAGGATTTTTATGGAAGGCGACTGTACGTAAACCCCGACCCCGCGTTAAAACGCGGGGCATTGGGGTCCCCGGGATTTACAGCATTCATCCCCGTGATAAATCACGGGGCTTTCTGCGGGGTGGGGTAAACAGTCAAAATATATTATTAGAGAAGAAGGAGAAAAGATGAAGGAAAGAATTCTTGTCCTTCTTTTTATATTCCTATCCTACATATTTC
>Ga0129297_10001739_pt1 | contig 11099 bp, 12 predicted proteins | sample I18A1metaG_FD_94708 | JGI IMG/M metagenome (GOLD analysis project Ga0129297, IMG submission 94708) | Lake sediment bacterial and archeal communities from Gulf of Boni, Indonesia to study Microbial Dark Matter (Phase II) - ​I18A1 metaG | ecosystem: Environmental > Aquatic > Freshwater > Lake >... | reverse complement strand
TTCTTTTGCGAAGTCGATGATCTCCACAGCCACCTGCTGGCCTATCCTCACCATTGTCGATACCTTATGGGTTCGTTTTTTCATTTCCTCGGCGAGGTCGGCGAGATACCTTTCGGCCACTTCCTTCTGCTTCTCATCAACGATGAGAGGTGTCACCAACTCCGGCGATCCATAGATAGGCATAAGGGGGATGACTTGGAATAGAATAATCTCAGCATCAAAGGTCTTGGCCAGTCTCTCGGCATGGTCCAAGGCCTTTCTTGCCAATTCCGAACCATCCAACGGAACCAAAATCTTCTTATACATGCTCCCACCTCCCTCATTATTTAGAAAATTATGGTCTTTTGTTCGTGGGTTAGGGTAAAGATGCCTGTTTAGTCAATAGGTTCTGCAAATGGTCTCTTAATATTTAGCCCTAACCCTTTTACTCTAAACCAAACCGGCTTCTTAACCTTTACCTGAAGACCATTTCTTGCTGTGATCGTAGCGACCCCGGTAGATTATTTATATCAATTTTACATGACCATAGCAACAGAAAAGAGATATTGAGATCTCTCTAAAAAATGGAGTGAAGGTATTGAAAAAACCAATTTGACTTCTATCCTTAGGTCATTAAAATGATTCAGAGGAGGGAGAGATGTTAGAAATTGATTGTCGTGGCAAGGCTTGTCCAGAACCCGTGATCCTAACAAAAGATGCCTTGGCCCAAATAAAAGAGGACGAATTGATCATTATTGTGGATAATCCTTCTTCCAGTGGAAATGTGGAGCGATTCGCTCAAAGTCAAGGATGTTCGGTAACGGTGGAGAAGAGGGGGCAAGATTTCTGCCTTCGTATTCAGAAGGCGGAAGTTTTTAAAGCTGATGATAAGGCGGAATTGGTCCGAAAGAGGGATAAGGCCGAAAAGGTTGTGGTCTATATCAACTCTCATCTTCTCGGTGTCGGGGATGAAGCACTGGGATCATTCTTGATGAAGGCTTTTCTGAAGACCCTCGGGGATTTAGAGAGAAGACCAGATCGTTTGATTTTGATTAATAGTGGCGTTCAATTGGCCTCTGAGGATTCCAAGGTTTTGGACACGCTCAGGGAACTATCAGAGGAAGGGATGGAAATTGTCTCCTGCGGAACATGCATCGATTTCTATGGGTTGAAGGATAAGATGAAGGTCGGAGTGATTTCTAACATGTATGATATTGTCCAGTCCCTTCTCGGAGCCGATCGTCTGATCAGGCCATGAAGTGCATTTTTCTTTTTGAATCGATCCATCAAGTAATGAGGGCTGAGAAAGTTCTTAGGAGGAAGGGGATGGAGGTTGATCTCATTCCTGTGCCACGGGAAATCAGTTCGGATTGTGGTGGCGCTATCGAACTGCCACTTGAGTTGAGAGAAGAAGCATTCCATCTCTTTGAAGAAAATGGGATACCGATCGTGAAATGTTATGCCAGGGACCGGAAAGGAAGGTTTACACCCCCCTCATCCACATCCCTCTCCCAATAAACCAGGGGAAGGGTGAGGGGAGTTTAGGTCGTATGAATGCTGGTAATTGGAACCTATTTGGAATTTGGTAATTGGAATTTAACTTATTACAACATGATTAGTTTAGCAGAAAGATATCTAAGAAAATTTAGATTAAAAATCAGAGGGTGGGACAGAGGAATGGAAACTGTGCGTCTGACCGCAAAAGTGAAGAAAGCAGGTTGAGCTTCCAAAGTGGGTCCAGAGGATCTGGATCAGATTCTTAAGGCATTGCCTATTCCGAAAGATCCAAAGGTCTTAGTCGGATTAGAGACTTCCGATGATGCAGGGGTCTATCAATTGAGTGACGACGTGGCCCTGGTTCAGACCGTGGACTTTTTCACTCCGATTGTAGACGATCCCTTCACTTTTGGCGAGATTGCTGTTGCCAATGCTCTGAGCGATGTCTACGCCATGGGTGGGACTCCGCTCACGGGTATGAATTTAGTGGCCTTCCCGATCAAGACGCTCTCTTCTTCCATTTTAAAAGAGATCCTTCTCGGAGGCCTTTCAAAAATGAAGGAGGCGGGGGTGGCACTGGTAGGAGGACATTCTGTCGAAGATCCAGAGATTAAGTATGGTCTCGCTGTGACAGGAATCGTCCATCCGAACAAAATCCTCACAAATGCAAAGGCAGAGCCAGGGGATCGATTGGTTTTGACCAAACCGCTCGGCACAGGGGTTATCGCTACAGCACTTAAGGGTGGGATGGCCTCTGATGGGGCAGTCCAGAAGATGGTGGAGAGCATGATCACCCTCAATCGCAAGGCATCGGAACGGATGAGAGCTTTTGGAGTCCATGCCTGCACTGACATCACAGGTTTCGGTTTCATCGGACATGCAATGGAAATGGTATTGGCGAGTCAGGTTGGGATGGTGATCCAGTCAAAAGACATTCCTATCTTTCCTGAGGCCATAGAATATGCGAGGTTAGGTTTGATCCCTGGAGGTGCCCGTTCGAACCGTGACTTCTTCTCCTGCCGGGTAGATGCCCGCCCAGATGTCCCTGTTCTTCTTATGGATCTACTTTACGATCCTCAGACCTCTGGTGGGCTCTTGATCTCATTGCCCTCCAGTGAAGCAGAAAGGCTGGTTGAGATACTTAAAGAAGATGGGAACATCGATTCTCGCATTGTTGGGGAGGTGGTCAAAGAACCCTGCGGAAAAATCCAGATCGTTTGATCCTTTCTCAGTTCTTCCTTGCGTTAGGAGCAGGGTTAAGATAGAATATACTAAGTAGAAGATAAAAGCCTTTGGTTTGTGGGTAAGGATAGATACTAAACGGGCTTCGTAACTCTAAACTTAAGGACGAAGGAAAGACGTGATATTAGATGGAGATCGAAGTCAAACTTTTTGCAACACTGAGGGATTACCTTCCTAAAGGGAGCAGCCGTTTTTCCTGCAAGATGGAGGTCGATGACCCCACTCGGGTTCAGGATATTTTGTCAAGGCTTAACATACCTGATGAGATACCCAAGATCATTTTGGTCAATGGCATCCATGGAAAGAAGGAGCAGATATTAAAGGAAGGGGATGTTCTGAGTATTTTCCCTCCTGTGGCAGGAGGCTAATAAAGATCAGTGGTCAATTTCCAATGGGCAGTGATCAATTATCAGTTTAAGTCTTTGTATTCATTGATCATTAACCATTGATCATTGGTCATTGAGAATTGATTACTTCTTTTTTTCCTTTAGTTCCTTGATCTTGTTTTTCAGTCTTTCCATCTGATCCGGTTTGGGATCCAATTTTTGAGCCTTTTCGTAAAATTCTATCGTTTTTTCGATCCGGTTCAGTTTGGAATAACTGTCAGCCAAATGTTCTGTGATGACGGGATCGTCTGGAGTCAATTGGTTTGCTTTTTCAAGTTCGGTCACGGCCCTTTCATAGTCTCCTAATTTGAAATAGACCCAACCCAAACTATCCGTGATATAGCCCATATTGGGTTTCAAGGTCATCGCCTTCTGGACCAAATGGAGAGCCTCTTCGAGATGGATGCCTCGGTCGGCATAAGAATAGCCTAAGTAGTTAAGGGCATCGGCGTGGTCGGGGTTTAATCGAAGGACCTCCTTCATCTCAGTGACCATTTTATCAAAGTCCCCCAACTTATCGTAGATCGCTCCAAGCTGGAAATGGATCGCTATATCCTCTCTGTTTTGATCCAGGCCTTTTTTGAGAGTATCCAGGGCCTTTTGCAATTGGTTCTCATTTTCGAAAAGGGCTGCGAGGATCAGATAAAGGTCCCCATCGTTCGGTTTGATCTGAATCGATTCCTCCATCATTCGAATGGCCTCTTCGATTTTCTTCTGTTTTCTTAAGATCAGGAGGATGCTTCTTCTCGAATCGGAAAAAAGGTTTGATTCGGGAGGGATCTTCTTGAATTCTGAGATGGCCTGATGGAATGCCTCTTTTTCGACATAGGCTGCTCCTAAATAGTATCTCACCCGATCGTCCTTGGGATGGGCGGCAAGGACAAAGTTGAATTCTAAGATGGCTTGATCCAGGTTTCCCTGTTCCATATAGATCAACCCTATCTTGGTGCGGATATTGAGATCTTCTGAATCGAACTTTTGAAGCTCCTTTAACTGATCCAATGCCTTGTCCAATTTCTTCTTTTTGATGAAGATTTGACCCAGTCGTTGTCTCGCCTTTTTATTGTCTGGATCGAGGTTGAGGATCTTTTGATAGACTTCGACTGCCTTCTCCGGTTCATTCTGAATCTCATAGGTAACCCCTAAATCCAGGAGCGCAGTGATCATATTGGGTGCGATGGCTAAGGCTTTTAAGAAATATTGCTTGGCCTTTTCATAAGACTTCATCTCGGCATAAATTCTTCCCAGGTAGTACAAACCCATGACTGAGTTGGGTTCGATCTTGAGGAACTTCTGGAGGAGATCGATCGCCTGTTCGTATTCCTGGAGGCCCGCATAGAGGGAACTGAGAAAGAGATAACTTTCCCGGCGCTGAGGGTCAATCTCAATAGCTTTCTTATAAGATTCGATAGCCAATTGATTCCTCTTGAGGGTGGAGTAAATTCCGCCCAAGAGGAGATGGACTGATAGGTTGTTTGGGTCATCAATGAGTGCAGCCTTACACTCTTCAATGGCTTCGTTCAAGAGTCGCTTATGGATGTAAAGGGTGGCCAATTCGACATGTAAAAAAGGTTCCTTTTCGTCATAAGCAACTGCTCGTTTGAGTTCCTCAATCGCCTCATCCAGTTTTCCCTCTTGCAATTTGGACTGTGAGAGAAGGAAATGGTAATAAGCGAGCGGGTTCGGAGGAGAGCCCTTCTTTTGGGATTTCGCTTCCACGGTTTGGCGTGAAACAAACTCTGACTTTGGCCCTTGAGCCTTTGGGGCTCCAGCACAGCCGGCCAGAAGAGAAATGGAGAGGAGAAGAGACAAAGATTGTATCGAGAGGGAACGCATAAAATATTAATAACATTGTTTGTTGTTCCAGTCAACGAAGATTCAAAAAATTAATTGGGTTTGGCTTTTTTGTGAAGCGGTAGAGCGTTCTCGGATTGACCTTACCAATTTCTGCGGCCATTCTTTTATTGCCACCAGTCTCTTTCAAGACCTCTGTCATATGTTCCGTCTCCATATCTTTCGAAGATTCCCGGTCCCTCCCCCCTTTTTTAATAAGTCCGGAGACCCTTCCTTTAGGTTCCAGGGAAAATCCTTTGGGATCAAATAGTCCCCTTGTGGCCTGAATGGCTCCGGTGAAGGCACCTTTGGTATGGCCGAAGAGTTCGCTTTCAACCAATGTTTCAGGAATCGCTCCACAATTGAAAGGAATGAAGGGTTTATCGGCCCTGAAACTGTTATAATGGATGGCCTTAGCGACAGGTTCTTTGCTGGTCCCACTCCCTCAGTAAATGATTGGCATCCAATAGGATTTCAAAAGTCTCCTGGATCAAAAGTTGACCCTTCGAATGCGCCCAATCCTCTGCTCTTTAGAGCAGGCCTGCCTACCGCAGGCAGGGATAGAGGCGCGCTCAAGGTCAACCCTGGGCAAGCTCTCCGCTTCAAAGATCGGAGAGAGCCGAAGGGTTGACATATTTCAATTCTTTTAGTATAAATATTATAAAAAGATTGCTAGGGGAGCTTACAGAGCTGAGAGTCTCCGTCTTATAAGAAGGCGGGGAGACCCTACGAACCTGTTTGGGTAATTCCAGCGAAGGGAAGCGGGAAATGAAGATAAAGCCGTAGTGCCTCCATTGGGATTACGGCTTTTTTTAATTCTCGCATCAACTTTCCCTCTCCCAGCGGGGAGAGGATAATTAACGGATTGGAGAGAGATATGACACTAGACGAAAAAATCATCACTCAGGCGATTATTGATCGCTATTTCCAGAAATTGAAGGAGAACCTATCGGTCGATGTAGCTGTCGTCGGGGGAGGCCCGTCGGGTCTTGTCTGCTCATATTTTCTGGCCAAGAATGGGTTCAAGGTTACCCTCTTTGAGAGGAAACTCTCGATCGGAGGTGGAATGTGGGGTGGGGGGATGATGTTCAATGAGATCGTCGTCCAAGAGGAAGGGAAGAGGATCCTCGATGCGTTTGGGATCCGATCCCATCCCTATGCAGAAGGTTATTATACTGCAGATTCGATTGAAGCCATCTCAACCCTCTGTTCAAAAGCAGTGAAGTCCGGAGCAACCATTTTCAATCTCATCAGTGCTGAAGATCTCATCCTGCGGGAGAGTCGCATTACTGGCCTGGTCCTCAATTGGACAGCTGTAGAGATGGCCAACCTCCATGTGGATCCTCTGACCGTTCAATCAAAATTCGTTGTCGATGCCACAGGCCATGCCACCGAGGTAGTCGCCATCCTCGAGAGAAAGAATGGGGTAAGACTTTTTACAGAGACAGGCAAGATCATGGGTGAGCGGTCCTTATGGGCAGAGGCGGCGGAGAGGGATACGATGTCCAATACAAGAGAGGTCTTTCCAGGCCTCTATGTGGCTGGCATGGCGGCCAATGCAACTTTCGGATCCTACCGAATGGGACCGATCTTCGGAGGAATGCTCCTTTCGGGTGAAAAAGCAGCCTATTTAATCACAGAGGAATTGAGGGGGAAATGATTATTTTCACCCTCCCCCCTGAACCATGTGAGGTTCAGGGCATTGGTCTGCATCCCACGTGGTGCAGGGCTCACCCCCCATCTGGCGGGAGAGGGACAGGGTGAGGGGGATAAAGTTAGGAGATCGAAATGAAGCGTATCCTGACAATTGCCGGATCGGATTCTGGAGGAGGAGCCGGGATTCAGGCCGACTTGAAGACGATCACTTTACTTGGTGGTTATGGGGTGAGTGTCCTCACCGCCCTCACCGCGCAAAATACTTTGGGGGTTCAGGCCATTCATGAAGTTCCTGCCCCATTTGTTAAAAAGCAGATTGAGTCTGTTCTCTCTGACATTGGTGCGGATGCCATCAAGACAGGGATGCTGGTAAATGCGGAGATTGTCGAGGTCGTTGCGAAAAAAATTAAACAGTATAGGGTAAAAAAAGTAGTGGTCGATCCTGTGATGGTCGCCAAGAGTGGAGACTCCCTTCTTCGAAGGGATGCCCAAGATGCACTGCTCAAGCGATTGATCCCCCTTTCAATGGTAGTCACACCGAATCTTATGGAGGCATCCGTCCTCACCGGATTAAAGGTGAGATCTGTTGAAGAGATGAAGAAGGCAGCCCATCGGATTTATGAGTTGGGGTCAAAACACGTGGTTGTCAAGGGAGGCCATTTAAAAGGGAAAGCCGTCGATCTCTTCTATGACGGAGAGAAGTACGTTGAGATAGAGGGTCCGAGGATTGAAACGAAGAACACTCATGGGACAGGCTGTACCTTTGCCTCAGCCATTGCCACTTTTTTGGCCAGAGGCGATACTGTTTCTGAAGCGGTAAAAAAGGCAAAATTTTTCACCACCGTGGCCATTCAGTCCAGTCTTACCATCGGGAAAGGGACAAGTCCTACCAACCCCTCCGCGTATATCCTGAGGGAGATGGAGCGATACCGCGTGATCCAGGAGTTAAAGAGGGCGATCGATGTTTTGAAGGAAGAAAAGATGGGCTACCTTATCCCAGAGGTCTCTTCTAACTTAGGTTATGCACTCCCAAGCGCCGAGGGAATTGAAGATGTAGCTGCCTTTCCAGGAAGGATCATTCGGTATAAAGATTCAATGGTTACCCTTAGTGATCCAGAGTTTGGGGCTTCCCAGCACATCGCCAATATTATCCTTACAGTAATGAAGTTCGATTCAGAATATTGTTCAGCAATGAATATCCGATACTCCAAAGAGAATGTCGCCCAATTAAGGGAAAAGGGGTTTCTCGTCGGCCATTTTGATCGAAGGTTTGAGCCAAATAGAGTGAAACAGAAGGAAGGCTCTTCAATGGAATGGGGTGTTGGAGACGTGTTGAGAAAGTTGGGGCGGGTACCTGATTTCATCTACGATCAGGGCGATATAGGTAAGGAACCCATGATCCGGGTATTGGGCAGAAACCCGATGGAAGTAGTCCAGAAAATAATGAAAGCGGTTGGCAAATAGCCAATAGCGAATAGCATATAGCAGAATGAAGTCGTAAATAGCGTATGGCAAATAGTTAATAAGCCATAAGCCGTTGGCTATAAGCTATTGAACGACCGGCGGGAGCGAGCAATTATGGCGTTTCGCTTTGAAAACTTAGAGATCTGGCATATGGGTAAAGCATATGCTTCCAAGGTTTACGCAATTACCGCCAAATTTCCTCGACATGAAGACTATGGTCTAAAGTCACAAATGAATCGGGCAGTCAATTCCATCAGCCTTAATATTGCAGAAGGTTCAGCTAAAAACAGTAACAAAGCATTTGACTATCATTTGGAAATTAGCGTTGGCTCTACATTTGAAGTTGTTGGAGCATCCTTTCTGGCTCTGGAAAGAAGCTACATTACAAAGCAAGAACAGGAGTTGTTGTATAGTGAGGGTGAACGACTGGCCAAGGCAATCAATGCTTTCCGAAACACATTATGTTAATTACCAACTATAAGCTATAGGCCATGAGCCATAAGCTATAAGCTATCAGCCATTGGCCATTGTTAAGGAAGAAGGTGATCATATGACTCAAAAGATTGAGGCTCAGAAGGGAATCCTTACGAAAGAAATGGAGATCGTCGCAAAAGAAGAAGAGGTCTCCTCTGAATGGCTTCGAGAAAAGATTGCCTCTGGTCGAATCATCATCCCTGTCAATCGAAACCATCAAGGCGTTAAGCCCGTAGGGATTGGGGAGGGACTGCGGATCAAGGTGAATACAAACATCGGAACTTCCTCAGACCATGTCGACTTAGAAGAGGAACTCAAGAAACTCGAAGTTTCGATCGAGGCCGGGACGGATACAGTGATGGACCTAAGCACCGGTGGAGATATCGATGCGATCCGCAGAGAGATCATTCGCCATTCTTCTATCCCCTTGGGAACGGTTCCCATCTATGAGGCGGCCATTGAGGCCGTCAGGCATAGAAAGGCCTTGGCCAAGATGAGGGTGGAAGATCTTTTCGAGGTGATCGAGCGTCAGGCAGAGGAAGGCGTTGACTTCATCACGGTCCATTGTGGAGTGACCCGAAATGCGGTGGAACGGTTGAGGCGATCTCGTCGACTCATGGGAGTGGTCAGTCGGGGTGGTTCCTTTCTCATCGAATGGATGATCTATAACGGTCAAGAAAATCCTCTCTATGAGCACTTTGATCGACTCTTAGAAATTGCCAAAGAATATGATGTCACCCTGAGCTTAGGAGATGGATTGAGGCCCGGTTCTTTGGCAGATGCCACAGACCGTCCTCAGGTGGAGGAGACGATCACCCTTGGAGAATTGACGGAGAGGGCTTGGTCTGAGGGCGTTCAGGTGATGATTGAAGGACCGGGCCACGTTCCCCTCGATCAGGTTGAGGCAAACGTTCTTTTGGAGAAGCGATTGTGCAAAGGCGCTCCTTTCTATGTGTTAGGGCCGTTAGTGACCGATATCTCTCCGGGATACGATCACATCGCCTGTGCCATTGGCGGTGCGGTTGCAGGAAAGGCAGGAGCCGATTTCCTGTGTTATGTGACGCCTTCGGAACATCTGAAGCTACCTTCTGTAGAAGATGTGAGAGAGGGGGTGATTGCCACCAGGATTGCAGGCCATGCAGCTGACGTTGCTCGAGGAAACAAGAGGGCATTGCAAAAGGATTTTGAGATGTCGAAGGCTCGAAAGAATTTTGACTGGGAGAGACAGATCGAGCTTTCCATCGATCCAACAAAGGCAAGGCGTTATCATGAGGAAGGGAAGTCCGGGACAGAGGATGTCTGCACCATGTGCGGAGAGTTCTGTGCCATCAAAAGGGTGAAAGACTTCTTTGAGAATGCATCGGAATAACAAATACCGGATGGCAAATAGCCTATGGCAGATAGCTAATTGCAGATAGCCAATAGCAAATGGCATGTGGCGAATGGCAGGCAGCATATGTATGTTGGCCGTTTTCTATAGGCCATTAACCATCAGCTATAGATTATCAGCTAATTAGAGAAAAAGGGGGGATTCGCTATGAAAAGAGTGGCAAAGAAGGTAAAGACTTCAAAAAAAGTAGCAAAGGCGAGAGTGGTGGGGACAAAAGCGAAGAAGGATGAGCTAGCTGGGCTGAAGCAAGGGATGGCAAAGTTAAAAAGGGAATCGAATACGAAGATGAAAACATTGGAATCGAAGGTCAAGGAGGTCACCCAAGAACTTGAAAAGAAAGAAGGGGAATTGAATCGATTGAAGAATGAGATGGAATACAAGAATAAACAATTGGCTTCTAAAGACGTTGAGATGGAGACTTATAAGAAGGTGACCGAAGAGAAGATTTTTCAATTGGAAGCAAAGGTAAAAGAGTTGGAGGGAAAAACCGGGGAGCCTGCTGTCACTTTGTAATCACATCTATTAAGTAGCTGCTGCCTTTAGGCTCTCGTAATATTGCAACCTAAAGGGCGCAGCTACTTAACCTTTTTTTTCTTAACCTCCTCTCTTTAGTTTCTCAATCTATTCTTATCTTATCAGACTCCTTAGGGCGAACAAACCAAATACCGTGATGATGATTCCTGAAATTCTGTTTCCCCAACGCAATCTGCGAGAACGATGATTTCTTCCAAATATGCCAACGATACTGCTCAAGATAAGCCACCATAAGGCCGAACCCATAAACACTCCCATTACTAATACGCCTGCAGAGATGTAGCTTCCGCCTGAACTTCCCACCCCCAAACCGGCAAAGATTCCCACAAAAGATAGAATTGTCATTGGATTCGTGAGGGTCAGGAAAAAAGTTGAGGCATAAGCACTAAGGAGGCCATTCCCTTTGGCTGAGCTCGGCTCTCCAGCAGGTCTAGCCAGGAAGGTCTTGAGGCCCACATAGCAAAGAAATAGACCACCTATCAGGCGAAGCCATACTTGTTGTTTGATCAGGATACTTGAAATGAATGTGAGTCCGAATCCGGCAATGCAGCCATAGATCGCATCAGCTGTGGCCGCTCCAAGACCAGAGACGAGGCCAGAGGCTTTGCCTTCGGCTAATGTTCGACGGATGCATAGCATACTAA
>Ga0129297_10001738_pt1 | contig 11106 bp, 9 predicted proteins | sample I18A1metaG_FD_94708 | JGI IMG/M metagenome (GOLD analysis project Ga0129297, IMG submission 94708) | Lake sediment bacterial and archeal communities from Gulf of Boni, Indonesia to study Microbial Dark Matter (Phase II) - ​I18A1 metaG | ecosystem: Environmental > Aquatic > Freshwater > Lake >... | reverse complement strand
GGCTACTTCGGTCCTGTATAATCTACTGTTTGTCAAATCGATAAACTCTGTTTATCGGTTAAGAAGATCCATATAAAGAGCAGAAAGTACGTAGCTGGAAGAGCAAGAACCATCAAACTATACAATACGATAAACAATTTTATGATAAAGAACGGTGACACAAAAAAGAACTTCGGGAATACTTTCCATGCCAAACTGAAGTCTAACTTGTCCAACGTGATCATTAATAGTTGCGAAATTGGAAATAGAAATAAAAATATTGGGATGAAGGAGCGAGGCGTAGACCAATAATATGCGCCTATTGATAGAAGGCTATAACCAAGAGCCATGGTTATGTGCTTGACCATCACTGCTTTCTTCTTGCCCATTCTGACAGCGAATGTTCTACAGTGATATTTGAGATCAATTTCATAATCTCCTACTGTATGATTGATTTCAAAGCTAACATAAGTTAGAAATATTCCAAGCAGTAGAGAACTTGTTACAGGGTCAAAATAATTGAACTCTGCTAATAGGATTAATGGTCCACCGCTCCATAGGACAAACGACGCCACAGCTGGAGCTAGGTAACTTTCTTTAAAGCGAATTTTCAGCCCGCTATATGCCAGCCAAAGAAATATGTATGCTACTGAAAGGAGTAATGCTGTTTTTGAAGTGTAAAATAGTATGAAAAGACCCAGAGAAATCAAAGTAGACATTGCAGAACAAGATAAAACTACTCTTGGGGATAGCTCCCCCTTAGTTATTGGATTTTTCTCTGCTGGATCCTTTTCTGCATCGCATACCGTATTATACATGAACCCCCCGGCCATTGCAAGAATGAAGGGACTTATCAGCAAGAACGATGATGTAGTCAAAAATCCTTTGCTTAACAAAAGGGCGAAGAATGGGAAAAAGGTTATCAAGTATCCGATATATGGGAAGACCTTCATCGATCGTTTTAAACTAGCTGCAAATTTAGCAATCTTGTAACATTCATTGATTCTTTTACTCATCTTATTTCGCCGCTACCAGCGGTCCTGTAAAGTGACCTTGTATACTGTTTGGAAGCAACTTTACCATAAGCCTCTATAGCTTCTCCCCTGCCATCGAGTGGTTCTTATTCACGCTCTCGACTCTTGACTAGAAACATCAGTAAAGCGATTAGGACAAACGGTACCATAGTCGCTATACCGATTAGAGCATATTCCTGATGTCCAATGGCCAACGCAATCGCAGCGTGTCTAAAGAGGTATATGGAGTATACTCCTACTATTGTATAGTGAATTTTTCTATTTATCCGATTCGTTTCGTGTTTTGTATATGACTCGTAGGTTCTGAATAGGAAAGTAGATACAGACGTAACTAGAAACCAACCAATGAAGTTGCTAATCGGTATGCCAAAATAAGGTCCACCATTTACCCAAATCCAGCCGCCGGTGGAGACACCGATTAAGTCGAGAATCATATCCAAATTCATAGCCGATAAACCGTCAATCGATGAAAGCAAGACAATCCCGCCTATATACCAACAAAACTTATCTGTTATTCTCGGTTTCTCGCCGCCAAAACCGGACAAGAACAGATTTGTCAAGCTATAACAAATATAGATTATGACCCCCCATGAAAGGGGGGTCTCAAAGGCCATTAACCCCAAAAGTGAGCGCATCGACTCACTGTAATAGTACTGCCCAAATATCCAACCGTATAAGGTTCCGAAAAGCTCAGAAAGAAATCCGATCATCATTGCAAGTGAGAAAAAAATCGCTGTTTTTCTTTTTCCAAGAGTCACCACCGAATGCAGAAGAACAAAAGCAACAGCGAGATAGAGGCTAAAACTACCGAACTTGTAGAGCAACTTAAAGAATACTCCCTCAATCGGGAAGCTCATACGCCATACCCAAACGAATTCACTTAACGAATACAATGCAAAGCTGAGCAGTACATATTTGGGAGCATCAGTGTCTCTCATGTTTAAGCATCTGTACCTCTTGTTGTAGCTCAAATTCCTTTTGTCAACAAAGCATATCTAGAACACTGGTCTTGGTTGATCCGTCATAGTTAAAGTCTGAAAAAGTCACATGGTTATCTGAGAATCTTGCTTTGAGTGAGCAATATTCATCGATATGTAAGTTTTTCAAAGCCCCTTTCTTTTTCCATGACACATTGTAGAATTTTGAGACATCATATCGTTTCAGCAACGAGCTATCGCCCAGAAAAAAATGCGGACCGCGACTTTATAATAGTGTCGACAAGGGTGCTCACGCGTGTGAAATAAGGATCTCTGTGGCGGTGATCTCATCGGAAGGAGAAGACTTGCGTAGACTACTAGATGGGCAACTGCGTCAACAGGCAAAGATCAAATTCGAGATAGTCATAAGATCTCACATGAGGTTCCTGATGAACTGGTAAGAGACTTACGCGTGAAAGTCTTCTGCGAACCAGGTGCGATAGAAGAGCCATCAGATGATCGAGGGCTGGAAAGCCTCACCGCAAGCATAAGAAACGGCGGTGAAGTTGAAAGCTAGAGTTAAGATAGAGTACGTTGGAGATGCCACAGTAAATCTTCATCCTATAACCCGTTTGAACATTTGAGCCGCGCAAGTGAACCGCCCACTCGACATTACATCACTCGAACCGCAACATGCAACATACGATCCACCGCGGAGCCTCTAAGTGGATAAGTTTCCGATGAAGAGGTCTCAAAGATGTGGCCTGTATCAAAACTGGATGCATCTCCTTGCAAACTCCTCGTCAAGCCGTCGCACTCTTCCTTTTCAAAGATATCGAATTCTACTCCTTCTTGGCCTAGTAAATAGCCTAATATCAAACCTGTTAAGCCAGCGCTAAGGATTGTAATTTTCATACATCTTTCACATTTATGCACTTAGTAATGTATGATAAAGAAAGATTCAGGAAAGAACTTTTAGATAATCAGTATCGCTTGGAAAACAAGCTATGGACATAGGTCAATATATTTTTGTGGAAAAATAATATGGCTACGCGTATGCCCCAAGACCTTGAAAACTCTTACTCCGTCAGGCCACATAGCGAAGTTAATTCTTATCCATCTTCTTCTTAGGACATTCACCTTCCAAGCAATCTACATCAAGGGCTTAGTAGCAAGAATTGTCACGCAATCGAGACTAGCAAGAGTCCAGAACACTTGAATTCGTTTCAGGAATGAGTGGAATTTCTCTAAGACTATTTTCACATGAGTCGGCACCAGTAAAATGGGGAGTATTCTTGCGTTGGGATTGAAGAGAATTGACCTACAGTATAGCCCAGCGTAGGCTAGGAACCAAGTTAACTCGGCATATGTATACTCCTTAAGGTGGAGTGGGATATTGTGGCAACTCAGTCTGTTCGGTGTCGATATTAGGTAGTAACCGCCACGTCTTAGAATCCTATTAACCTGAATCAGATGAGGCATCAAGTCTTTGGGATGTAAGTGCTCGATGAGGTCTATACTTATCACAACGTCGAAATGTTCGTCTGGGAAACCTAGATTAGTAGCCGACATACATTTGAACCGTACGTCAGTGATATTGACCCTTCGTTTGTTCTCTTCAGCGAAGCCCAATACTGTAGGCGAGACGTCTATCCCGGTAACCTCATTGCCTAGCAAAGCGAGGATTATAGATAAAGCTCCGTCGCCGCAACCGATATCTAAAACTTTCTTCGACTGGCCTATGATCTTGCATATCGCACTTGATTTAAGAAACTTTAGCTTCTTTTCAAGAGATTTGATGTATATGCCATCTCGAGTTCCGGAGGCATTTTTGATAGCCCATTTATGTATACGTTCATAACACTCACGATAGATTTCCTCCCTTTGCTGATCTTCAACGGCAATAAGCATAGACCGTAACTCCCTCTCCATCATCCTTTCCTCTTCAAGAAAGACCTTGGAGCCAAGCACGTCCTCAAGCAGTGCTCCGTCATCTGTGCGATACGGTCGAAGCAGATTAGAAAACCTCTTGATTGTATCTATCATCAGATACACGCCCTTCTAGCGCATATTTTGAAGAACTTTAAGGTTTGAGGTAGAACTTAACTATCATCCTCGAGTCTTGTTCAGATCGAAAGTGTTAAGGATCTTTCATTTCAACAATACTAATCAGATTAGGTTGACGCACATGATTAGCGTTGGAGTAGTCGGCCTAGGCAGAACGGGGATGCTATATCTCAGAAATGTTAGTTTCATCGATGGCGTCTCGGTTGAGGCTGTAGCTGACAAGTCTGAGAAGGAGCTTACTAACGCCAGTTATCTAGGTGTAAATAATGTCTTTTTTGATTCCGTGGATATGATTGGTTATTCTTCCCTAGACGCCGACTTTGTGGATCTGGCCGACTTTCTTTACGAAAGACGACCATGAGGCTTGTGTGATACGTGTTATGAGGGTTTTGTTCATATCTGGTCGAGAGGCTGCGTATCAAAGAAATAGGGTGATACTGAAAGGGTTGAGGAAGAATGGGGTTGAGGTAGATGAATGTACATCACTTTCAAGTTCATACTTGCTCAGGTATCCTGAAGTTCTACTGAAGTTCTTGAGAAGAAGGAGTTATGACTTGCTTTTCGTCGGGTTCTTCGGTCAGCCGCTGGTTCCGCTACTAAGAAGATTTGTGAGGAAACCAGTATTGTTCGATGCGTTTCTTTCGGCTTATGACACGATGTGCTTCGACAGAAAGACGATCCAACCCCATTCGGTTGCCGGGCGTATGTTGTCTTGGTTAGATAAACGATCTTGCGAACTGGCTGATACCGTTCTTCTGGACACGAATAGTCATATCGATTTTTTCGTTGAAGCATTCAAATTGGACAGGTCAAAATTTGAAAGAGTCTTTGTGGGGGCTGATGAAGACGTATTCTTCCCCAGAACGTCGGAGGAACATGAGGGATTTCTGGTATTGTACTATGGAACATTTCTTCCCTTGCAGGGTATTGAGTATATAGTGGAAGCAGCAAAGTTGTTGGAGTCTTATGAAGACATGAGATTCAAGATAATAGGGAAAGGGATGACCTATGCCAGAATCATGCGTCTAGCTGAGAAACTGGGCGTTGAAAATATTCGGTTTGTTGATTGGGTTCCATACAAGGTCCTGCCGAGCGAAATCGCAGAGGCAGACATATGTCTTGGAGGGCACTTCTCCGCATTTCCAAAGGCATTTAGAGTTATACCTGAAAAAGTCTTCCAAATGATTGCTATGAAAAAGCCTGTTATCTTAGGAAATGGTCCAGGGAATAAAGAATTGTTTGAGCACAAGAGAAACGCGTTTTTCTGTGAAACAGCCAATCCGGAAGCCATAGCTGACGCGATTGCCCGTCTGAAAAGTGATCCTTCTCTCAGGGAAAGAATAGGCGAGAACGGATACAGGACTTTTAGGCAGAAGTGTACTCCTGATATTATCGGCCGCGAAATTAGAGACATCGCTGGAAGTCTTTTAGAGTAAGCGCTTATGGGATGGTACTGAACAGGACGGTCCCAAGACCGCTATGTTCAGAGGAAGTGGTGGAATGTGCGAGATGGCTAATCTCTGTGCGTCGGCTGACGTTACCGTGGAGTTTAAGATCGCTCTGTTAGCGATCGGACAAGGTAGACATTCGTGAACAAACGTATAAGCCAAGGAATCGCAAGAGAAATAATCAAACTTGCCCTAAGACGAGTTTGAACAGGCGCCAGCGTGGGAATAGGATGACTCGGACAACCGAAGTAGTTGAGAGAGCAGATCCTAAGGTTTCCGTAATAATTGTAAACTGGAACGGAAAGGTTTACTTGAAAGACTGCCTAACGTCGGTTCTCAGCCAAACCTACCCCAACTATGAGGTCATTCTTGTCGACAATGGTTCGACAGACGGCTCTGTCTCGCTCATCAAGGAGAGCTTTCCAGAAATTCGGTTAATAAGACTAGACAGAAATTATGGCTTTGCCAAGGCAAATAATATCGGGATCGAAGAAGCCTTGGAGGATAAACTTACAGAATACGTCGCGCTGTTGAATAACGACGCGTACGTCGATAGAAGGTGGCTGGAAGAACTTGTTACATGTGCAGAGAAAAGCGAAAATGTTGGAATGGTTGCATCAAAGATACTCTTTGCAGGACTCAACACGATAAACTCTGTCGGAACAATCGTATTGAAGGATGGTTCAGCGGCACATCTTGGAGGCAAGGAGACGGACCGAGGACAATATGATTTGATTAAGGAAACGTTCGCCCCTTGCGCAGCCGCAGCTCTCTACGCTAGAAGAATGCTAGAGGACATTGGATCTTTTGACGAGGATTTCTTCGCGTATATGGAAGACGTTGATCTAGGGTGGCGTGCGCGTTTGGCGGGATGGAAGTGCACTTTGGCTCCCAACGCCCGTGCATATCATAAACATTCCGCTACAAGCAAAAAACATTCTGAATTCAAGATATATCAAATCGAAAGGAACAGAGTATATCTAGTTGTCAAGAACTTTCCCCCGAAATATGATTTCGCATCTTCATTCCATAGTCTTCACAGGCTCATCGTTATGTACACATTCCGCGAATCCATGCGCACAGAGGTCTCAAGATACTTTGAAAATGTTCCCATCTCGCGGATAATGAGGGCCCTACTGAAGGCTTGGTTCGACGCATTGCTCAGTCTTAAGAAATGTGTCAGAAAGAGAAAAATAATTCAGTCACGGAAAAGAGTATCAACGAAGGCTATTGACAAATGGTTCCTAACATTTTCCAAACCGATCCATGAGGTCGCCTCTAGATAAGGGACTTAAAGCCTCACGGAAAACACCTATCACAATGACTTTTATGTGTGCGTCGAATTGAGTTTTCTCGTCGGGGGAGAAGATGGATCTTTCGATCTGGCTGAAGGCGACAGTTGGCTTACCATTGATATTCTTAGTTCCCGGACTGATAATCATTAATTCTACAAGATTTCCCACAAAAATCAAGGATTTGTCCTTTCTAGAGCGCCTCCTGTTGGAAATTTTAGTGAGCGTAGTGACTGCGGGATGGGTTGGCCTAACGTTAGCTGAAATTGGACGCTTCTCGTTTATAACGCTGTCTGGGGTACTACTAGTCTTAAGCGTAATTGCGATGTGGATATTCCGACCGAAGCTGAAGATGCCATCGCGTTTTACGGTGCGCTTCGAACAAATCTTCATTGTTGCGCTGGTAATCCTTGCAGCTGCACTTTTCTTTCACCCATCTCAAGAGATTACGGGCCGCCACGACATAGGAGTGTACATAGCCACCGGGGTTAACATAGCCAGAACAGGTTCGATAACGATCAATGATGATTTACTTAGGGAGGTTCCCGAGGCATTGAAGTCGAGCATATACCTTATCTTCGATCGTTATCCCGAAAACCAAAGAGGTGCGTATTCCGACGGGATGCTCTTCCCGGATTTTTCGATCGTAGACAAGTCTGCTGGAGTCGTCGTTCCCTTTCAACCTCCACTACAACAGATATGGGTGGGCATGTTCTTTTCTATGTTCGGACTTGAGGGTAGCCTTTATGCCAACACCATATTCGGACTCTTGAGCCTTCTGTTTGTATTTATGCTGACCAAACTCATCTTTGACTCCAGAGTAGCCACCATTGCTTCGACACTTCTCAGTGTGAATTTCTTACAAGTGTTCTTTTCACAATACTCAAGCCCCGAAATTGTATTTCAATTTCTATTTTTTTCCGGAATAGCCGCTATTGTGTTATTCATTAGGACAAGGGATGCTATACTTGGCGTTGTCTCAGCGATGGCTCTAGGAGAACTGCTATTCACGAGAATAGATGCGCTGTTGTTGGTTCTGATGCTGCCATTACTTTCTCTATACATGCAGACAAGTGGCATATCGCGTAGACGCTATTCTTACTTTGGCATCTCTTTTCTAGCGTTGTCGTTGCAATTTCTGACACACGTAAACCAGTTCTTGAGACCATACCTGTTTAGTGTGTTTAGTCAGACACTAATCGTGTACCAAGTTGACATGGATCCGGTACTCGTGGGCTTTTCATTCTCTTTTCTCATCTTAGCGGCAAATGCTCTTTCATTCTGCTTTGTAAGTGCCAAGAGAATAGGTCGGTTTTGTTTGTCGCTTAAAAGAACAATTCCCGTATGTCTAACTATTCTATTCGTCGCTACGATTTGTTACTATTTGTTAACATCTCCAACAAATGCGCCATTTGAAGGTGCTAAGCAGTTTGTTCTCATTTGGCGTGGAGATGCGGATCCGCTATTTGCACTAGCTTGGTTCATGACGCCTTTGGGAGTGACATTGGCTTTATTGGGTATAGTGCTAGCTCTTTACAATCCTCACAAAGAACGCTATCTATTTCTAGCCCTTGTCGCGCCATTTCTCGTTGTCTATTTGTATACGTTGCCTGTTAACCCAGCATTTCCTTGGGCGATGAGGAGGCTGATCACCGTCGTGGTACCTTCGATCGTCATCTTCTGCTCGTATGCTATCGTCAAGATCAAAGAGTGGTCAATTCACTTGAGGCTGGCGAAAATCGCGCCTACCGCGTTCTTGTTAGTCTTGATAGTCTCTTCGGCTAGTATGGACAGAACGCTATTAACTCCTCAATTTGAAGATTTTATCCCTCAGACAAGCCAAATAGCATCTTACTTTGACCAAAATTCGATCGTTCTCGATGCGAACAGATATACTGACACAACTATTTCTTTACCACTAAAGTTCATATATGGGGTCAATGCGACATATGTTTGGACAGACTCGCCTGATCCCGCAGAATTCGTAGAGATTATACGCATATGGAATCGCGAGGGAAAGGCAGTATATCTGATGGTCTATCCGCAGTCACGATACGCACGCTTGCAAGATCAATTTTCGCCTTATATAGAATTCGAATATGTGAAGACATTTTTGTTAAATGTCTCAAAGCTAGAATGGGAATGGTATAGTTTTTCGAACAAGCGCTCGATACATTCTTATGAAGTTAAAATTTACAAACTGACGGCCCGCGATGCAGCCTTGACAGAAATACGTACCTCCGATGAGCTGGGTGTAGCTTCGGTTTGTTTTGATTTCACTCGTCGAGTCAAACAACTTTCTGAATTGGGCTGCTAGACCTCTCAGATATGGGTCTTGAGTCTGCCAAGCTTTCTGGAACTCTGGCTTGCTTCTAACTTCATTTTCGTACGCGCCTCTTTTCCATAGCATTCTTAAGCGCAAGATAGTCTCCGAGACTGTAGGTCCTGACCCAATCTACCCAACCGCATCCTGTTGTGCTTCCGTTTACAAGGCGTTCTTTCAACGTTGATGGCACCAGCCTAATTAGGTCTGTATTTAGCTTGAACAAAAGGATTGGGCCTCCATGCAAAAGCAGCCTGTATTCTGAATAGACATAGCTCAAGATTATCAAATGCAAATTTCTCAGTATGATCGCCAGTGGATAGTGTCTGAGCAGTATCTTTGCTCGGCCACGGCTCGCATAGAACCGTTTTAACAGAGTCACGTTAGCCGTTAGCTTCTTAGTCGATCTAGAAAACTTATGGTAGACAACCGATCGATGCGTATAGTAGATCCTGTATCCCAGTCGCCTTACTCGTATGTTGAAATCAAATTCTTCATAGTAAAGGAAGAAAAATGGGTCGAAAAGATACGTCTTGTCCAGTATTTCTCTGCGGAAGAGCATACAACAAGCAGTTATCATGGGTACTTCTTCTAGTGTATAACGTCCCTTGTCCTTTTCGAGATGGCCTCTTGACCGACAAGAACCAATATTTGTGTACAAGGAGCCTGCGCTGTCCAGAATGCTCGATCCATACATGTAGATCTTCGGTCCGACGATGCCAATTTGAGGATCACTCTCTGCAACGTTGACAAGCTCCGTCAGAAACTTCGAATCAACGACAACGTCATTATTCAGCAGTAGGATATAGTCTGGGTCCGTCCTGATGAGCGCCTCTTGGACCGCAATGTTATTTCCCTGAGCGAAACCATGGTTCTTCTCACATCTGACTAAGTAAACGAAATTTCTGAAACGTTCTTCTATTGACTTAGCATCGTCTCCTTCAGACCCATTGTCAAGGACTATCACGTCATAGTTGGGATAGTCTATTCTTTTTAAGGATCCCAGACACTCAAGTGTGTCCTCTAGACCGTTCCAGTTAAGCACAACAATAGACACCTTGGGGTATTTTGCTGTTCCTTCGGCCGTTATGAACCTACTTTGCATCAGATATCTCATCATGACGAATGATGTCTCGTTTATTTTATCCTTTTCGGAAGGTGACTTCGATTCAACATTGAGGTTTTTCTTTCGTCTTGTCTATGACAAGATCATTGTTCTCTCTTCAAGAGTTCTCAGCCGCTTCCATCGAATCACGGCCAAAGTGTAGAGCCACTAGATGAAAATGATATGAAGATAGCCTCAAAATTTATAGTTACCAAGTAACAATTACAGATAACGGCTTGAGTGGCGAGTTCAGGGAAGAATCTATGAACGCACCGTCTCTTTCTTGTGACAATAACCGATGAGATTCTTCGTAAAATTCCTTTGAAAATTATAGTAAAGCGTTCATGAACATTATTCCAGTCTCCTCTTGAAGACGGGCTAGTGATTTGCGAATCGAAAGACTGCTATTAGACCTTATCCTTTAGTCTTACTTTCCTTAAACAACGAAATCGACAGGACGATGATCAATGCTCCGCCCAGAAGTGATATTAGATTTGACAGCCAACCTAGACCTTTAAGGCTGTACCAGATTACGACAGAGCCGGCGATCCCTGCGGCGAATGCAATCGCATAATCCCTCCTAGTCTTAGCAATCTTCGAAGGCTCAGGTTTCTCTTCTCTTCTTGTAAGAAGAATTGTTAACACACCGAACACTATCACAGCGATCAATGTGTAATTCATTCCCACATAAGGCTCAATCGACTTGGGCCAAATCGTCTCGACGAGTAGCAATAAAAGATATGTGACCAATAGGATCTCGAACGAGAGGCCTAAACCGGTTCTAATGATTTTCTCAACTGGGAGACGACGAATAAATCTAGCGTAAGAAAAAGAGCCGACAACTGCGGAAACTAGAGCGATAGCCATTGTGAAGGGAATGATGTAGTCTATTCTCCAAAGAGCAACAACTCTATGGGGCGCATCCATAAGAATCGATCCCG
>Ga0129297_10001736_pt1 | contig 11119 bp, 7 predicted proteins | sample I18A1metaG_FD_94708 | JGI IMG/M metagenome (GOLD analysis project Ga0129297, IMG submission 94708) | Lake sediment bacterial and archeal communities from Gulf of Boni, Indonesia to study Microbial Dark Matter (Phase II) - ​I18A1 metaG | ecosystem: Environmental > Aquatic > Freshwater > Lake >... | reverse complement strand
GTTGCGAATGGCGTACTTGTAGGTGGAGGGCTCCACCTTGTCCACCACGAAGCGCTTCAGGTGCCGGATGGCGATGGGCTCGCCACCCGTGGTGCCGCAGCGGCAGACCGTCTCGCAGGGGTGGTTGCAGACGCGGGAGCAGACGGAGGGGAAGGGATTTGCGGAGCGGATGGCCCGGTAGGCCTCCTCGTACTCGCCCAGGCCGATGTGGGCGACGTAGCGCCACACTTCGGTGCCCACGGGGCATCCGGTCTGGCAAGGGGCGCCCACCAGCTCGCGGCAGGACCCGGAGGGGCAGCAGCGCTCGTAGATGTGGGCTTCGTACTCATCGCGGAACCACTTGAGGGTCGACAACACGGGGTTGGGAGCCGTCTGGCCCAGGCCGCACAGGGAGCTGCGACGGATGCTCTCGCCCAGTTCCTGCAGGAGCATCACGCCCTTCATGCGGAGCAGGGTGTCGAGGCCTTCCTCGCTCTTGCGGGCCTGGGTGATGGACTTGAGGATCTCCAGCATGCGACGCGTGCCCTCACGGCAGGGGATGCACTTGCCGCAGCTCTCGGACTGGATGAACTCCATGAAATACTTGGCGAGGTCCACCATGCAGGTGTTCTCGTCGAGCACCACGAGGCCGCCGGAACCCATGATGGCGCCGAAGTTCTTCAGGTCCTCGTAGTCGCAGGCCAGCTCGAGGTGGGGCTCGGGGATGCAGCCGCCGGAGGGGCCGCCGATCTGCACGGCCTTGCACTTCTTGCCGTTGGGGATGCCGCCGCCCACGCCGAAGACCACCTGGCGGATGGAGGTGCCCATGGGGATCTCGACAAGACCCGTGCGGCGCACCATGCCGGACATGGCGAAGACCTTGGTGCCCTTGGAGCCCTTGGTGCCCATGGCCGCGAAGCCCTCGGCGCCGAGCTGCATGATGGTCGGCACGTTGGCGAAGGTCTCCACGTTGTTGATGACCGTGGGCTTGCCGAAGAGGCCCGACTGGATGGGATAGGGCGGACGGGGACGGGGCATGCCGCGCTTGCCCTCGATGCTGTGCATCAGGGCGGTCTCCTCGCCGCAGACGAAGGCGCCGGCGCCCATCTTGATGATGATGTCGAGCTTGAAGCCGCTGCCCAGGATGTTCTCGCCCAGGAGGCCGTATTCCTTGGCCTTGGCGATGGCGGTCTTCAGGTTCTGGATGGCCAGCGGGTATTCGGCGCGGATGTAGATGTAGGCCTTGGAGGCGCCGATGGCGTAGCAGCCGGTGATCATGCCTTCCAGCAGGCGGTGGGGATCGGACTCGCAGACCGCGCGGTCCATGAACGCGCCGGGGTCGCCCTCGTCGGCGTTGCAGATCATGTATTTCTGGTCGGCCGGGGTGTCGAGGGCCATCTGCCACTTCCGGCCCGTGGGGAAGCCGCCGCCGCCACGGCCGCGGAGGCCGCTGGCGAGCACGTCATTCACCACTTCCTGCCGGGTCTTGCCGTGCAGGAGCTTGTAGAGGGCGGAGTAGCCGCCGCGCGCAATGTACTCATCGATGGAGTTGAAGTCAATGAGGCCGGAGTTGGCGAGCACCCAGCGCTTCTGGAGCGCCATGAAGGGGTGCTGGTCCAGGTAGGCCACCTTGTCCTGGGGCTTGTGGCACTCGCAGCGGAACTGGCCGAGCGCCATGTCGGCGGGCGCCTTGCCGGCGAGCGCCTGGTCGAGCAGGGCATCCACCTTGTCCGCGGTCACGTTCCCGAAGGAGACACGGGTCTGGCCGGGGAGCTGGATGTCCACCATGGGCTCTTCGGAGCAGAGGCCGATGCAGCCCACTTCGGTGATCTCGGCGTCCACCTTCTTGGCCGCGCAGTAAGCCTTGATCTGGGCCAGGGTCTTGTCGGCACCAGCGCCGAGGCCGCAGGTGCCCGCGCCCACGTAGATGACCGGCTTGGCGACGGTCTCACGACGCAGGGCGGCGATCAGCTCGTCCCGCTTCGGAGTCTGGAAGGGGCCGCTCTTCAGGGCGTTGAGGAGCTCGGGAGCGGGCTGGGCCGGCACGTCCCAGCAGTAGCCGTGATCCACCTTGGCATCAAGCGTTGGCATGGGTCTGCTCCTTCTCGCGGCACTCGTCGATGATGCGCTGCAGCTTCATCGGCGAGACCTTGGCGTAAAACTGGCCGTTGATGTTGACGACGGGAGCCAGACCGCATGCGCCCATGCAGGCCACGATCTCGAGACTGAACATCTTGTCGCGCGTGGTCTCGCCGGGCTGGATCTTGAGGGTCTTGGTGACCATGTCCAGCGCCTTTCCGGAGCCCTTCACGTGGCAGGCGGTGCCGCGGCACACCATCACGTGATACTTCCCCTTGGGCTGGAAGCGGAACATGTTGAAGAAGGTTGCGACACCGAAGATCTTGCTGGAGGGCAGATCCAGGGCCTTTCCAACCTTCGTGATGGATTCCTGCGACAGGTATCCTTCAGACTCCTGGACCTCCTGGAGGATCGGGATCAGGTGATCCCGCCCGGCGTTCGGGTGCTCCTTCAGAATGGTCTCAACGCTCTTAACGGTCGGCATACCGTTTCTCCTTTGGCGCGTTGGCGCGGTTATTGGTGAAAAAGGCGACTCTTTCGAGGGCACTGGTGAGATCGATCTCCTCGAGGGCGACGCCCACGGGGATGCGGATGGGAACAGGTGCGAAGTTGAGGATCCCCTTCACGCCGGCCTTGACGAGCAGGTCCGTGGTCCGCTGGGCGGCCCCGCCGGGCACGCAGAGGATGGCGATGCGGATGTCCTCCCGCTTGACCACCTCCTCCATCTGGGCCATGGCATGGCAGGGGACGCCGTTGAGGATCCGGCCAGCCTTGGCGGGGTCCTCGTCGAAGGCGGCGACGATCTTGAGGGTGGCGCGGCGGCTCTCCAGGAAGGTCATGAGGGCGCGGCCGAGGTTCCCGGCGCCCACCACCGCGACGTGGTGCACCTTGCTGGCGTCCAGCACATCGTTGATGTGGCGGACCAGCTCGGAGATCTCGTAGCCATAGCGCGGCACCCCGAAGTAGCCGAGGCACATCAGGTCCCGGCGGATCTGGGAGGCGGAGAGCCCCATCATCGCGGCCAGGTCATGGGAGAAGATGTGGGTCTTCTCCTTGGGGAAGTATTCGGTCAACAGCGCGCGGTAGCGCGTGAGCCTTCCCATGACCTTGTTCGAGATGTTCATTGTTGGTGTCCCATGTGACGTGAACGATTTCACATCGTTTCATTCTGTAACGAAGCAAGTCTCCGTTATTTCTTTCACAAGGGTCAACACCTTTCATTGCTGCAAATCAGTGCAAATTTCCATTCCGCGCCAGCCAACGACTCAATCACCCCACGTTTCTGTTGATTCACGGGAGGCGTTTTGGATTTTTCAGGCGTTTCCGACTTTTATCATCGGTCATTCCGAATGATGTTCATCACAGGGAATGTCCCTAGCCGAGACACGAAGGCGCCGGGAAGGGAGGCTCGGCCTCCCATCCCGGCGGTTCAGCCGAGTGCCCTTCCCTATGCTTCGCCGGCGGGCTTGGGCGTGGCCGCTTTGGGCTTCTTGATGTACTTCTCGAGGATGATCGGAACTTCGCTGGGGGTCACGGGGCCGAAGACCTGATCGTCCACCATGATCACCGGAGCCAGGCCGCAGGTGCCCAGGCAACGGCTGTTGTCCAGGGAGAACATGCCGTCCTTGGTGGTCTCGCCGAACTGGATGCCCAGCTCGCTCATCAGCCGCGCAGAGAGCTTGTCAGCGCCCTTCACGTAGCAGGCCGTGCCCATGCACACGCTGATCATGTGCTTGCCGCGGGGCTGGAGCCTGAACAGGTGGTAGAAGGTGGCGACCCCCGTGACCTTGGCCAGCGGGATGCCCGCGAGCTGGGCCACGGCGTGCATCGCCTCCTGGCTCAGGTAGCCGAAGTGGTGCTGGACCTTGTGGAGGATGGCAATGAGGTTGCTCTCAGGGTGCTCGTCAGCCTTGTGGCTCTCGATGAACGCGATGATGTGCTCGGGAAGCACGGCGAGGCACGAGGCCTTCACCTGTTCCCAGTTGTCGGTCGAAGCATTGCAGCAGTGGCTCACCGGATCCCCCTAGGCATGCGGGCGTGGTAATGGGTATGCAGCAGTTCGTGCGCCTTCTCACCGTTGGGCTCGCCGATGTACTCCTCGTAGAGCTTGGTGATGGCGGGATTCTCGTGGGACCGCCGCAACTGCTTGTGGCTGTCCACGGAGTAGAGGGCCTGGGCCCGGATCCTGGCGAGCTTCGGATCCAGCACGTCCATCTCGAAGGGCGGATAGGGCTGGCCGCCGCCCATGATGCAGCCGCCGGGGCAGGCCATCATCTCCACGAGGTGGTACGCCTTGTCTCCCTTCTGGATGTGCGCCAGGGCGGTCTTGGCATGGGTCAGGCCGTCGCAGACCGCGACGTTGATCGCCTTGCCGGCGATGGTCACCGTGGCTTCCTTCATGCCCACAATGCCGCGGACATCCTCGAAGACCAGGGGTCCCAGCTCCTCGCCCGTGAGCTTCACGGCCACGGTGCGGAGCGCGGCTTCCATGACGCCGCCGGTGGTGCCGAAGATGTCGCCGGCACCGGAAGACACGCCCAGCGGACGGTCGAACTCGCCTTCGGGCAGGTTCGTGAAGTCGATGCCGTAGGACTTGATCATCCAGGCCAGCTCGCGGGTGGTCAGCACGGCGTCCGTCGCGTGGTCGCCATCGGGCAGGCGGTGCTCGGGACGATCCGCCTCGTACTTCTTGGCCACGCAGGGCATGATGGCCACCACGAAGATGTCTTTGGGGTCGAGGCCCTTCTTCTCCGCGTAGTAGGTCTTGATGAGGGAGCTGGTCATCTGCATCGGGGACTTGCAGGTGGAGGCCAGAGGGATCATCTCCGGATAGAACTTTTCCATGAAGCTGACCCAGCCGGGACTGCAGCTCGTGAGGAGCGGCAGGGGGCCGTCGCCGTTCAGCCGCTTGAGGAACTCGGTGCCCTCCTCGATGATCGTCAGGTCCGCCCCGAAGTTCGTGTCGAAGACGGCGTCGAAGCCCAGGCGGCGCAGGGCCGTCACGAGCTGGCCCGTCACGGGAGTGCCGGGCTTCAGGCCGAAGGACTCGCCGATGGTGGCGCGGATGGCCGGGGCGGTCTGCACGACGAGGTGCTTCTTGCCAAGGGCACCGCTGAGGGCATCCCAGACCTTCTCGGTGTGGTCCTTCTCCAGGAAGGCTGCCGTGGGGCACACGGCCACGCACTGGCCGCACTGGATGCAGGCGCTCTCGTCCATCTTGCCGAGGTTGGCGGGACCCACGACGGTGTTGAACCCGCGGCCGTGCTGGCTCAGGTTCGTGACGCCCTGGACCTCGGCGCAGACGCGGATGCAGCGGCCGCAGAGGATGCACTTCTCGGGATTGCGCACCACGGAGCGGCTGCTCTCGTCGGTGGGGCACTGCTTGCGCTTGCCTTCGAAGAGGCGCTCGCGGACGCCCAGCCGGTAGGCCTGGCGCTGCAGTTCGCAGTTGCCGTCACGGTCGCAGGTCTGGCAGTCCATCGGGTGGTTGTCCAGCAGCAGCTCGATGATGTCGCGGCGGGCCTGCCGGATCTGGGGGCTGTTGGTCTGCACCTTCATGCCTTCCCAGACCTGCTGGCTGCAGGAGGTGATGAAGTGGTTGAAGCCCTCGACCTGCACGAGGCAGACTCGGCAGGCGCCTTCGAGGCTGAGGTCGGGGTGGTAGCAGAGGCGCGGGATGTTGATGCCCAGCTTCTCCGCGGCCTTCATGACAGTGGTTCCGGCGGGGACCTCGAGGTTCTCCCCGTCGATGTTCAGCTTGATCATTTGGTCGGTCATCGTATCGTTCCTGGGTCGGGGGGGAAGGAGGCTCAACCGCGCTCGATGGCGTCGAAGCGGCACACCTGGAAGCACTGCCCGCACTTGATGCAGCGTTCCTGGTCAATGACGTGGACTTCCTTGCGCTTGCCGGAGATGCATTCCACCGGGCAGTTGCGGGCGCAGACCGTGCAGCCGATGCAGTTCTCCGCGCTGATGACGTAGCGGATGAGGGAGACGCACTTCTTGGACCGACAGCGCTTGTCCACGATGTGCTCGATGAACTCGTCGCGGAAATGGTCCAGGGAGCTGAGGATCGGGTTCGGCGCCGCGCGTCCCAGGCCGCAGAGGGAGGTCTGCTGGCAGAGCCGGGCGAGGCGCTCCAGCTTGTCCAGGTCGCCCAGCACCGCGGTGCCGTTGGTGATGCGCTCCAGGATCTCCTGCATGCGGGTCGTGCCCTCGCGGCAGGGGGTGCACTTGCCACAGGACTCATCCGTGGTGAAGGACAGGTAGAACTTGGCGATATCGACGATGCAGTCCTCTTCGGACAGCACGATCATGCCGCCGGAACCCATGATGGAGCCGGCCTTGGCGAGGGGGGTGAAGTCCACTTCCATGTCGGCCCACTTGGCGGGGATGAAGCCTCCCGCCGGACCACCCGTCTGGATGGCCTTCAGGGGCAGGTCGTCCTGGACGCCGCCGCCGATGTCGAAGACGACGTCGCGCAGCGTGGTGCCCAGGGGCACTTCCACCAGGCCCGTGTGCTTCACCTTGCCGGCCAGGGCGAACACCTTGGTGCCGCCGCTCTCCTCGGTGCCGATGCGGGCGAACCATTCACCGCCGAAGTTGATGATGGCCGAGATGTTGGCGAAGGTTTCGACGTTGTTGATGCAGGTGGGCTTGCCCCAGAGGCCCTTCTCGACCGGGTAGGGCGGACGCAGGCCCGGCTGGCCCCGCTCGCCCTCGATGGAGGCGATGAGGGCCGTCTCCTCGCCGCAGACAAAGGCGCCGGCACCCAGGCGGATCTCCAGGTCGAAGTCGTAGCCCGAGTCCATGATGTTCGTGCCCAGGAGCCCCATCTCGCGGCTGCGGTCGATGGCGTTCTGGATGCGCTTGATGGCCAGCGGATACTCGGCGCGGATGTACAGGAAGCCCTTCTGGGCCTGGATCGCGTAGGCCGCGATGATCATGCCTTCCACGATGTTGAAGGGGTCGGACTCCAGCATGCCGCGGTCCATGAACGCGCCCGGATCCCCTTCGTCGCCGTTGCAGATCAGGTAGCGAGTCTTTTCCTTCTGGCCGAAGGCCATCTGCCACTTCTTGCCCGTCATGAAACCGCCGCCTCCGCGGCCCCGGAGCCTCGCCTTCAGCACCTCGTTGATGACCCACTCGGGATCGCGCTTGCCGAGCACCGTGGAGAGGGCCTGGAAGCCACCGTAGTTCACGTACTCGTCAAGGCTCTCGGGATCCACGACACCGCTGTTGCGCAGGGCCACCCGGCTCTGCCGGTTGAAGAAGGCCACGTCGCCATACATGTCGAAGAAGTCCTTGCTCACGGGGCGCTCGCCGTCCATGAGCCGCTCCACGAGCTTGCCACCCAGGACCTGGGTCTCGATGATGTCGTCCAGGTCCCTCTCGGAGTGGATGCGGTACATCGCCTTGGAGGGGCGGTGCAGGATGTAGGCGCACTTGCCTTTGTCCTCCTGGCTGCAGGCCCCGAAGCAGCCCACCTTGGAGACCTTGATGGTCTCGTGGTGCGGCACGCGGGCCTTCAGCTTCTCGGCGAACTTGTCGCGCATGACGTTGTCGCCCTCGAGGCCACAACGGACCCCGGCGCAGAACACGAACTCGCTCTTGTGGATCTCGGAGAGGCTGTCGTCCAGTGCGTTTTCAGCAACCGGGTGCCCTTCCTGCACATGGCTCGTGAAGATCTTGTGCACCAGCTCGCGGTTCACGCGCTCGTACTTGACCGGCAGCTGTCCCGGCACGCTGATGCCCACGATGGGCTCCTTGCTGCAACGGCCCGTGCAGCCCGTCTTGCGGATCACGATGTCCTGCCGTCCGGAGGACTTCACGTGCTTGACGAACTCGTCCATCACATCCACGGATCCGGCGGCGTGCTCGCAGGTCGCGGAGCCCACCTGGATGACGATCTTTTCGTGGAGGCGTTTCGCGGCCGTGGCCTCTGCGACGCGGGACCGGAGGCCCTCGAAGAACTGGGACACCGAAGTGGACATGATTGTCTCCCTTTGGAGGGGGAAAACGCCCCCGTGAATCCGGACAGGCCTTCGGCATGGTCAGCCGGGCACATGTCCATTGGCGGTAGAACTCGAAAGCTATCCCTGGATCGGCAAGGCCGACCCGAACTTGACTAATCGCAAAGCTGAATCGACGGCTCGGGCATCATGCCCGCAGGACAGGACGTCTCTCCCGGGTGGTAGTGTTCCTGGCCGTGGTGAAGAACGCGACGCGCTCCAGGGAGCTCGTCACGTCGATCTCTTCCAGCGCCACCCCCATCGGGATCCGGATGGGCACCGGCGCGAAATTCAGGATCCCCTTGATGCCCGCCTTGACCAGGCGGTCCGACACCCGCTGGGCCACGGAGCCCGGCACGCAGAGGATCGCGATGCGGATGTCCTTCTCCCGCACGACCTCCTCCACCCGCTCCATGGGGTGGCAAGGGACGCCATTGATGATGCGGTTCGCCATGCTAGGATCGTCGTCGAAAGCCGCCACGATCTTCAGGGTGGCCCGGCGGCTTTCCAGGAAGGTCATCAAGGCCCTCCCGAGGTTGCCCGCTCCCACGACGGCCACGTTGTGCAGCTTGCTCGCATCCAGGACTTCGTTGATATGCCGGATCAGTTCCACCACCTCGTAGCCGTACCTCGGAACGCCGAAGTACCCAAGGCACATCAGGTCCCGCCGCACCTGGGAGGCGGACAGGCCCATCATGGCGGCCAGCTCATGGGAAAAGACGTACGTCTTCTCCTTGGGGAAGTAATCCGTCAGCAGCGCACGGTAGCGCGTCAGCCGTCCCATGACCTTGTTCGAGATGTTCATCCCTGATCCTGTGATGTGAATCGATTCACATCGTATCAAAATGTAACGAGTAGTATCTACTCATTCCGTAACGAAAGTCTCTCCCACGCACATCCTCAGCGTCAACCCCTTTCGCTGCAGCCGGGTCGCGAGTGTGACTTGCAGCATTCGGCCCCTCGATCGAGCGACAGGGCCACTCTTGGGATTCCGCTGGTCGGTTCAGGGTTCCAAAGGATCTCCAACGGCCCTTCGTGCGCTTCTACAGATCTGGTCCGGGATCCCGATTAGGAAGGTGGGGAACGCTTCCCGGAACTGCATGGGTCTCGATGGACGTTGAAGAGCTGATCGAACTGGGCGCTCGATGCCGCGCCGTCAAGGACTTTGCCGGTGCATTGAACCATTACCAGCGCGCCTTGGAGATGGACCCGGAGGATCGCTCGATCCTATTGGCTTTGGGGGATGTCTATCGCGGGCTCAATGACTATGAGAGCAGCCTTCGCGTCTGGATGCGGGGCATCAAGGACAATCCCAAGGATGTCGCCATCCTCACGCGCATCGCCGATGCCCACAAGAAGCTGGGCCAGCGGGGGCAAGCCGTCGATCACTACCAGCAGGCCCTGGCGATCCAGCCTTCCAACCGCTACGCACTCATGGGACTGGGGGATCTCCACTACAAGGAGCACCACTACAAGGAAGCCCTGACCTGCTGGGAGCGGCTGCTCCAGATCGACCCCAGGCTCATCAACATCATCACCATGGTGGGCAACATCCACCGCAAGCAGCACAGCTTCGAAAAGGCCGTCGACTACTTCAGCGCTGCCATCAAGATCGCTCCTGATAATGCCTACGCCATTTTCGGCATGGCCGACGCACTGCGAGGCCTCGGACGGTACGAGCAAGCCGCTCCCTTCTGGGATGACATCGTGCGTCTGGACCCGGACAACAAGCATGTGCTGACCCGGGCGGGGGATTGCTACTACCGGCTGGGGGATCTCGGAAAAGCGGAAGAGCTCTTCCAGCGCGCCCTGAAGCTGGGGTACGACGCCTCCGCATTGATCGGCCTCTCCCGCGTACAACGCCAACAGGGGAAGCTCCCGCAGGCCATGGACAACTACCGGAGGATCCTGGAACGCAATCCCAAGGATGTCCGCACCGCGGTCCTGTTGGGCGAGACATTGGCGGAGGCGGAAGGCTCACAGGCGGGCCTTCGCTATCTTGAACAGCTGCTCGGCGAGCACCCGGGTGCGAAGGAGATCGAGAGCGCGCTTCTACGCATCCAGAAGACCATCGCCCTAGCCTAGACTGATCCCACCCCCCTTGGAGGCACCGTGCGCCCTGCGTTCCTTCTGACCGCCTTCTCCCTCGTGCTGTCCGCCCAGCAGCCCGTGATCATCGACGCTCCCATCGCCCGAATCCGAGTCCATCCAGACGAAGCCTGGGTCACCCGAGCCGGGAAGATCCGGCTCGCGACCGCCGGCACCCATCGCCTCCAGTTGGAGTCCCTGCCCCACGGCCTTCGGCTGGAGGACCTGCAGGCTTCCGCCAAGGGTCCGTCGGGCTTGCGCCTGGGTGATCTCGCCGTCTCCAGCGATGTGCGCGTGGTCACCGAAACGCCGGAGTGGAAGAAGCTCGAGGCCGAGAAGGACGCCCTGCGGGAAAAGCGCGATGCTCTTGAAGCTCAGGGGGAAGCCTCCCAGCAGGAGCTGGCCTTCCTCAAGGGGCTGCAAGCGGCCCACGACAAGGAGCTCTCCAGCCGTATGACCTATGGAACGCCCAACCCAGGTCTCATCCTGGACCTCGGAAAGAACCTTCAGGCGCGCATGGCGGAGATTCTCACGGCGGAACGCAAGCGTCGGCGTGACCTGGAGAAGCTCGCCAAGGAGGAAGCGAGAATCAACGCCGAGCTTCAGAAGCGCGCCAGCGAGCGACGCACCGCTCCGAGCCGCGTCACGGTCGAAGTCACGACGCCCGCCGAGGGGCAGGTCGAGCTGGAGCTGAGCTACCGCACGCGAGCCGCGCGATGGACCCCCCTCTACGAAGCCCGCCTGTCCGAGAACCGCAAGCGTCTGGACTTGCTCCTCTACGCCTCGGTCACCCAGAACACGGGCGAGAGCTGGCAGGGCGTTCGCCTGGAGATCAGCAATGCGCGCCCCAGCCGCAGCCTGACGGTGCCGCTCTACACCACCGGTCGGAGCGTGGACTGGATGAAGCAGCCGGTCTACGCGGAGATGCCCGCTCCCGCCCCCATGGAAGCCAGGGCCCTGCC
>Ga0129297_10001735_pt1 | contig 11124 bp, 10 predicted proteins | sample I18A1metaG_FD_94708 | JGI IMG/M metagenome (GOLD analysis project Ga0129297, IMG submission 94708) | Lake sediment bacterial and archeal communities from Gulf of Boni, Indonesia to study Microbial Dark Matter (Phase II) - ​I18A1 metaG | ecosystem: Environmental > Aquatic > Freshwater > Lake >... | reverse complement strand
TATCTATAGATCCTTATAGGATTCTCAAAGACTACATAAATGGCAAGAAAGAAAAGAAATTCACACACGAACTCCTAAACAAGTACTATCGTATCCAAACGAACACGGAAAACCTTGTTGGAAAACTGCTAAGTCTTGATAAAGTAGGTTCGGACATCGTCTTAGCTATCGAATCAGCGGAGAAGAAAATTAGAATTCCGTTCAAGAACGTCGAAGGTCTCACGGAAGTCAAAGGTGAAGAATACGAATTTCCCAGAAAACTCGAAGAGTTGCTTTCAATATCCAAATCTAGGAAAGAGAAGCGACCAAGTTACCTAGACTGGGTATTGTCGTCAGCACAACCAATCCGCGATTCTGCTGTTAAGTGGTTCCATGAAGAGGTTTCTCAAATAGAGCGTCAACTGAAAATTCTAGTATATCTATTTCCACATCGCAGTTTTCAAGAATGGGATGAATACCTGTCTCAGGTCAAAGATGGTTTCGATAAGGCAATAGCCGAGTTAGACAGAGTTTTAGTACTTGTAAAATCAGGGAGAACTACAAAAATCACCGATATATACCGTGAAAAACAAGCTTTTGAACCTACCAAAGAGTCTCCGAACATTCTGAATGCATTTATGGGGGTTTTTGGTGCAGGCATTCAGTTAGACAAGTTGATAGAAAATGTGGAGAATACTATTTTGGATATCGAAGATGCTCTTACAATAGCCAGAATACAGCAATATCAGAGGATGAGCGGCACTCGTGATCGAGAATGATCGTGCCTGAAACACGAGGTAAATGCCCTCACTGTCTAACTGTTGTCCGATTTGTTGACACTCCGCTAATCCATCACGCCAGTTCCGCTGATTGGTCTTGGTTCGACCTTAGAACACAGAATGACAGCGTCATGGTTGGCATAGCAGAATGCCCAAACTGTCATCGTCCCGTGATTTCTATGGAAAAAGAAGGTCAGGCTAGGTTGCTATATCCTTTGGGCTCAGGTAGACCACCCGTTCCATCCGAAGTTCCTAGTCATACAGCAGAAGATTATAGCGAAGCATGCTTGGTACTTCCCCTCAGTCCTAAGGCAAGTGCGGCATTATCTAGGAGATGCTTTCAGACAGTGTTAAGAGAAAAGGGAGGATCGACCAAGAATGATCTTGTCGAACAAATAAGAGAAGTGTTGCCAAACTTACCGTCTCATTTACAAAAGAGTCTTGATGCAGTTAGAAATATCGGTAATTTTGCAGCTCACCCGATGAAGTCTCAATCTACGGGGACTATTGTTGACGTAGAACCTGGGCGAAGCCGAATGGAATTTGGACACACTAGAAGCGCTATTCGACTTCTACTACGTTCAACCTAAAATATTAGAAGAAAAGAGAAAAGCATTAGATAAGAAACTCAAGGACGCTAGAAAGCCCCCACTCAAATAGACTTGCTGAATCTAATACCTTGGTGTGAATGGACTTTGCATTTTAGCACTTATAGCTACAGGCATGCGGAGTTGATTTTGAATGCCAACTACAAGATTAGAAAAGAGATCGAAGATATTTTGAGTGGGCTTGAAGTTGAGCATGGAGAGAGAAAGCGTAAGAAAACGCCTGAGTTGCCTCATGACATAATCCAGAAGACTTTTGTGGAAAAAGGTTGGAGTAAAGAGACGCTCATATCCAAGGATGTTGCTCACAAGCAGTTCTTTGATTTGTATAAGGAAAAGGTAGCGATTGAGATTGAATTCTCTAGAAACGAATTCTTGTATAGAGATTACTTCAGATTCCTGCTTGCCTACAACACTGGTCTGATAGATGTGGGAGTTATTATCACTCTTGACAAGAAGGCAAAAGAACAGTATGAATATGATACAGTGAGGCCTGATCTAGACTATGCTGTGGATGATTTTCAATGGCTTAAACCTGTCCTAGCTGTCCCAATTTGGGTTCTAGGAGTCTATTAGACCATATAGAAAAGAAGAATGATGGCTATGGAATGGTTTGATTACGTTCTCACCGCAGTTATCAGTGCGATCTTCGGAGCCTTATTTGGAGGATTAGGAGGATATTTCTTAGAAATTTGGAAAAGTCATAAACGAGAAGAAAAGTCGAGAGTAGATCGAATACGTGAGCCACTTCGTAAAATTGGATACCAGTTGCAGGAGTTGAAAGTCACCTACGGAATGTCAGATCAATACAATTATCTACGTTTTTTCCCTGCCCTGGAACAATTAGACCAAAATATAGAAGCCATCTTGAAACTAGGTTTAAGTTACGATATTGCACAAGAGTCGAAGAGTTTGATAGGTAATCTAGGGGAATTGCACAAGAAATTCCTAGAAGCTGGGGCGGTATATTACTTCAAGCGAAGCCAGATCAAATTTGACGACGTAGACAGTCTGAATCGCCTTTTCGATGAGTATCGAATGCAACTCTTCAGAGATGAGCAAATCAAGAATCTAGTGTACTCTCTTGTTGACGAGCTGGTAGAGTGGTTAAAGAAACATGCCTAAGAGCGCATGGTTGAAGAATCATGCTCTATGTTGCGTTCTAAAACCTGATCGAATTCTAAGACATAACTGACCTCAGTTTCAGAATATAGCGTCCTAACGGACTGTATGAACTAGAGAATAGAGAATTATGAAAGAGAAATTACACAGAATAAAAGCAAATAGCAAAGCAGTCAGAGATTTGTTAAAGAAATGGAAGAAAGTGAAGAAGCTCAAAGACAGATGTCTAGTTTGCGGAGAACGGATGAAAATCACTTTTCACACACACCACATAGACGGGAATCCCAAGAATAATTCACCATCAAATATAGCAAAAATTTGCGGATCGTGTCATTCAATTACTTGGAAAGCAAAGACACCAGATGACGCAAGACGATTTTTCATCGAAAGACATAGAATGGTAACTGCCCGTTGGAGATCAGAAGCCGCAAGAGAAGCTTGGAGGAGAAAGAGAGAATCTGGAGCTGTATGGTGGAGTAAAACCGAAGGAATACGAATAAGAAGAAAATCCCATTGAGGACAAATGCCGCAAGTCTTAGCAAAAGGCTGTTGTGCAGCAGTTAGGATACTTTCTTTTGAGACTCGTAAATCTTTCCAGCTTCTAGCAATCCAACCCATATTTTACGGGTCTTAGCAGCCTAAAGCGCCCTGGAGCTATGCGTTCAAATAGCTCTGAATTTCCGCCTAGATTACCCACTCTATGCTTGTCTAGAAAGGAATTGTACGTTCCATTGCCTAGTCCTGGGCAGGCGACTCGAAAATCTTCTTTTGTGAAAGGTTCAGTGAGTCTTCCTCGCTTGACTGCTTCAACAATGCAAGCGTAAACTTTGTGTCTACGCATAGAGTTTCCAACCTAGTCAATAGAGTTCTCGTTGTAAGCTAAAGAAGGTTATCCAAAAGGCATCGAAAGGAAGCTGTAAGGATAAGGAATGATTGCATAGGACTCCTTGAGTTGTTCGTTCTACTCAGGAAAGGAGCATTGTTTAAAGCATCTTCAATACTAGTATTACCGATTCTATGAAAGGTAAATGAACTTTGAGCGAATTGACATACCGCAGTCTCGCCTCGTTCGGCAAACGACAGGAATTTGCAGCGATATCCGAACTTCTTAGAAGAGGATACGACGTATATCAGACGCTTGTTGACGATCAAGGTATTGACTGCATTATCCACAAGGTCGTCAACGGAAAACCAGTCTACATCGACCTGCAGATAAAGGCACGTTCAAAGGACTGCAAACCCTACGATGCTGCACGATTCGCAGCATTCGATGTCAATGATCCGAGAGAGAATTTCCTGTTCATATTTTATGCCGAACGGTTGGCCTCATACTGGATTATTCCCTCGTTGGACTTGGTGAGGCTCGGCTCACGGAACGTAAAGGGACGAAATGTCGGCAAATATCACATCCTGCTCTCAGGTCATCGAGAAGGTAAGGCCCATCTCACATGTAGCTGCGTACGGATCAATGTTTAAGTGAGCTATGTCTACCTCTCTGCTCGGAACAACAAAGCTAGCTACTATCTCCAGATTTATTGAATGCTCCAACACAATTATGTTAGCCCTCGACCATAGTTCGTCAAGAGTCTGTTTGAAATCCTCCATTGAATGCAACGTAAAATAGAGATCTAGACCAGCCATGCATCATCGTCTCCGCAATCGCACTGGACCCTAATTGAATAGTGCACACTGACCGTAAAGTAATGAGACTAGGTTCACTGAGTTTTGTTTCCCCACAATCTGGTGTAATCATTACATATTCGCTTCAAAAACTCTTGGTAGTTCGAGTCGACGTTGATGCCGAATGGATTGTCTCGCGCAACGTAAGCAGGATTCACGTTGTCATAGTACACAGGGCAGAGAAAAAGCACGTCGAAACCTCGCGCCGATCTATCTGGCGGGCGTATAGGCAAGGTGCTAAACTTCTCGAAGGTTTTCCTCGACTGGTCAGGTTTATTATTACTTATTGCGAATGCAAAATCATCGAACAGCGTCCTATCGTGAGCTTTCAACCGAGGAACTATCTCTGCGTTGAAACGTTCTTCTCCCGCACGCTTCTTTAATTGATCTGCAACATTGAGATAGCGTTCAGCAAGGCCAATCATCACAGTCGCGCCTACTATGACATCCGAGGTAGCCTCCTGCCACATATTGTTTAGATCATCATGTCGTGCGTCGCGGTTGCGATGGGCCGTAATGACGGACTTGTGTTCGATGACTATGCGGAGCTTTTTGAGGTTCGGCTTAGCACCTTTGATTGAAGCGGCACCATGCCAATCGAATGTGGGCTCTCTCCTTGGCTTTTCTGTCCTCTGAAAGCTTGGTTCCGCCACAACAACATCGGTTACACGGCCGCGGCCCCAGTTGATCTTCTCGTTTTTCCAATAACCAACACGCCCCTCCTCAAGATCCGAGTGCAATGCCGGGCAAAGCTCCCAAAGGTCTCGAAGAATTCCGTCACTAATTATGTTGGAATGTGTGTTTACACGATGATTATGGTAGCCCATGCGGTTTACCATTTCTGCATGAGCATCAAAAGGTGTTGTAGGTTTGAGCATGGTATAACGTATAAATGTACAGTTATACAGTTCTTAAGAGTTTACAATGCCTTTGCTAATCTTCTAGATCTGATGGAACCATACGCTTCCATTAGCTTTTTCACTACAGAGGTTCCAAGACCAAGGTATCCTTCTAAGACCATGCCATCAATTAACCGAATAGCTTCATCTGGGGCCTTCTTCTTGATCAGTCTGTCAACTCGATCGAGGTTATTCGCAAGTTCTTTCGAAATCCTATGATCCAAACGTGGCACCTTTATTTTCTCAGCTTCTTGCGTTTCAAGTTTGAGTACACCGCCCCCATAACTTCGACCTACGAGTTCCGTACTGAGCAAAGTTAACGTGTTATAGAAGCCCGCTACTAGTGGCTTTGCATGATTCTTGTTGATGACCATAACGGAATGTATTGTATTGGTATTCGTTACTTTTGCTTTGTTTAATACAAGACGCGGAAACTTGTATGACATATAAGTTAAGAAACAGCTCGGAATTCTAACATAAGGCACTTCGTACCAAGGATCACGTTGACTTGTCTTGTATCTCTCGTGAATTTGTTTGTCTTCTCCTTTCAACAGATATTGCCAAACTGAGTACTTCTTGATCTCTTCCTTTGGAAGAGTGATGTGGAGCAGCTTGCATTTGTGGTTAGTATCCCACAACTTTTTCCAATCTGACCTTGCAAAGACTGCCCCTTCTAGGTGGTTGGCCCCTGACACAATAGGCTTCAAGAACTTCTTTTCAATGTGCAAAGCACTAACTTCACTGGAACTTAGAATGAAGTATTCGTTATCTCCAGTTACGACTCCAATGTCCACCCTTCCAAAAACCGAAAGTGGAACGATTTCAGGTCTGCTAACAACTTCTCTATATATCGCATAATCACCAAACGCAAGCAGATATCTTGTCCACTTCTCCTCAAATTCATTCCGTGGAACGATCGTCTTTGGCGTTGCATTTGATGCAAGGCTTTCTGGATCTAAATGATTCAACTGTTCCAAATCGACAAGACGCAGAACTGAAAGCCCTTTTCGACCTCCATTCTTATCCGCTAGAAGTATAGCCGTATCTTCTAGGACCTCAGGAAATACTCTCTTTTCGAAGCTAATTATTGTAATGTCTTTGAATTGCTCCAGCAACATTTGGCGAATTGGGGCTGCGTAGTCGACGGTGAGTAGCTCTGCCGGGACGACCATGCCTAGACGTCCTTTTGAAGTGAGAAAACGAGTTGCATGTACTATGAATGGAGCCCACGAACTTGTCAAGCTTGTTAATTCAACGCCTGCCGCTTTGGCTGCTGCCAAACCCTTGCTTCTTGCTTCTCCTTTGAACGAATGATAGCGAATGTACGGTGGGTTTCCGACGACAGTGTCAACGAGAGGAATCATTCCTGATTCAGATTCCAGCGGGGTCGGGGGTTCAATGTCAAAGAAGTCTCTGTTAACTAATCGGACTTTTGTTCCGCCCAGCTCTTGCAACCCTTCAGTTGCATCTCTTACAGCGTTAGTATCGAGCTCTACCCCGAATATCTGATCAGACGGATCATTTGAGCCTGAACCCAGTTCCTTCAGACGTTTGTATCCTTCTGTTAGAAAGATTCCTTCGCCTGCCCCTGGGTCTAGCAGTTTGTCTTGTTTGTCTCGGATTGCCCACTCCGCGATGAAAGAGGCAATTCTCTTCGGCGTGTAAAACGCCCCGCGCTCTTTCCGAGCCGACGCACTACGACTCTCCAAGTCAGACTCCTCTTCAAGAGCCACTGGATGATTGCTGTTTCTTTCCTTTTTGTATCCAGAGTCCGATTGCCTCTTCTATGGCGATTTGGATATTTCCTTTCTTCATACCCAACCTTCTTGCAACTTCATCTCGAAATCGTTTGTCAAGCTCCTTTGAAATCGTTATTGTCAATCTGGCAGTTTCGGTCAACTTTGCTCATGATACTTCATGCGTTTGCGCTTATAAGCTCTTACGTATAAGCGCATATCTGCCCATTCGGTCAGCGGGGAGCTTAAGAAGAGCTTGAAGCTACTAGGTTTTTGGCCGTCTTTGTGCACATGGAGGTCTTGGATACGCGATGTGTATTGGAGACGTAAACGTCGCATTGTCTATTACTGCAAAGCCTTTGTTCAAATTGCTTATTAGCAGTTTGACATCCCTCGAATATCCGCCATACAGAGAAGCATCCATCTCGGTCATTTTCATCCGTGTGTAGATTGAGGTGGCAACGTTGCCTGTTATCGAGTCAGAAATTTTGCTAGGATACTGCTCTACACCCAAGATGATCGAGCCAACGCTTCTTCCTCTTTCCGCTATATCATCTAAGACTCTTCTAATCTCCGCTATGGGCCCACTCGGGGCTTGCTTTGGAGCGTAACGGCTTAGCTCGTCGCTTAGAAAGATGGCATATTTTATGTCTGATTGAACTCCTTCTTCGATTTTCTCCCTAGCTTCTGATACGATCTTTCCTATTACCAGTCTCTGAGCAGATATGGCCAAACGAGATATGTCGACTACACTGAAGAGATACGGTTTCGTCAAATCGTCTATTGGGAGATGATAGTTCACATCGCCAGCAATCAGTCCTTTGAGCCTAACCTTCATGCCTTGATCGAATATTCTAAGCGCTTTTCTAATGGTTTCAATATGATGACCGTGTGACCAACTTGCCCTTTGGTTCTGAGCCTCTTCGATCCACGCTATGAGTGTGCCTATGATATCATCAAACTCTTTTAGATTATCGTCAGACACTAGGTCAGACAACAGGGCCTCAAGTTGCGGGTTCCAATCTTCAGGGGCAATTGCGTAGGATATGTTGGTCTTTACATCTATCCACTCCCATGTGAAAGGTGTCGCGTCCTCTCGCAGACTGTTTGGTTTTTGGTCTAATGGTTTCTGGGGAGCGTAGATCCTGACAGGTCTAAATGGTTCCATGGGTAGTTTCAGGGCTTGGTACAGGATTTTGTCCGAGTCTGTCAGCTCAGGGTTTTGCTTTTCTAGCCATAACAAGTCATCAGCTTTTACGTTGAATGCGACAATACATGTCTGTTTGGCAAGATCGCCGTCTGAAAGAATGGCCTTTGTCATCAAAAGGGCCATGGCTGTCTTTCCAAAACCAGTTTGCCCGCCTATGTTCAAGTGGGCAGCCTCTGGACCCAATAAGAATCCCGGGGGTATGCGCACGACACATGGACCAAAAATATGTCCTGATGGGAGAGCGTAGACGCCAACTGGTATACCTTGACCTGGTATTTGATAGGCGAGTGCGATCGCATCAGGACCTGGAATGATGGCATCGGTCTGATCTTGAACTGGAGCATTTAATCCCGAGGTTCGCCTTACTTTAAGCTTGACAACCGTTGCGCCCATGGCTCTCTTCTTACTTAGTTTGAAGCCGAGTACGTCTTGGTCTACCTCTCTTCTAACAGTCTCTACAATACCTAGGCAACGATCTCCTTTTCTTTCTTCCAAAATTTCATAAACGAATCCAGATTGTTGCAGCTCCGCCATATTTTCGAAGTCTTCGTGTAGGGTTATCCAGCATTCGTATGGGCGAGAACAATACTCGCCTTTCGGCGATATGGTGTGACCAATTTTTTTCCCGATAATATCCGTGGTTATAGGAAGCAAAATCTCACCATCCAAGAATGGCACCTATGACGTTCATGCTGGGTAACTCTGAGTCAAGATAGCGCTCACATATGTGGATTGGATAAACCTTCGTGTCCCATTCGCGACTAGCCATGTAGAGTGGATCCGTTAAATCGAAAATGGCTGTACACAGTAAATCGACGTTTTTTACTGTATCTTCAAAGAATTCAAGTCTGATAAGCCCAAACAGGGGGTCTGCAGGTTCATGACGTATCTTTGCGTAGCAGCTGAAGATCTTTGCCGGGCGGGATAGTAGTCCTCCTCTTCTTTTAAATGAGAATATGGCGGAACGTTTATGTAGTCCCATGCTGAAGACTTGAGTTTCATCCTTAGGATTCAGATAACTCTCGTAATGTCTCTTTATTAAGCCAATTACATCAGGACGGACTACGGCATTATGAGGATATATTGTCCCGTCGATGAGGAGATACAATCCGTCATCGAATGATTTTCGTTTTAGGAGCTGCTCAGTTAGCTCAATTTCAAGCTTTTGTCGCAAATCACTGCTCTTTATGTAAGCTTTTCTCCTCAGGTTTAGTATCTCCCAGCCCGGTTTGCCCTTCTTTTGCGTTTCTTCAACAAGGTGACCGCATTTCTTTAGAAAGTTTTCATCCAAGATTTTCTTGGATGGAACCAGAACATGAACCTCGATCTTCGGTTCCACAACGGGCTTGTAAGTTTCGGCTTCATGCTCAATGATTATCGCACCGACTATGCTTAGATGGACTGGAACAAGAACATCATATCTGAGACTATATTTAGTCCCTATTAGTCTGGTTCTCTGAATTCCGTCCACGAAATACCTGATACTGGCACTATTGCCGCTACTGACTTCTATGACAGGGCCTCTCTCCTCCCATGAAACTCTTTCTTCGGTTTTTCTACGTCCTCCAGGCAGCTCCTCCTCGAGTATTGGCTCGCGAACTGGAGTTATGCCATAATCTCGCACAGCCTCAGCTATGTCGGCGATGTCTTCTTGGACTGTCGCCAAACAATCATCACTTCGAAAATGACGTCGATAAAATATTCTATGTTACCGCCTTAAAGGTTAGTACTGTCCGCACCCGTGCGTGCCAAGAATCAGACATTTCTGAATTGGCGGTCAGATCTTTACCTCATCTTGTATTGTATAGCCTTCGAAGAAGCTTTTCTGATCATGGAATTGAGCGAACAGTCTATGCGATATATTGAGAGCCCTAAGGTCGTCAGCTTCAGACTCGATTGAGACGACAACTCGCGGCACAAGAAAACCGGATTCTCAATATAATGTCGATAGATTTGTAGATTATGATGATGACAAAGCCTTCTGGATTTGCTGCGTTACAGCAAACTAGGAATAACGAAGTTTGTCGTAGACAATAGGATTCATGGTAATCCCATCGGAAGTTGCACGTTAACAGTGACAGCTACAGTCGTTATGCTTTAGGCTGTTTCTGTGGTCGTGGTCCAGTAGGTCGCTTCTCGGATCGATACTTTTCAATAGCCCTGTCCACAAGCTCTATGTCCCTTTTGATCTCTGGCAAGTACCTCTCTATTCTCCAGAATAACTGATGGATGCTTCTCTGTCTAATCCCTCTCGACAGGAATGCCTCCAACTTTTTCCTCTCATTCGCGCTAAGTATGGTTCGGTTCATGGACAATATTCCTTGCAACGGAATATTTATATTAATCTTCCTTGTATAGGAATATTCCGTGTGGAGGAATATGAGGAATCTCACCAAATTAGAAGTCTTCCATCCGTGTGAGGATGGCGTGAGCGGTGAGGGGTCTTTTTTGCGACTCCTTGCTGAAGCTATGCGTACGGCATCGAAAGGCAGAAGGCGAGTTGAACTACGAGAACTTCAGCGAGCGCTCCTTGAGCTGGGATGGCACCCATGACAACTCAAGTCGGACTTAGAATTGCGCCATCCCTACTGGCTCGAAAGATCCTTTGCCTCGGATACGTTTCAGCGCCTTTCAACAAAGCGGATTTGTTCAAGTTCCAAGCGCTCCACGCACTCACCATGGTGAAGGTAATTTCGCGCCACCTAAGGTCTGGTTATGATCTTGTAGACATAGAGCGAAAAGGCAAAGGATACAGAATAGATCTACTGTTCCAGGAAATCTCTTCTAAAAGAATACGACTAGATGAAATTAAGTCTTCAAAGAAAATTCGACAAGTACATCGATTACAGGCAGCTCTCTACCCACATAGCATTGTCGTAGACGAGATTGCTGTATCGAATCGCGAAATTGACGAAGTACTAAATCCACAATTCATCCAAGAGACTAGACAACGAGCAGAGACCGTATGTCAATTGCTCGCTAGTAATCCAAAGCGTGCTGCAACGACATACACGCCAAACGAAGATTGCTGCTACATCTGCGCAAATTCCAGCTGCCCATTCCTAGGCAAGGCCTTATCCGAAGCTGCAAATCCAGCTAAGGCCAGGTGCGCAT
>Ga0129297_10001734_pt1 | contig 11125 bp, 12 predicted proteins | sample I18A1metaG_FD_94708 | JGI IMG/M metagenome (GOLD analysis project Ga0129297, IMG submission 94708) | Lake sediment bacterial and archeal communities from Gulf of Boni, Indonesia to study Microbial Dark Matter (Phase II) - ​I18A1 metaG | ecosystem: Environmental > Aquatic > Freshwater > Lake >... | reverse complement strand
CAATTCAGCGATGCGACGACGTACTGGTATTCACATCTGACCCGCTCATAGAGCCGCTCAACGTAGTGGGCTTTCTAACAGCTGAACTCTACGTTAGCACCTCGGCGGTCGATACCGACTTCGTTGGTCGTCTGTCAGACGTAGCGCCAGACGGATACGCACAACGCTTGAACCACGGCATCATGCGGCTCCGTTTCCGCGAAGGCTATGAGCAAACAAATTTCGTCGAACCGGGTCAAGTCGTAAAGATTACCATTGACATGTGGGCTACCGGCCATCAATTCAAGACGGCACATCGTGTGAGGTTGGAAGTAACCTCAAGCGCTTACCCCACTTGGGCGCCCAACTTGAACACTGGCGGTAAAGTCTGGGAAGAGACCAAAGCTGTCATAGCCGAGCAAACGGTGTATCACTCCGCCAGATATCCGTCGCGACTGATTCTGCCCGAGCTCCCCGAACCTAACTTAGTCGATGCGTGGCCTGAGAGCCGCTGGGCATGACTGCAAACGTCGTTTAGAGGTTGGTCTGAAGAGTTCTGCTGGCAGCTTGCGATCCGATAGCTACCTTCTCAAGAAGTTTAGCGTAAGTCCGGAGAGCTTCTGTCTCATCAAGCTCGGTGAATAATGAAACCAACGCGATCTTCCCCGTTTTGCCAGCAAGTCTCTCTGCCAGCGCGCGACTCGTCATAAGGTACTTTCCGCCCACCAGCACTGACGATCGGCCTACCGCAACCTCACCGGTTCCAGGCATGGCGATGGCAATCGTTCCCATGCGCATCCGATCCTCAAAAAAGAACGCAACAACAGCATTCTCTAACTGCACAAAGTTGATCCTGAAAACTCTCGTATTCATTTCCAATTTTACTTCGTTCATTTCCATGGGAATCTAATGCGACCATGGAAGAAGACTTAGTTAAGTCAACCCTACATGGTCGCATGAAATTGCTTTGTCTTGGTTGGTTTGCATGCCTTTTTCGGCGGGTTTTTTGATGCTGTAAGGCAATACATCTTATCATCAATGGTACGGGAGGCTTCAGACAGTCAACGAGGCTCTGCATAGCTTGGCAACGCTGCCGGAAGACATGAAGCACCTCATCAACTACGATGAGAAAGTCATCTGGGTCATACGAGCCAATGAAACAGTTGTGGTAACCGATCAGCGCATCATCATACGAAAATCGGCGGGTTTAGGGTTAAGAAAAAGCTTCGTTGACTACCCATACTCGAACATGGTTAACATCAAACTTGACCGGGGGCTTCGCAGCTCCACTGTTGAGATCCTCATGCGATCCGGAGTCCAAAACATTCGAATTGGAAACTTAGGCAGGGACGATGCCTACCAACTCCATCGAATCATTCGCGAGGGCATTGTTCAAGCTTCAGGATCGCATCTCGGACAGCCTTTCCCAATCATCATTCAAGGCCCGCAACATTCATCCGAACGCTCAGGAGATATTGACCAAATCTGCAGGAAGTGCGCTCGCAGAGTTTCTCCTGACTTCACCTTGTGCCCGTACTGCGGCTACGCGCTCAAGATCGAATGTCCAGAATGTGGAAAACACATCGAAAGAAAATTCAAGTTATGCCCGTACTGCGGGGAAGACGTTTCCTTCATGCAAGATGTATCCTTTATGGAAGACATCGACCTAGAGCTTTAGCCAATACATCGAAGTTTTCTTCCAGAGAGCGAATTCGCGCTCAGAGGGTAAAATTGAGAATCGCCATCATCTCTGACATTCACTCTAACCTCGATGCCATTCAAACTGTTATCGCGAACCTGCCAACATACGACGAACTTCTTTGCTTGGGAGACGTTGTTGGCTATGGGCCTCAACCGAATGAAGTCATCGAGCAAGTTCAACGTCTAAAGCCTGCCACAGTACTCATGGGTAACCATGATTACGCTGTAGTCACAGGCGACACGTCCGGGTTCTCAGCACACGCGACTGTGGCGGTTGACTGGACAAGACAGCACATCACAGAGCAGAACCAGCATTATCTTTCCAAATTACCGCCTTCTACCAAACTGGATTTGAGCGGAGTCCCCCTAGCCTTGTTTCATGGTAGTCCAAGCGATCCCCTTACCGAATACATCTTTCCAGGAATTCCAGAACGTATGGCGAGGAAATTGATTCAGGCAGGAGGCGCTCCTCTGGTTTTCTTGGGGCACACCCATATGCCGATGGTCTACTCGTTTCAGGGGGAGATGCTCGCAAATCCGGGCAGTGTGGGTCAACCCCGCGACGGTGATCCACGAGCGAGCTTCGCACTCCTGACTATTTCAAACGGCAGATTCTCCTTCCACATCAGCCGCGTAGAGTATGACATAGATTCTGTCGCTAGCAAGATCCATCGGGCTGGGCTTCCCGAGTTCTTGGCCAACCGCTTGTACGTGGGCATGTGATCAGTGTGAATGCTGTTCATCTGCTATGGTAACAGCGATTTGTGTTCGGGCACTTTCCACATACCCTTTGTCGATATCTTGTCGTTGGATTGATGGTCGAACTTAGCCAAATTCCATATCGTGCGAAAAATCATATTCGAGGTCCATCTTTCGGTCGAATAATCAGTGGCATACTCGAAATGTGCCGTCTGCGCCAAGAATGAGGCTCTTCGAAGGGTGACGGATACGTCAAGAAAGATGGATCAACCGGCCCGATGGAATGGGATTCTGAGGGAAAGGGTGTACAGCCCTGAAGAACAAAATCATCCTTTTCATAAGACCAAGCCATTATAGAGATCATAGACAAGCGGGTATCTCATTGCTAATTAGAGTGCGTCTGCATGGGCATCTTCACATATACACAGAATCAAAGAAGCCTGAATTCGAACTGGAGTTACCAAACGGAGCAACCTTGGAAGAACTGATCAGAACCCTCAAGATCCCAGATGCCGAGATTTGGGTAGTGTCTCTGAATGGGAGGAGCGCATCTACGTCCGCGTATCTTTCCGATGGTGACGCAGTATCCGTTTTTCCACCTGTTGGTGGTGGTTAGCACCAGTAAATTCACGCGCTGGGGTCGGGCCTACCCAGCCCCACATCTGTTCTTCGAGGAGAGATGGTTGATGCGTTTCATTCCTCAGCGAGCATTGATCTCTTGAGCGATCCAACCTAGATCAAGTTCGTGTAGCTTCGCGGCTGTCGGAACGCCAGTGCTTCGATTCCATCCCATCATCTCGTAGTAGAGCTGTAAAGCTCGATTGAACTGTTCTCTCTCCAGCTTGGCCCCCTTGCTGCTGCCGAACTGGATCTCCTCAAAGAATCTCTCAGGCAGTGTGTCGTCCGAAGCAGTGAATCCCTCTCTTACGTTGAATGCACGCGCGAGGTTCAACGCCCGTTCGCTGGCTTTCATAAGGCTCCAAAGGCTTGTCTCCCAACCTGTTGACGCGTTCACCATTTCAACCAGATGACGAGGGTCCAAGACGCCGGCGTTGTGTGGAACGAACACAAACTTGCATGCTCCGAGGCAGTCCAGCAGACCCCACCATAGATGGGCGTAGAAGAACAGTCTAACTTTTTCTGGGCCTAGATCATGCGGGTCAACGCCCGCGGTTATTCCAAGCATATCCATGAATTTCGTTGGCCGCCTGAATACAGGGTCGTGTGCCGCTTGCATATGGTCCGCACCTGAAGGAGAGACTGCGTATCCTAGGCCGACTCCCGTTTTGCCGCGCGGGTCGTGCATGGGGATCTCCTTGCCCTTCGTATGAAGTGCGAAGCGGTCGGAACCCTTGCCAATCTTCTCCGAGGCTCGTTTGACGCCTTCTGCAAGGACGCCCCCTATTCCCTGACGGTGTGCTATCATGTCAACTAGTCGAAGCACCGTGTCTGCACTTCCGTAACGAAGTTCGATCCCGCCGGTGTCTCTCTTCGTGATGATTCCGTTCTCGAAACATTCTATTGCGAAAGCAATGGCGTTCCCCGTGCTGATTGTGTCTAATCCGTACGCGTTGCAGAGTTCGTTCGCTTTGGATATCGCTCCCAAGTCAGCAACTTCGCAGAGCGGTCCGAATGCAACGATTGTTTCATACTCGGGACCGCCATACTCTGGCTCCGTCTCGTATGGCTCGGCTGCGGTGACCTCCCTCTTGCACCTCAGCTGGCATGCATAGCAGCCATCAGTTCGAGACAGGATCGTGGCGGCCATGGTCTCCCCAGACACATCTTTTGCCCTGACAAATGATCCCCCGTGGAAGTTTCTGGTGGGCAGGATGCCCGCTGTCTCCAAGGGCATTACAGCGTCCGCGGTTCCATAGGTGCTTCGCGTAACAGCGCCCGGAAACTCTTTCCAGTGAGCAGCCATCCATTTCGCGATTTTCTGTATCGCTTCGGCGTCCTTCAACTCAGGCCTCTTGTCTCCACGGACAGCGACTGCCTTCAACTTCTTTGACCCCATTACGGCGCCGAGGCCGCCACGTCCATGTGCGAACTTGAGGTCGTTGAGTACGCAGGCGTACCGCGCTAGGGTCTCTCCGGAGGGGCCGATCAGAGCGATACGTGCCAGTCGTTCATTGAGTTGTTTGCGTATCTCTGTTTGAGCCTCCTTCGTCGTCATGCCCCACATAGCCGAGGCATCTTTGAACTCCACTTCTCCATCATGTACGAAGACATACACGGGGCTCGTGGATCGGCCCTCAACGATCAAGGCGTCGAACCCAGCAGCCTTGAGTTCTGAACCGAAGAAACCACCAGCTTCCGCCTCGCCGAACCCTCCCGTTAGTGGTGACTTCGAGACTATACTGCATCTCGACATTCCAGCAACCGGGATTCCTGTTATGACGCTCGTCGCAAAAATGATCACGTTGTCAGGTCCGAGCGGATCGGTCTTGGGTGCGAGTTCGCGGAATAGGTAATATGCCCCGAGCCCTCTCCCGCCAAGATAGTTCTTGTATACGGGTTCATCTGGATTCTCGATTCTTGCCGAAAGAGCCTCAAGGTTGACTCGAGCGATTCTTCCATTATACCCTTGTACCAATTCTCCTCACCATGGCCAGTGAGAAATCGTATGTAACATGAACCAAGTGGTTTGGGCCATATAGAGAGCTTTCCCTGCAAGCCCAACAGAGGAAATCAATCTGCGCTGGGTCTGACTACTTCACTCTGCATGGGTGTAGCCATGCCAGAACTTGACCCGAGCATACTACGATCGGCAGATTGTAGTGTCCCAGTTCAAACAACCTAATCTGCCGAAAGCTCCCGGTCAACTTCACGTATCAAACGGTCCCATTCTTCATTCCGTGACGTCAGCAATCCTAGGGTTCAAGATATCAACGATATCCTGAGTTTTGACCTCTAACAGTTTGTCAACATCTCCTCCACCAACAATGCAAGTCTTATTCGTGAGGACTTGTGGGTCAGCAAAGACACGCTTGATGTTATTGAACGGGGGGACTCCTCCCGCGGGATAGCCCGAGTGATTCGATACTTCCTCGGGGCTCGCGAGGCGAACATCTTTGATGGCCAACAGCCGCTTGAGTTTTCTGTGACTGACCCTGCTCTTGGCCGGAACAACCGCAAGTAAGGGATTGCCATCTGAGTCAACCATAACAATGGATTTGACTATCCTCTCCGCTGGAACCTTTCTACCTGCCTGCTCAACAGTCTTCACAGGCTCGCCAAACTCGATGAAACGATGCCACACATTCTTAGAGGCGAGAAAAGCTCTCAGCGGTTCACTGTAGCAGGGGTGCTCTGAAGGTTCAGGAACAACTTTGGCTAGGTTCGAACTCTCCTTCCCGCACATGCTCACAGTCCTCCAGACTTCTAGATTACCTGAAATACGTAATAGATTCGATGCATTGTGTTAGAACTCTGGTGGCTTTATGATAGTCGTTCCGCTTTCTAGTGCTGTTCGGCTGATCTCGCCCAGGTTGACCGTCCTAGTGAATACTCTGGACGAGAAGGGCAAGTTGAATTCTTCACCGTACTCCTGGGTGTATCCCCTCAGCTCCGATCCTCCATTAGTTGGAGTGGGTGTAGGAGGCAAGCACAAGCTCACATACATCAACTCCAAGAGAACCGGGGAATTTGTCCTGTGCATTGTCTCTGAGGATTTTGGTCAACGAGCTGTCAACTGCGAGGAAATTCACAGGCCAGGGGACAAGCTGTGGGAAAAGCAGGGTTTGCATGCTAGGGAGTCCAAAAAGGTGAGTGTTCAGAGAATAGAGGAGGCTAAAGCTGTCTTGGAATGCAAAGTGAAACAGTTTGTTGAGCTAGATGGCGACCATGTCATTCTTGTGGGTGAAGTTGTGCATGCCGAGACAGAGGAAGGGGGCTTGGATAACATAAGGCCGCTGCTCCACGACTCGGAAGAGAGGTTCAGAATCATAGGAAAAGAGATCATTCTGAAGAGGAGAAGGTGAGGAGACAATCAGCTGAGATTATGTCGGATTCGTTTGCAGGCACATGCCCGTCCTACGACCGAATTGAGCAACTTTTCGGAGTTGGACGAGTAAACATTCACAGCCTTGGACCCAGTGACCAGGTGCCTAGATGAAAAGCAGACTTTGGTTGATCGTGCCGTTCTGCCTTGTCGTTGGAGTAGGGGTAGGTATTCTCTTCACTCAGTTTGCGTTTTTCCTGCGGCAATTTCTCGCCCATCTTTTCTCAACCTTCACCAGAGGTTACTGTCCCAGTCCACTATGCTAGAAGTCTGCCGATAACAGACTTCTGCGAAGGAAGAGCCTCCTAGCGAAGGCTTACTGGGCTCGATTTGAAGAGGTTGGACGGCGCATAACATCCAAGGTAACGTGCGGGTGATGGAAATGAATGAGCTGAAACCGGGATTGGTGGGTGAGGCGAGCGAGGTCGTCACGGAGCAGAATACGGCGGCCAGGTGGGGCAGCGGCCTAGTAGCTGCGTACGCAACGCCGGCAATGATTGCACTGATGGAGAGCGCTAGTGTCACGGCGATTAGAGAGAATCTAGAAGAGGGGGAGACATCGGTTGGAATTGAGGTGAACGTAAAGCATCTCGCCCCAACTCCTATTGGCATGCGTGTGCGCTCGCGAGCCGAGCTACTCGCTGTCGACGGACACCGCGTGATGTTCACGGTGGAAGCTTGGGACGAAAAAGAGAAAGTTGGTGAAGGAACACACGTGCGCGTGATCATCGACGCGGCTCGGTTTGCCGAGCGACTGAAACAGAAAACAACCTCGAAGTGAAGCGCAATGCCCGGAGACGCACTGCAGTATCTTGATTTCCTTATGCAGTGTTGCTGTCGCGCAGCGACAATGCCTACTGTTAATTGCCGTGACTCATAGTGCGAGGTTGAGTCAATCCACTTCAGGGAACCGAGTCCCGTTCAAGGCGCTAGTACTTGTATCCCCGGGCTTCTTCCTCGTCGTGTTCCACACCAAGCCCTGATGCTACCCTGTTAACGAAGTTCATGTAACTTGTGAGCAGCACCAGGTCCAAAATCTCTGAGTCGTTGATCCCGTTCCTTCGAAGAGGCTCCAAGTCCTCCTTCACGATGCTGCCTGGTTCTAGTGTAAGCTTCAACGCATAGTTGATCAGAGCTTTCGTTCTTGAGGGGTGGCCATCAGCTTGTCGGCCCTGTTTCAAGGTTTCAAGCTGATCGCTGTCCTTCAGATAGAACCTTAAGGCCTCTCCATGATGTGTCACACAATATGAGCACCTATTATGCGCTGAAATCACTGTGGCAATAGTCTCGCGCTCCGCGCGGCTCAGACCTGACTTCCCGAAGACTAGGGTCATGTAGAGCTCAAGAAAGATCTTCAGTACACTTGGGTTAAGGCTCTGTGCGTACATTATGTTGGAAATCTTTCCGCGCGCCCGCACAATCACCTCGTAAGCTCGTTTCAGGTCTCCCGTAGCTTTGTCGTCACGTATTGTCTTGATCCATGTCAAGGCTGACTCGCCACCAATTGAAGTAGCCTATCATAAAGCCTGGTAATCCTCACTTTAACTGGTCGGTGTAATCTCTTTTGGGCACCTATCGGATCACGATATTCGGATTTAAGTACTCGAACATCGAAGTAGGTTGCCACTAGGAACTGAAGGCGTAGCTCATGCGAGCTAATATTCGTGCATTTTCACTTCTGCTGAGCTTTGCCTTCTATTACCGATACTAAATCGCTGCCTGCATTCTGGCGGGTTGCGAGGGTGGTTTTGTGAAAGAGATTATTGAGAAAGGATTGTTTGCGGATCTCGAGTTCTCGGGGAATAAGCTTCAATCTATGACCGAGATTGCTCGGCAAGTTAGACGCGACATCGTTACAATGATACGGAGCGCCAGCAGTGGGCACTTGGGTCCGTGTCTGTCCTGCGTGGAGATTCTCGTATCACTATACTTCGACCGGATGAAGCACAGACCCCAAGATCCGGCTTGGGGGGAAAGGGATAGACTGGTTCTCTGTAAGGGGCACGCGGCCCCAGCCCTCTACGCAACCTTAGCTCATGCCGGCTACTTTGACTGCGAAGCACTGGTCTCCCTTCGGAAAACAGGTAGCATGTTGCAAGGGCATCCAACTAGACAGACACCTGGAGTTGACATATCCACAGGATCACTCGGCCAAGGGCTGTCAATCGCCAACGGCATGGCACTCGCCGGACGACTAGACGGAAAGACCTACAGAGTCTACGCTCTCATGGGAGACGGTGAGTGCGACGAAGGCCAAGTTTGGGAAGCGGCGATGACTGCAAATCACCTAGGCCTTTCGAACATCACAGCGATCATTGACCGAAACGGCGTGCAGTCTGATGACGCCACGGAGAACGTCAAGAAGAAAGAGCCGCTGGACAGAAAGTGGCATTCGTTCGGATGGCAGGTCCTTGAGATCGACGGTCACAACTTCATGCAGATTCATCACTCATTCGATGTGGCTGAGTGGACCACCGACCGCCCCACGATAATAATTGCTCGAACGGTGAAAGGTAAGGGTTTGTCATTCCTAGAAGGTGACGCGAACTCGCACAACGCTACCTTCAGCGAAGAGGACCTAGAGTGGGCCATGGAAGAGCTGCGCTATTCCTAGGTCAGAATACGCTGAGAACGCGCTGTTGTGAGGAGGATCGCAATGCCGTCATTGAGAGAAGAACTGGGCAAGGTTCTCGCCGAGCTCGGAAGAGAGTACAAAGATGTAACCGTGATCACGGGAGACTTGGGAAAGTCTACCGGAGCAAGCGCATTCGAGGCTTTCCCAGAGCGTTACTTCAATCTCGGAATCAGCGAGCAGGACATGATGGGTACCGCAGCGGGGCTTGCGTCAGCAGGAAAGATACCGATTGTCAATACCTACGCAGTGTTCCTCTCGGGGCGAGCTTGGGAACAGATCAGAAATACAGTTGGCCGTGACCGGCTAAATGTCAAGATGGTAGCGACGCACGCGGGCATTTCTCCGTGTGCAGATGGATCCTCGCATCAATGCTTTGAGGATATAGCAATCATGAGGTGCATCCCGGGGCTTACGCTGGTGCTTCCCGCTGACGTTTCAGAAATGAAACATGCAATGCGGGCTGCAGTGGAGACTGCGGGCCCGTTCTATATCCGACTTCCAAGAGGCGAAATACCAAGAATCTTCCATGACGAGGACGGATTTCAAATCGGAAGAGCTAGACGGATGAGTGATGGCGGGGACGTTGCCATAGTCGCGGCTGGGTTCCTCATCCCCGAAGCGGTTAAGGCGGAAGCTCTGCTCAGGAAAGATGGGATCAGAGCAACGCTGCTCGATATGCACACCATTAAGCCAGCAGACACCCAAACCATTGTCGAGGTTGCGCGACAGACTGGTGGAATAGTCACCGCGGAGGACCACAACATCCTCGGTGGCTTGGGAAGTACAGTCGCTGAAATCGTCTGCAGAGATAGTCCCGTGCCAGTTGAGATGATCGGAATACGAGACCGATTCGGGGAGTCTGGAGAGCTGCGTGAGCTCATGGAGATTTACGGACTGACGGCCCGGCATATCTACAACGCAGCAGAGCGCGTCATGAAGCTGAAGGAGAGATCTTGACGCTGCAGGAGGGATTGGTCCTTGATTGTGGTCACACAAAGAGATACAAGCCCTGAGACTATCAACGAAGCTCTTGAGTTCCTCAATGAAAGAAGACTCGAGGCAAGGGCAGTCACTTGGAAGAACCAAATGCTTCTCGTCACTAATCGGAATCCAACGGCTATGGACATGGACCGGCTCAAAGAGATCGGCATCGTTGAAAGGCTCGTTCACCCAGCCCAAAAAGCTCAGCTCACCAGTAGAGAGTTCCAAGCCGAGAGTTCCTTCGTCAATGTCGAAAACGTGAGCATCGGCTCTCAGAAACTTGTCATTATCGCAGGCCCGTGCTCAGTTGAGCACCGCGAACAGTTGCTGGAAGTTGCACGCACAGCAAAGCAACTCGGTGCTTCGATGCTACGAGGAGGCGCATTCAAGCCACGGACCTCGCCGTATGAATTCCAAGGGCTTGGGGAAGTAGGCCTCCGTTTACTCTCAGAGGCACGCGATGAAACCGGCCTGCCCGTGGTAACGGAAGTTTTGGAGGCCGGAAAGATCGATCTTCTCGCCCAATACGCCGATATGCTCCAGATCGGTGCAAGGAACATGCAGAACTTCCCACTGCTCAAGTCCGTCGGAAGGTCAAAGATGCCTGTTCTTCTCAAACGAGGAATGATGGCGACGATCGATGAATGGATGCAGGCAGCTGAGTACATCCTGCTAGAGGGTAATCCCAATGTCGTCCTTTGTGAGCGAGGTATACGCACATTCGAGAAGGCGACTAGGAATACGCTAGACCTTGCGGCAGTCCCAGTCTTGAGAAAACAGACACACCTTCCGATTCTGGTTGACCCAAGCCACGCCACCGGAAGCAGAGATCTTGTCGCACCGATGACGAAAGCAGCAGTCAGTGCTGGTGCAGACGGCGTCATGATCGAGGTTCACCCAAGCCCTCAGAATGCGCTCTCTGACTCTCATCAACAACTGGACTTAGATGAGTTCGCGAAATTGATGCAAGAACTTGAGCCTGTCGCTAGGGCGGTTGGCCGTCGACTACGCTAGGTGACTTTTCACTTGAAGAAAATCGCAGTTTCGCTCGGAGAACGCTCTTACGAGATTGTAGTAGGATATCGGATTATGAACGAACTGGGGGAAGTGGTGAGCAAGCTTGGGCT
>Ga0129297_10001733_pt1 | contig 11129 bp, 8 predicted proteins | sample I18A1metaG_FD_94708 | JGI IMG/M metagenome (GOLD analysis project Ga0129297, IMG submission 94708) | Lake sediment bacterial and archeal communities from Gulf of Boni, Indonesia to study Microbial Dark Matter (Phase II) - ​I18A1 metaG | ecosystem: Environmental > Aquatic > Freshwater > Lake >... | reverse complement strand
GGTGATAGAATTTAACGGTTCGTAATCTAGAAAGAGTCCGCTGACCGGCGTCCGAGGTTGCTGGTATTTGGCATCAAGTCAAGGCTTCCTATAAACGAAAAAGACGGTGAGAAATCGACTCTTCAAGAAGCCAAGTTCAGAATGGTGCTCCGGACGGGATCTAAACTAAGTCTAGTTCCTCTCCAAAGCGAAGACTTGTGCACAACAGATAGGCGTTCCCCGAATATCATACTTTCGACATAGCCTACGGTCTCTCCTGGCATTTTTCTCCTCGGGTCTAAATTCCGGTTTCTGGTTGGGTTACTCATTTGGCTATCCTATTTGCTCATGAGTCTGGTTGAAGAGGGTTCCATCCATCGTGCTGCGAGTTAGTTACCGCTAACACGTATCCCATTCTTTTTAAATACGCTACAGTCCAGAAGAGGTAAGCTAGAAATCAGTGAGTCGCATGAATGAAAGACGCAGACTGAAACTGTTAGAAATCTTGACGAGAGAAGAAATAGAAGTCATCCACCAAAACTCCCTGGAAATCCTAAACGACTTCGGTATAAAGATCTATAGTAGAAGAGCCTTGGAAATCTTGCAGAGCTCTGGAGCATGCATCGACTATGAAACAAAAGTCGCGAAGATACCAGATCACCTAATCGAACCGACCTTGAAAGAGTGCCCGTCATCCATAAGACTTTGCGCTAGAAACCCAACGAATGACCTGAAAATCGACGGCAGTCGGGCATATCTCTGCACCGATGGCACAGGGACTCAGACCCTTGATTTAATGAACGGCGAAAGAAGAGTTTCAACAAAAGAAGACATCGTGAGGACAGCCATACTCGCTGACTACCTAGATGGCATCGATCTGTACGTTCCCCTCGTAACACCAACGGATACTCCTTCTAATGTCCGGGCGTTACATGAATTCGACGCGTCCATGAACAATATGGAAAAGCATTTCGTAACTGCCACAACCGCAAACGCAAACGAGGCAAGATACGAACTGGAGATGGCGGCCACTATACTAGGAGGAAGGGAAGAACTGCTCAAGACACCAATGTTGTCCTCGATCACTTGTCCAAGCTCCCCACTGATTCTCGGAGAACAAAATACAGAGGTCGCATTGCTATTTGGCGAAAACAACCAAAATGTCGTAGTACAACCGATGCCGTTGATAGGGATAACATCTCCGATAACTCTGGCGGGAGCATTACTACTGGCAAATATCCAATTTCTCGCACTTGCCACTATCTTACAACTAAACAAACCTGGAACCCAAATAATGTACAGCTCAGATCCTCTAGCTATATATCCCAAGACAGGGGCCTTCGCCGGAGCCTTCCCAGACGCAACGCTGGTTGCGGCAGCCTCCATACAGATAGCACGGAACTACAAGGTGTCGACATTTAGCAGCGGATGGGGTGCCACGGCAAAGCTTCCTGACGCACAGGCATCCTATGAGAAATCACTATCTGCACTTACATGCTACTTGGCAGGTGCGGACATCTCCAATGGCGCGGGGCTGCTAGACAACTGGACCGCCCTTTCATACGAGCAAATGATAATTGATCATGAAATATTCTCCATCATACGACATCTACTCAACGGTATAGGAGTCTCTGAGGGAACGATGGCTCTTGATCTTATCAAGAAGGTGGGCTATGAAGGACACTATATGGCCGAAAAACCCACACTAAATCATGCGCTTCAATGCTGGATGCCTTACATAACTCAAACAGAAGATTATAACCTATGGAGGGTTCGGGGAGGAAAGACCATTTTGCAAATCGCGAACAACAAGGCCAAAGAAATTATCGCAAACCACAAACCAAATCCTCTCGACAGAGACATAAGGAAAAGACTACATGAAATCATCAAAGACGCGGAACAGAATATTCCTACATAGTCGCGTCATCATAGCGAGCAAGTCTTCCTATCATCGAAGTTACGATTACAGGCTTTTGAACGCAAATGACGCCGATTTTTCGACGTTCGTTCAAGGCGGAGCGGTAGCCACGGATTTGACTAGGAAAAGAATTGAAGAAGATAGGTTTCGCCACAACAGCGATTTCGGCCGCCTCGGTTAATTTATTAGCTAAAAGATAGAAACACGCTCAACGGTGAGTGAAGTATGGGAAGCAGGACTCTCAACGAAAGAATAGTGCAATTGGTCGAGAGGAGAAGAGACCCGACCATTCACTTTCTCAAAGAACTCTGTAGCGTACCTAGCTATATCGACTTAGAAAAGAAGACGGGCTACGAGTTGGAAGCGCAAAATTGTGTTAAGGACAAGCTCGGTGGTATGGGCTTTGACCTGCAAATATTTGAACCAGATCCCGAGGAGCTCAAACACTTCGGAACAGCCTACATCCCTGGGTTTGAATACAAAAACCGACCCAACGTTGTGGGAACATTGAAGGGAGAGGGAGGAGGCCGTAGCCTAATTTTGAACGGACATGTAGACGTCGTGACTGCGGAGCCTTCGTCAGCTTGGAAACACGATCCCTTCGGAGGGGAGATCGAGGGCGAAAGAATGTATGGACGGGGTACCGCAGATATGAAAGGGGGCATAACCGCGATGATCTCGGCCCTTGATGCAATTCTTGAAGCCGGAGCTAAGTTGAAGGGTGACGTCATTTTTCAGAGCGTAGTGAGTGAAGAGGATACCAACAATGGAACCCTGGCCTGCGTTGCAAAGGGACATAGAGCTGATGCGGCCATAGTAGCAGAACCCACAGAACTTGGAGTGCATATCGGGCACCCCGGATCTATGCATTTAAACATCAAGGTTAAGGGAAAGTCTGGTCACCAAGCAATGAAATACGAGTGCATAAACGCCATAGAGAAGATGACTTCTATAATCAATATCATGAACGAGATAAACCAAGAATGGGTCAAAACAAAAGGAATGAAGTATTTTCCTAAACCCGGTATCAATGTTGGAGTCATAAAGGGCGGAGAAAGCGTGTACATAGTCCCTGAAGAATGCAGTTTGGAAGCTCTGGTCGACTATCTCCCAAACGAGATCGACCCGGACGGTAGAGGTGGTAGAGTTAGACAACAGGTTGAGGAGAGAGTTACGGAAGGTCTCAAGAATGACCCATGGTTGAGCAACAATTACCCAGTAATAAGCTGGCCTTTTGACTGGGATCCCTGCGTGATTAGTGAAGATGCGCCTATAGTGAAAGCAATGACAGCCGCCACTGAAAGAGTATTAGGCAGAAGTGGAGTAGGCGTGCTCCCCTCGGTGTGCGATCTTATGCACCTAGTAAACAGAGCCCGAATCCCCAGTATCGCGTATGGACCGGGAAGCATCATCCAAGCACATGCTATCGACGAATTCATTTCAATCAATCAGTTGATTGATGCAACAAAAGTGTTCGCCTTGGCTATCACTGAATGGTGCGGACTTGTAGAATAAGGACCTATGCCTCTGCGGCAGGGCCTCTCGCAAGAGAGAGGCACGATCCTGGTCTGCACATCATCCTCAACGCACATGACCCTAGTACGAACTGGTTAGGGGACGATGCCAAGGAATTCGACGAGTATCGTCACTTCCATACGAAAAGTCTTCTAACCTGCCACGAATTGATGACTAACTACTTTTCTATCATCCAGATTGATTATGGCTCCCCTCAATATTCCTTCACCATACTCGCTTCCTGGATTCATACACAGCGTCCTACCTATATTAGAGGTCCCAATAGACTCATGGATATGCCCACAAAGAACTAGCAAAGGTTGATATCTTTCTACGGCATCTCTTACGGCCTTACTACCAGCGCCTATCAGAACCGGTTGTCCCGCCTTGACTACTGGTTTAGGAGGATAAGTGGAATCATCTAACATTGAAGCCGTATCCAATGTCGAGTCTATTGGCGGAACATGAAAATTGAATATGCAATTTTCGAATCTCTCTACTGGAGACACTAGTTCGTCTATCCGTCTTTTCAGCTCCTCTTCGCTACACTCTCTGTGAGTTTTCCAAGGAGTAGGATTTCCCCATCCCAAACTCACCATTTGGTGAAAGTTGTCTATGAGCACGACCTTATTATCAGGGTTCTTTACATGGTCGCTGTCTTTTATCAGGTCAATGACTTCCTGCGGATCGTCATTCCCTCCGGTTATGTAACATACCACACTCGTGTTCCTTAGTTTGTCTTCCCCAAAGCGAATCCAATCGATGAGAGTCTTCTTCATCAAGCTTATGAACAAATCGTTGATTTTATTTTCGCTGGACCCCAACTCCTCAAACTCTTTGGAGCCAGTGTGATAGGCGTAGTATCCCTGATTCGTTATCTTTTTCTCAAACTCAAGAACTTCATCCTTATTTTTCATCGTGTGTTCTATGCCCTGAAACGAGGATCTAACTGTTCCATCATCATACTTGACGATTGGAACGATCATCTTTCCTGTTATATCTCCGCCCAGAATTAGAACATCCACCTCATAAAACAAGGCCGCCCCGATGAACTTCCTAAAGCATATGTCAGAGCCATGTATATCCGTCGCATAGAAAATCCTAGTAAACTTCTCTTTCTTAGATCTCGAAAACATATTTCTACCCCACTTGAGAGAAAGAAATTTGTTTTATGGCTCCAACAGAACTTTCATGGCCTTCCGATCGAGAACCAGCTCAAAAGCTTGTTTGAAATTCTCCAAAGGAAATCTGTGGGTAATTATTGGCTTGACCCTGACTTTGCCCGAAGAGATCAAGTCTATAGCTCTTTCGAACGTTAGCCAGGTATAACAGTAGGTTCCTGAGATAGACAGTTCCTTGTAGACAACAGCTAAAGCGTTCACGTTCGCCGGTTCTCGATACACGCTTATGAGAACTATTTGACCGTCCTTCTTTACGATGCTCAATGCGGAGTTGATCGCTTTGGTGCTACCGGTCGCCTCCAGAACTACGTCAACACCATTCTCAGTTATCGAAAACATCTTTTCCTCCAGATTTTCATTCTCAATGTTGATGGTCTCGTCAGCACCTAGTTCTTTAGCGACCCTTAATCGGTCCTCCCGGGTTCCAACCATTATCACCTTCTTAGCGCCTATCGTCTTTGCACACTGCAGTGCCAATAATCCTATAGGTCCGGGTCCTAAGACGGCAAAGGTATCAGATATTCCCAAACGCAACCTTTCAATCGGATGTAGAGCGCTCGCGAGCGGGTCGAGCATCGCTCCTTCTTCAAAATCCATATTCTGCGGTAGCACATGTATGTTTGTCGCGGGAAAAACCATGTATTCTGCAAAAGACCCATTCATATCGAAGCCTAGCTCTTTGGAATGTTTACAAATGTGGCTACGCCCTGTCCTACAATAGTAACAGGTACCACAACCTACAACGATATGAGCGGAAACCCTGTCTCCGGGGTCCAGATCTTTAACATCATTTCCGGTACGTACTATTGTACCCGAAAATTCATGGCCAGGAATGTAGGGAACAGGAAGCTTCACTGGATAGGTTCCCCGGTACAGAGGTATATCGGAACCGCATATTCCTGTAGCTTCTACTTTGATTAATACTTCATCGACGGTCAACTTGGGTTCGTCAACTTCAAGGAGGTCGAACCCGTATGCATCTTGTCTGGCTTTAACCAACGCCTTCATAGTCCCTTCCGTGCTCGGATTGTTGATTTAAGATTTGCTTCATCTTTGATGTCGTAGGAGAAAAAAGGCGCGCATAAACGCGTCATCGGGTTTTAGGCGGGAGGAATTTGTCTGTAGGCTAGATCGACGTCGATGCCCTGTCTCGATCTGTACCATTTCGCCGCATAGAACCAAATTGCGAAGGCTACGTATGCGCCGATTATTACAGCCACGGAGGGGAAGTATATTATTCCGAACGCCTCCACCGTCAGATAGAAGTACATGCAAATTAACTGGAATATCAACCCAAGTACGCCGACAACTGATATTGCGGGTACATTACCGACCCTATACTTGCTGATGGGAGACGTCTTGTATATCTCTTTGGTAGAGGACCTGTACGGAAACACGATTCCAGCGACGGTCGTAAACAGTGGAATAAGCACCGAGGTGAATGCAATGCTCAGAATATAGGTCCACGCATCACGGACATAATTGTATATCAGGATCGCCAGTTCTCCTCCTATCGCGAACATTAGCGCGGCACCTATTGGAGAAGTGAATCTCGCATATACCCTCGCTAAACCTGATGGCAACAACCTGTCGAACGTGGCGGCAAAGGTAACTCTCGTGCCTCCCAACTGCGCGTTATACGCGATCTGGAATGAGTGTAGAGCAAAACCTAGTGTAATTAGCCCGATTAGGATTGGATTAGACGTAAGAATCATCGAAAGTGCTGGAATATTAAATGCCTGTCCTGCTATCGTTAATGTCAATATGCCTTCGTATCCAAGCGAACAGAGCGCAGTCCAAAAATCCTCCGTAACAGTATTGAAAAATACCGCGAGCAGAGTACATACTATGAATACGTTTAACCACGACGCCCCTAACGTATATCTCAAGTTCAATTTGAAGTTCTCAGCGCCTCTAATCTCGCCTAGTTGACATACGGCGTAAGCGTTCCACATTTGGAGCATCCAGAACAGCGCCATTATTGATAATGTTGAGTGCCAACTAAAAGCTGGCTTGGGATAATACCCGATCGAGCTGGCTTCTGAGATAACCTTCTCAACAAAGTTAGACTCTCCTAGGAATTTGAGAGCATAGCTGTCAAGGCTCGTCGTGAAAGTTGTGGGGGTGTTTGTTGCAAACAGAGCCATCATGATTACCCAAGCAACGAAGTTCGTAGCCATGATCAAATACTGTAATCTGACATATGCCCTGAGCCCCATGATGATCACGATGAATGCCAGTACGTTCATTAGAGTCCCGGCAAGGACGAGCCCATCAGCGGTCATAAACCAACTTGCAACACCCATGAATACGGGGTTGCCATATGTCTCTCCAAGCCAACCGAGCAAGGGCGTCAGGCTTGAGCTAGCGAGATACCACGCAGGATAAACAAACCATCCAAACATGAAGAATATGTATCCGCCTCCAACTATTGTAAATCCAAGGGCAGGATGGGTCGCCCTACTTTGAAAGACATAGTCGCCTCCAGTTCGAGGCATGACCGAGGAAAGCATTGAATATACGATGAATACTGGAATGCCTCCAATCGCCGCCAATATCTAGTTGGATATCTTAAACATATCTCACATGTACTATTCCAAGGATTCCATGTATAGTCTAACTACAAACCCCATTGATTTGATCGTTAAATTGGTTTTCCACTAATGATGATGTTCCTTGTATCCTTCGAAATTGTCATTTATTGCTTTGTCAGACTCTTAACCACTGATAGAGAATTGTGTCTCTGTTTTCCCTAGGTATGCGCTCCGATGCCTTGAGGTTCCTGAAGGCGCTCTGGAAACGTCTTTCATAGTGATAGAAATCGAATATCGGCCTATTCATCCCTAAAGTAAAAATGTGGTGAAGGTTCGGACTTAGAGTTTGGTGCTCCGGGCGGGATTTGAACCCGCGATCAACGGCTGAAGGGAGGTTTTCCCCACACTGAGGCTCGAAAGGCCGCTATGCTATCGGCCGCGCTCAGCTGACCGGGCTACACCACCGGAGCCTATCGAAGCGATCGGTCTTTGAGCTAAGTGCCTAATTTGCCTATTGTTTTTTTGAAACATCCTAGGGCAGACTGTCGAGCATCTTGGACAAATCCAAGTTTCCGATCGCCTTCAATCGGCATGAAAGCATTACCTCGCTGTCGGCACTTACTGCAAGGACTGGCCATGACGTCTTACCTTACGCTAACGTACCGATGTTTGAACCTTCCATTCGGATGTTTCTTCAGATATCTTGAAATTTTTCGCAAAAAATATGATGGAGGAGCCTATGAGGAGGAGCCTTTTGCAAAAGATGCAAACAAAGATCAGCAATTTCTATTAAGGCAGTAGACGATGAGAGACGCCGGTTATGACGTTGAAGACAAACTCTAGCAACGTAGATCCCTCGGCAATGTTAGATGGTTTGGAGACCAGAGAGAGAAGAGCGATCTTCACGATTGGAACTGAGATCCTGAGGGTGATGACGGACAAACTTGTGGACAGAGGCTTCACCTGGATCCTTCCTGTGATTCTTGCTAAATCCACAGACCCGCTGTGGCCTGATCCTGGCTCAAGCATAGAGAAGAGGGTCGAGGTCGAAATCTACGGCGAGAATGTTAGAGCCATGCAAAGCATGATAATTCACAAAAGGGTCTTAGCGTCTCTCGGACCGGAAAGATTCTTCGTACTCTCACCGAACATCAGGATAGAAATAAGAGAACGAGCAAAGACGGGATGGCACCTATATGAGTTTACCCAGCTAGATATTGAAGTGGCCCACGGAAAGATGGAGGATATGTTCCGACTCTTCGAGGATCTCATCAAAACCTCCATCACTACGCTCAAAGAGAAGTTTCATGACCAGCTTGAAACTGTTGGAAGAAAGGTAAGCATCCCACAAACGCCATTCAAAGTCCACAAGCGATGTGAACTGGTGGAAGAGTACGGTGAGAACTGGGAGGAGCCTGTCTCAGACAAATCGGATAACCCCATCTGGGTGACAGACCTGCCGAGAGAGTTCTACGATTACCAAGACGAGAAGACAGGGCTATGGCGAAACTTCGACCTAATCTTGCCTGAAGGATACGGTGAAATCATCTCGGGCGCTGAGAGAGAATACGAATACGAAAAGATCGTCAAGAAGATCGAGAAGGATGGCTTGAACAAATCCGACTACGAGATCTTGCTGAAGCTTGCTAAAGAGGGGAAGTTGAAACCCTCAGCCGGAGCTGGACTTGGGGTCGAGAGGTTCGTCGGCTACGTCTCGGGAGTTAGAAATGTTGCCGTTGTTCAACCTTTCCCAAGGGTCCCAGGCGTAGTCACAGAACTGTGAACGATGTTACAATGGTTTTCCGAGGACTCCCACCAATTTGTACCGACTTCGTTAGACAGTTGAGAACCATGCTAATTAAGTTGGAAGACATCACAATCGAGGGATTCAAGGGAACCTTTGGAAGAATCATTCAACTAAAGGAGAAGGTCGGAATCACTGCTGTCTTAAACAATCCCCCAGACCTCTTTGACAAAGCAAGACTCTATGCCTTACACTTCAAAAATGGCGCTTGGGGTTGGGCGTCCAACATCTGGCATAGATCCGCGGCTGGGAGCGTAATTATCTCAGACGATAAAGAACTGAAGTATGAGCATAAGTTTCTGATGATGAGAGTCCTCGAGCATATACTGGCTCAAGGCCCTTTGATCCAGGTCGACTGTTACATCGGGTCTCCTGATTCTCCTGTTAGGATGCATGCAAGACTCTACTGTGATCCACAGTTTCCAGACATAGCCTATAGATGGTCGCAATTAAACTTTCCAGCACCTCCCGATGAAGAGCCGGATGTTATGCTAATAGTCATTCCACACTACCTAGGGAACCCTAATGCCCCTGGAACAGATCAGATGCTCCGTGTACTTCGCTTTCCCAACCACGGTTACACTGTAGTTACCTGCAGTTCCTATCAAGGTGAGGTGAAGAAGGGTTTCTTAACGCATTGGATCTACCATGTCTACAAGAGAGGTGGGTGCGGCGAACACGCATCCTTGAGGGAGTTCACTGTGAGGACCGTAAACGGCTCGTTGAAAAGAGTCGTGATGTGCGTTTGGGGGTTGACAGGCGCTGGAAAATCAACACATAGTATGTATGTTTTCGGTGACCATAACAGAGACAAGTTCATTGAGAAATTTGGGATTGACCCTACCGAGTATGTGTCCGATCAGGTGTTAAAGAATGATGATATCCTAGCCGTGCTTGAAGATCGTGTGTATGGTTCGGAGAGAGGCTCATGGACGAAGACGGAAGATGTTGACGAGCTTCAATTGCCCATTTGGCGTGCTGCGATGTCGTCCAGAGCCTTGCATGAGAATACAGAGTTTGATCCTGATGGAAACCCAAGCTTCAAAGGAGAACTCTTTCAGTATCACGGGTTAGCAAATCGCAATGCAAGAAGCGTATTCTATCTAGATGACACAGGCGTATTCGATGGCGACATAAACTCAACAGCGCCGCTGAATACGGCCGTTTTCATAAGTCCAGGAAACCTCTCCGACTATGCATGGTGCAAATTGGAGGACCCCCGCTTTGCTGCGAAAGCTTTGGCGGATGGAAGAAGCGTAGGCCACCCTGCCATATCAATTTCTGGGATTGGTAAGGAGCTATACGAAACAAGATACTGTCTACCATTTACGATGGGTGTAAGCAGCGCTGCGCATGTGGTCAGATTTTACGAGATCTTGAAGAAACGAGTAGAGAAAGGCGACCCAATAGATGTTTACTTAATCAATACTGTTGGAAGAATCGGCGCAGAATACGAATGGGTCGAAGAGAAACTTGGAAGCACGATCCACATGATGCCGAGATCGAAGCTGGGAAGCGGTGTGAATGGTATTCCCAAACCTATCGGAGGAACCTCGCCTTCAATAGAGGAGACTGAGCTGTTTCTACTCCAAGCAGCAAGGGGCGCCGTAAAATATGAAGCTCACCCTATCTGGGGTGAAAAGGTACATGTACCAAGCAAAGTCGAGGGGATTTCTGCTGAAAGGATCAAGCAACTGAACCCCTTTACTTATCGTTCCAAAGAGGAAATGGAAAAAATGTTGAAGGCGCAGATCGTGAAGAGCAACTTTTACCTTAGCATACAAGCACCTGGCTTACCCGAGTGCGTCCATAATGCAATGGATTTCGAGCCATAGGTGGAAAGGCCTTACCTGACACCTGCAATCTCCAATTCGATCGTTTAAGCTTCCCCCTATCACGCTACCCGAACAATCGTCAATGCTTCTCAGAGAAGACTTAAACAGGAGGCGCTTGAAATCCTCTAACGCAACTTGCGGGGATACCCGAGCCAGGTCTAAGGGGCAGGACCCAGCTGAGACTGCAGATGTTGGGTGTCAGGCTTAGGACCCTGTGGCGTAGGCCTTCGTGGGTTCGAATCCCACTCCCCGCACTTCCTAGATACGCCTGAGCCATTCTTTATGAAAGACGTCTGCTATGACGTAGCCTCCGTCTATTCTTTCCAGAAATCCCCTTTCAACGAGATATTGAGCCGCTTTCTG
>Ga0129297_10001732_pt1 | contig 11134 bp, 9 predicted proteins | sample I18A1metaG_FD_94708 | JGI IMG/M metagenome (GOLD analysis project Ga0129297, IMG submission 94708) | Lake sediment bacterial and archeal communities from Gulf of Boni, Indonesia to study Microbial Dark Matter (Phase II) - ​I18A1 metaG | ecosystem: Environmental > Aquatic > Freshwater > Lake >... | reverse complement strand
AGGTAATCATAAACAAAAAGATACTTCTCAAGACGGGGAGATGAGATGTCTTCTTGAAGGTTATGGTCCATCTAGGATATCGGTCTCGCGTCCAGAAAGGCATGAGCGCAGCAATATCCGGAGAAGGAGGCTTCAAGTCCTAAGCCCTTGGCTGTTCTCAACGCTTCTGCACTTGGGAAGACTACTCCATTTACCCCAGCTAGGACAGCCAGTCTGTCGGTCTCTGCCTTATGCCTTCCAAGTGGTCGGATGCAGCCGAGGATCAGCGGGGTCTGCCTGAGAGTTAGGCGTGCAACGACGATGAACTGGGCAACCTCTCTTGGAGATGGGGGAGAGACCGCCTCCATCGGGGTGCCACGAATCGGTCTTAACACAATTATTACGAGTGCGGATGGAGAATATCTTGAGATCATGTCCAGCGCTTGATACTCTCCGTCAATCCTGCCGTAGTGTAATCCTAGAAGAACATGAGGTATAACCGGTACCCCTGAGTGATGTAAGGCGTCCAAAGACCTCGCATAATCCTGTACAGTTATCCCTTTGAGGTTGTAGACCTCCCTGACAGCCTCGTCAGACCCTATCACATCTATGAGGGCCCCATCCACACCGGAACGTCTCATCTTTCTAGCGGTCTTGGGGTCGACGAGACCCGTATGCACGAAGACGGTGAGCTGAAGTTCACGTTTGATCTCTTCAATCGCGTCGAGGAAGTGGTCTATGGGTACGGATCCGTCTTCGAGGCACCCACCGCTCAAGAGGAAACCGAGAGAACCCTCCTTTCTCAGGTTGTAAGACAGGCTGATGAGTTCTTCAGGACTGGAGATAGGGATCATCGTATTGAGGAGCTTACTCCTGCAATGTGGGCAGTCAAGAGCACAATACCTGCCGGTTACCGAGATCGAGGGAAACGTGGAAGACGGAAGGGCTGTATCAGCAGAGTGATAAGGCGCGAAAGTGGGAGTATAGAACCGGATTCTCCTGCCGAACACGGACCAAGATGTCTGCCTGGACGTCTCTAGGCTTCTCTGAAGGTCTGCCTGTACCTTCAATGCAAGCTCCCGAATGGTTTCTGCGCCAGTATTGGAGACCAGACAAGCGTCCTCCGATATCTATGGTTCGTATTGAGATGGTCTGCCTAGGTTCCACTCCTTGCTCTTGAATTTAGTCTCTTTCAGCCTTAGAGCAAGGTTAAGCTCCTTAGCCGTGAGGGATTGGTGGACCAGATGGACGTTGAGAGCCTTCTCGAAGCCGCTTCTCAGAGCTGAAGCTACCTCGTCAAAGGTCACAGTCCGACCTAGCTCCCTCTTGATCGTGGTGACGCGTTCCTCAGCTGCCTTTATCTGCTTATCACTGATCTTCTCCTTGCTGACTCTAAGAACCTTGAACATCGTGCCGATGTCCGCGTCTACTAGGATGGTTCCGTGCTGGAGGATCACCCCCCACCGCCTGGTCTGGGCGTTGCCGGAGATCTTCCGCCCGTTCACGGTGATGTCATTGATCGGCTTGAAGACAGCATCGATGCCAAGCGTATTAAGCCCTTCAACGATCCCAAGACATATGACCTCGTAGGACCTCGCTATGTCTTTAGGGATACTTGCGTTGGATTCATCGACCATCAGGCTGTACGTCAACTCACCAGCGTAATCATGGTAGACAGCTCCACCGCCGGTAATCCGCCTGACCAAGTCGATGTTCAGAGCAGTACACGCCTCCAGATTGGCCTCTTGCTCAGCGAGCTGGAAGTAGCCTATCGACACGGCTGAGGGCTGCCACCTATAGAATCGGATCGTATCTGGGGTGCGTGAATCTATCTTCGTCCTCGATATCGACTCGTCGATAGCCATATTCATGTATGCATCGTGGCAATCGATGCCGAAGAAACGCCAAACATCAGTCATGATTGAACCCCAATAGAAGATCCTCTATTTGATTTATCTCTTTCTCTCCAGGTGGACAGGGAAAGTTGTAGAGAGGCCCTCTGGGACCCTCATTGTAGAACGGGCGATTGCAGCCGGGGCAGCCTGAGGTACGGAAGGGAAGCCCGCTCTTAACCGTCTCCGCCAAGACTCGCCTCGGTAACCCAAGATCAACCAACTCTCCTCTACCTGTGAAGACTAGGTTCACGTAACGTACCATTCCACGGGTGATGAGGAAGTGGAGGAGCTGAACCTGCCTGTAACGGGCAATAGGCACCTTTGAACCGCCTTCTAGATGTGTCCCCTGTACAGGCGTAAAGGCGAAGAGACCAGGAAAGATGCCAAGGTCAGTCAGGCGTTGAAACACCTCCGCCAGATCTCGGTCGGTCTCCCCCAAACCGACGATAAGGTGGGTGCCGACCCTGCCCGGCCCGAAGACCCGCAAAGCATCCTTCAAGCCCTTCCAGTGAGTTCTCCAAGAGTAGGGACCGCCAGCTCCCAATCCTTTGACCGAGTGGAAAACACTACTATTGGCGCAGTCCAAGGGTATAGAGACGCGGTCTACCCCAAGCGCCTTTAGCTCCTCGAGTTGAGTGATGCTGAGCGGCTTGATCGATACCGAAACCGGAATCTCTATCTTACCTCTTAGAGACGAAACTAGGCCCTTGACATCCCTAAACATCTTACCATAGTTCAGTGACTGTATGCATACACGCTCTACACGACCCGCAATCCAACTATCCATTAGACGTTCAACTACTTCTTCCGTCTTGAAGACAGGCCAGACCACTCTCGACAAGCGATCAGACCTAGTACTACTCTCTCTCGATTGAGGGCAGAAAGTGCAGTTTGCAGCGCATCTACCTGCATGGTAAGTGAGCAGGTACACAGCAGTAGGGGCCACAACGGAGACACCTCTGACCAGCCCAAGGAGTAGAGCGGACCCATATGAAACCCGCACCCTTTCTGGAACTGGTAGACGATTCATCTCTCTGAAGCCAACCCCTGGATCAATATTTCAGCCGCATCTCCTTCCATGTAAGGGAAGTCTGACAGGTCGGTTGGGATCACCTTAACAGTCCTAGAATCCCCAACATGTAAGCGAAGAGACAAACCTAGGACGGGAATCTCGTTAACCTTGACCACTGTTCTTAAAGTATCGAAGACTATAGAGCTATCGATCACCTTACTTACTCGCCCAATCACTTCACCATTGACCCTTAGGGTACTCGTTGACCGAATTCCCAACATGGACGGGAGGAGCAGCCCACCACACTCGTAGTGTGGAATACCACAGTCTAGAAGCCCCTGTACGCCATCTATAGAAGCAGCCAGACTCGAATAGTAACCGAGCCTACTTAAAGGAACGTCCATCTCGATCAATGCGTATTCATCGGCAACCAAGGAGAAGCGCCCCGACATGTTCTGAACATGACAGGAAGAGAAGGCATCAGTCTTGATGTCGTTGATCTGAGCGATCGGAAGCCCACCCCTTGCTCTAATGGGATCGGACGGATGTCGGATCTCGATGTGCATGTGAGGGTCAGTCCATCGGTGAAAATATGCGCTTCTGAGATAGGTGCCAAGAGAATCCCCAACATGGACATGATCACTCTCTTGGACCGATGGATTCAGATGCAAAATCTTTAGGAGGAACTTAGGGTTTTCATCGCCCTCAACAAGTATGAGCGGCTCGAACTTCGGTGCTTCAAACCACTTTGATCCCGGAGACTCAAACCTCCGTATACATCTTACAATACCGTCGACAGGGCTGGGAGCTGATCCCCCGAAGGCCAGGTTCGACGAGTATAGGTCGATTGCCAAACAATGGTTATGCGAGTAGTACGGACTATTATGGAACGATATCATGGAGCCTTCGGGGACAGACAGAGAAATGCCTTGTGATTGCGCTACCTTTAGAAACAAGACTACAACCTTGAGACGAGCGATATCAGGAAAGCTAACCAGTGAAGGCACTATAGGAGTTGAAGCCTCTTGGACCGAGCATATTCGGCGAAAAAATGGGGAGGCGGAAAACGTAGCGGTCTAATGCTCCACGGACCTATGGGCTAAGTCTGTGATATGACGATCATGGTCAGCGTGCTTCTGACCTTGTCTAACCTCCGCATCCTCCAAGTGATCGTCTCTTTGAGTTTGTCCATGTCTTCCGCTTCGACCTTCGCGATGATATCGTACACGCCGTATCTCGTGGTGAATCCGGTCAAACGAGCAGCCGAATCCTAAACTCCAGGGACCGGGTTCACAACCACGTACGCTTCCCGCACGTTCTCGATCTTTCGAAGGTCTTTGAGGACATCTTCTTCTGCCCCAATCTCAGAATTTATTAAGACAAAGGCTGTCGGCATCCTATTCTCCTTCCTTTTGGTCTCACCTACACCCATTTTGAGTGGCAGGATGATTAAGGATTTCGAGAAAACAATGATTTTAGTATTAAAGGCACCGAATAGACTTTGAGTTCTATCATCGAATATCGATGTGAAAGTAGATGTCTGATCTCAGCGCGAGGGAGATGCGAACCCTTGAGACAAATGCGGAGTATTTAGGCATCTCAGCCGTCCAGCTCATGGAGAACGCGGGAGCCGCAGTCGCCAAGGAGATAGGGAAGCGGTTTCCTCCGACAAAGAACGCAGTAATCTATGCTGGAGTGGGAGGAAACGGCGGGGATGGGATGGTTACCGCACGACACTTGGCAAGCCTCGGGTTCAAGGTAACCCTAATACTTGTAGGAGAACCCGGGAGCATCGTCAACAACGCAACGAAGACAAATTGGGAGATACTCAGAAGGCTGAGGTCATCTATGAGGCTGGAGGTCATGCCTGATTCTTCCATGTTCAAGCCGACCGACCATGAGATAATCGTTGACGCACTCATAGGAACGGGCACACGGGGGAAGCTGAGCAAACCCTTAGCCTCAGCGGTCAAGGCGATAAACCGGTCAAAAGGCTTCAAGGTCTCTGTTGACATACCCAGCGGAATGGAGGCCGATACAGGAGAAACCCTAGGAGAATCCGTCAAGCCAAACCTGACGATAACATTCCACGCTCTAAAGAGCGGGATGAGCCATAGAGAAGGTCTCCTAGGCGAAGTGATAGTCGCTGATATTGGCATCCCGCCAGAAGCAGGAGAATGGTGTGGACCAGGAGACCTCCTAGCCATCGACCAGTCCAGACCGCCGGACGCCTACAAGGGAATGTTTGGCAGGCTCCTCGTCATAGGTGGTAGCGAGACCTACTCAGGCGCACCGTTCTTCGTTGGACAAGCCGCCATGAGGACAGGTGTAGACTTAGTATACATCGCCGCCCCCAGACTTACTGGCTACGTGATCGCCTCAATGTCACCTAATATAATTGTTCACAAGATGAGCGGAGAACACCTGAACCCTGGCAACCTTGGCCCGATAGGTAGACTCCTAGAGAGGGCGACAGCCATAGTGATCGGGCCAGGTTTAGGCCTGCATGAGGATACAATCCAGGCTTGTGAACAAGTCCTGAAGCTAATACAGCAACACCCCATACCACTGCTGATTGATGCGGACGCATTGAAGGTCTTCGCAGATTCCGGACTGAAGATGGACTCCCCGACCGTCCTTACACCCCATTTAGGAGAGTACAGAACGCTTACAGGAGAACCCCCGCCCAAAGACCTACACCTGAAAGCCGAGCACGTCAAGAGAAACGCACAGAGACTCGGCACAACCATCCTACTCAAGGGCGCGGTAGACGTGATCTCAGACGGACAAAGGACGAAGCTGAACGACACGGGAAACCCTGGCATGACCGTAGGAGGAACAGGAGACACATTAAGCGGAATCGTAGGAGCCTTCCTATCCAAGGGCGTAGAACCATTCACAGCCGCAACCTGCGGAGCCTTCGTCAATGGGGCTGCAGGAGACTTCGCTGTAGCAGAGAGAGGTTACCACATCGTCGCAACAGACGTCATTCACCATATCCCCAAAGTCCTAGAAGAACCGATGTCACATCTCAAGGTGCGGCGAGCGTGATAGAGCGCGACCAAGACAACATCAAGCTTTACATCTTGCACATGAGACAGTGCGATCCGAAGAAGTGCTCCGGACTGAAGCTGGGCCGAAGCGGACTCGCTAGAATCATCACACATCCTTCACACCTACCGTCAGGCACCGTGATCCTGAACCCATTTGCAGCCACAGCATTCTCACCCGCAGATAACAGAGACGTGGAGGGGAGAGGGCTTACCGCGATCGACTGCAGCTGGAACCAATTGGACAAAGGGTTCAAGGTCAAGATGAGGGGAGAGCATAGATGTCTACCCCTCCTGGTCGCCGCAAACCCCGTAAACTACGGCTCCATCGGGAAACTCTCCACCGTTGAAGCCCTCAGCGGAGCCGTATTCATGCTCGGAAAGGAGACGCTGGCAAGAAGACTGCTATCAAAGTTCAAGTGGGGAACCACATTCCTTGAGCTGAACGAGAAACTGCTATCGGAGTACCAGAGAGCCGAGAACAGCACACAGGTAGTCCAAATCCAGGAAGGGCTGATCCGAGAACTGGGCTTTAAGACTTGACATTCCCCTGAAAGCTTAGAAGTGTGGAGCATGCCGGCCGTAGCTCACCTTCTGTTCTAGGCAGGATCCAGCTATGCGGCCTACCCGAGTTTCGTGTGGAACTCATCAACTCCTACTTGGCCTTGTCGCAAGCGAAACGCACGTTTCACTCTCTCTTACACGCCATCGTCGATGGCAAACCGAGTTACCCCAGCCGCCATCTCATCCACATATGACAGAAGGGATATCGTTTCTGTACCGTTGTTAAGGGTCTCCCCTTGCGCCTCGCGACGCCGCTTCTCCACAAGCGAGGTGAAGCTTCCTCAGGCAGAACTGCCCGACACCTGCCCACCGGCTTGCTCCACCGTGAAAAGGATAGAAGACAGATAAAAACCATTTTGAAAACTAGAATGCAGAGTAGCAGAGGTTGGATATCGCCTGGGTATAAGGGTCTCTTTTTAAACCTGACACCTTGGGCGATTGGGAGCGGCGGGCTGAACACCTCGGTCGAAACCTTGATGCTTACACCCCCACCCCATCAACGGGATCTTCTATCCCAGCCCTCGTCCACACCTCAGGCCCGTTACCAGGTCTGAAGCGGTGTGGAATGGCCGCCTATTTTCAGGATGAGCTTCGGGCTTAGATGCTTTCAGCCCTTATCTCGAGCAGCGCGGCTGCCCGGCATTGCCCTATCGGACAACCGGTAAACTGTAGGCTGCGGCACCCCGTTCCTCTCGTACTAAGGACACCTTACCTTCAGGCGACCAACACTCCCAGCAGATAGAGTCCGACCTGTCTCACGACGGTCTAAACCCATCTCGCGTTCCCTTTTAATGGGCGAGCAGCCCCACCCTTGGCTGCTGCTGCACAGCCAGGATAGGAAGGGACGACGACGGAGCACCAAACCGCGGGGTCGATGGGAGCTCTCACCCGCGACGGGCCCGTTATTCCCGGGGTAGCTTTTCTGACACCTCCAGCCCCCACCAATGGGGACATGAAGGATCGCTAGACCCAGCTTTCGCTTCTGGATTCCTTACTGTGGAGAATCCAGTCAGGCTGGCTTTTGGTCTTGCCCTCTACAGCAGGTTTCTGTCCCGCCTGAGCCAACCTTTGGGCCCCCTCGATATCTTTTCGAGGGGGTGCCGCCCCAGCCAAACTGCCTACCAACCGTTGTCCCAAGAGGCATGCTCAAGGTAAGAGAAATGACAACGAGTGGGCGGTGTTCCAGGATCGCCTCCCCTGTCCCCCAAAGAGAACAGGATCGAAGGCTCCCGCCTACGCTATGCATACGTTATCATGTCCCAGCAGCAGGCTGCAGTAAAGCTCCACGGGGTCTTCTCTTCCCGCTGGGAGATCCTCGACTCTTGACGAGGTCATAGGTTCACCGGGTTCCAGACGGGGACAGTAGGGTGCTCGTTGTTCCGTTCATGCACGTCGGAACTTACCCGACAAGGCATTTGGCTACCTTAAGAGAGTCAGAGTTACTCCCGGCGTTTAGCGGCCCTTGGCCTAGTTGGACCCAGGTTTCAGGTACCGCCACTGGCCAGGATTCAAAAGCCGTACACACCCTTTCGGGCTTGCGGCTTCCTGTGTTTTTATTAAACAGTCGGCACCCCCTCGTCACTGCGACCTACAGTTCCATCCAAAGGACAGAACAGTAGGCACCCCTTATCCCGAAGTTACGGGGCTAACTTGCCGAGTTCCCTCGCCTGAAGTATACCCGACACGCCTTAGGCTTCTCACCTAGGGGCACCTGTATCCCGGGGTCTCAGCCAGACTAAACTACTATGAAAACATAAGCTTCTGAGACTTCTGGTTCGAAGCATATGTTACCCGTCTTCCCCATGTTCCATTTGGGTCTAACTGAAGACCCTGTCGGTTCTGGGTACGATCACGACGAATCCTTCCCACACCCTTTTCACGGACTCCAAGGATCGGCTGAACCCGCCTAAACGGCAGGCTATTCCCGTTTTCACCTAGTTCTCGCCATTACGGCTCTCCCCAGGCTTAGACGGTTAAACAGGGCGATAGCCCTGCTCGACCTACCTCGAAGTGTCAGGTAATGGGCTTGCGTCACCGCACGTACCGTCGTGGTACCGGAATATTAACCGGTTTCCCTTTCGGTTGAGACGATTGAGATCAACCTTAGGATCGACTGACCCCCGGCTGACGACGCATTGCCGGGGAACCCTTGCCCCTTCGGCGGTTGAGATTCTCACTCAACTATGCTGTTACTACTACCGGGATCTGCAATTCTGATCGATCCACTGGACCTCACGGTCCAGCTTCCGTTCAACCAGAACGCCCTCCTACCGGATTGCAATGATCATTGCACCCTGAGGTATCGGTGGCTGGCTTAGCCCCGTCCATCTTCGGGACCCTCAGCCTCGGCGGGTCAGCTGTCTCGCGGCGGAAGCCAGAAACGTTCGGCTCCCACTTACGCACTGCTTAGAGAATGGCTGCTTCTAAGCCTATCTCCCCGCTGTCTGAGGATGAAGATGCCCTTCAGTTTCGCACTTAGCCAGCACTTAGGGACCTTAACCTCAGTCTGGGTTGTTCCCCTCTCGGCGTAGGAGCTTATCCCCTACACCCGATTCCATCCTTCTACGGTGCTGTTGTATTCGGAGTTTGAAAGAGAAGTGGAGTCTTTCGACTCCTTACCCCCCGATCAGAGCTCTACCCCAACAGATACCTTCGGACAGACTGGGCTGCGACCCACTTCGGAGGGAACTAGCTATCACCAGTCTAGATTGGTCTTTTGCCACTAGCCCCAGGTCATAGGAATGAATTGCACGTCAATACCCTTTCGGACCTCCACCGGACTTTCGCCCGGCTTCATCCTGCCCAGGGCTAGATCGCCTGGTTTCTAGTCTCACAGCCATGACTGCAGGCCCTTTCAGACCCTGCCCCTCGCCTTGCGGCTGCGGGCTTATCGGTTTTCCTACGCTTACGGGGATAATCCCCTTAGGCTCGCCATGACCGTGAACTCCCCGGCCCGTGTTTCGAGACGGAACGTACGACCTTAGTCCTCCTCCCCTCGTACTCCTAGGTCACCCGTGTTTCCTTCAGGGAGGAATCTATCCTTTCAGGCCGTAACGTCTATAACCGTTTGGTTTCAGGCTCTTTTAACCCCCCTTCCGGGGTACTTTTCAGTTTTCCGTCACCGTACTAGTGCGCTATCGGTCTCGGGACGTATTTAGCCTTGGAGGTTGATGCCCCCCAGCTTCCCACACCAAAATCAAGGCGTGGTACTCAGGAGTCTCAGCCCAGCTCCTTCCAGCCTACGTCTACGGGACTATCACCCTGTATCGTGGACCGTTTCAGGTCACTTCAACTTCGCCGGTTAGGAGGAGGCTGAGTCCTACAACTCCACATCTCCCACGGATCTCTCCGCAGGATTCGGTTTGGGCTCTTCCCGTTTCACTCGCCGCTACTCAGGGAATCTCGTTTGATTTCTTCTCCTCTTCCTACTAAGATGCTTCAGTTCGGAAGGTTCCCGTTCCCCATGGAGGGGAACACCCCAACCTCTACGAGAGGGGTTGAAGTAGGAAGTCCCATTAGGAAATCCTCAGATCGAAGGTCACATGCACCTACCTGAGGCTTATCGCAGCTTGCCACGTCCTTCTTCGGCGCCCGAGCCAAACCATCCACCAAACGGCACAGCATGTCAGGTCTACTCGGAAACCTATATACCCAGTTGGCGTCACAACCTCTGCACGGTGATCATCGTGGGTTTCTAGCCCACTGCACCCTTCGACCTGGAAGCTAACTTCCAGATCTGCATCAATCGATGGGACTCGCAACTCAAACTTCTACCATCCAGTCTGCTTGTTTCTTAGGAGGTGATCCGGCCGCAGGTTCCCCTACGGCCACCTTGTTACGACTTCTCCCTCCTCACCGAACTTGGGTTCGAGACAGTCACCAAGACTGTGTCTCACCCAAACCCGACTTGGGTGGAGCGACGGGCGGTGTGTGCAAGGAGCGGGGACGTATTCACCGCGCGGTGATGACGCGCGATTACTAGGGATTCCATGTTCACGAGGACGGGTTACAGCCCTCGATCCCAACTGAGACGGAGTTTCGGGATTGCCTTCCCCTTTCGGGGTCGGAGCCCATTGTCTCCGTCATTGCAGCCCGCGTGTGGCCCGGGGGATTCGGGGCATACTGACCTGCCGTGGCCCCCTCCTTCCTCCGCCTTATCGGCGGCGGTCCCACTAGTGTGCCCAGCATCCCAACGGGATCTGCTGGCAACTAGGGGCAGGGGTCTCGCTCGTTGCCTGACTTAACAGGACACCTCACGGCACGAACTGGCGACGGCCATGCACCTCCTCTCAGCTCGTCTAGCAAGACCTTCAATCTGGCCTTCATTCTGCTGTCGCCCCCGGTAAGGTTCCCGGCGTTGACTCCAATTGAACCGCAGGCTTCACCCCTTGTGGTGCTCCCCCGCCAATTCCTTTAAGTTGACTGTCTGAAGAACGCAGGTCAGGGATCCACTTGACCGATATGCTCTCCAGATTTCAGCCTTGCGGCCGTACTCCCCAGGCGGCGGGCTTAACAGCTTCCCTGCGGCACCGAGACGGCACGTAGCCGTCCCAACACCTAGCCCGCATCGTTTACAGCTGGGACTACCCGGGTATCTAATCCGGTTCGCTCCCCCAGCTTTCGTCCCTCACCGT